>Ga0208794_1000849_pt1 | contig 16425 bp, 12 predicted proteins | sample 32_taG_FD_184106 | JGI IMG/M metagenome (GOLD analysis project Ga0208794, IMG submission 184106) | Marine viral communities from the Gulf of Mexico - 32_GoM_OMZ_CsCl metaG (SPAdes) (version 2) | ecosystem: Environmental > Aquatic > Marine > Oceanic | place: Atlantic Ocean: Gulf of Mexico... | reverse complement strand
CCTATGTCCGCCGACATCACAACCTGCTGATCGGCGACAGCACCGCCGAGCGGATCAAGAAGGATTTCGGCGTCGCACGTCCGCCCGAAGACGGCGTGGGCGAAAGCATCACGCTGAAGGGCCGCGACCTCGTCAACGGCGTGCCCAAGGAAATCACGATCAACCAGGGCCACATCGCCGAAGCCCTGTCCGAACCCATCGGCGCGATCGTCGAAGGCGTGCGCATCGCGCTGGAAAACACCGCGCCCGAGCTGGCGGCCGACATCGTCGACCAGGGCATCGTGCTCACCGGCGGCGGCGCGCTGATCGGCGGGCTGGACGAATATCTGCGCGAGGAAACCGGCCTGCCGGTCACCATCGCGGAAGATCCGCTGTCCTGTGTCGCTCTCGGCACGGGCCGCGCAATGGAGGACCCGATCTACCGCGGCGTCCTGATGACGGCTTAGGAAAGGCAGGGGAATGGCGCCGACAGGCTCACGGCGCTCGGGGTATTCTCGCAGGGCGCAGTACAATCTGTTCACCGGATACGTGATCGCGGGCATCGGCGCGCTGATCGGCGCGATCCTGCTTGCGCTTTCGTTCTTCCAGCCGCAGTTGTTCGGCGGAGTGCGCGGCGCGGCGCAGGGCGGCCTGTCGCCGGCCACCGAAACCGCCGCCACGGTGCGCACCGGATCGAAGAGCGTCTGGGAGAACATCAGCGGCTATTACCGCGCGGGTTCGAAGAACGCGCAGCTTAAGCGCGAAATGGAAATCGCGCGTATCCGGCTGCGCGAGGCCGAGGCGGTGAAGCAGGAAAACGTCCGCCTGAAGGGCCTGCTCGACCTGCACGAGGCCGAGACCAAGCCCGTCGCGGTGGCGCGGCTGGTGGGTTCGTCCGCCTCGAGCACGCGGCGGTTCGCCTATCTCGGCGCGGGCAGCGACGATGGCGTCGCGGTCGGAATGCCAGTTCGTTCACCGCGCGGCGTGGTCGGGCGGATCCTCGAAACGGGCAGTTCCAGTTCGCGCGTCCTGCTGCTGACCGATACCGAAAGCGTGCTGCCGGTCCGCCGCGCGGGCGATGAAGTGGTCGCTTTCGCCGAAGGCCGCGGGGATGGCTTGCTGCGCATCAAGCTGATCAACCTCGGTATCAACCCGCTGGAGCCCGGCGACCTGTTCGTCACCAGCGGTGCGGGCGGCTATTATCCGCCAGGTATCGCCGTGGCGATACTGACCGAGACGACCGACGATGGCGGTCTTGCGCGCATTGTCAGCGATCCGGCGGCCGCGGACTACGTCAGCGTGGAACAGATCTACGAACCCGAAGCGGCGCTGGGCGCGGAAACCCCGATCGAACGCGAGCTGACGGATTGATGGAGCGCAACGATCCACGGGCGCGCACCGATGCCTATGGCAGCCGGATAAACCGATCGCATTCGAACATGCTGGCCAATGCGGTGCCCTGGGCATCGATCATGGTCGCGTCCATCCTGCCGGTATTCCCCATCGCCACCGCGCTGCCGGTGGTCCCGCCGCTGGGGCTGCTGATGCTGCTGGGGTGGCGGCTGGTACGGCCGGGCCTGTTGCCCGTCTGGGCCGGACTGCCACTGGGCCTGATCGACGATCTGTTCAGCGGTCAGCCCTTCGGCTTCGCGATGTTCGTCTGGTCGCTGATCATGCTGGCGATCGAAGTGGTCGAGATGCGCTTGCCGTGGCGAGCCTTCTGGCAGGACTGGTTCACGGCGGGTTTATTGATCGTCGGCTACCTGTTCGCAGGCTGGCTCCTGTCGGGCGCGCAGCCCACCATCCATTCGCTCGTCGCCCTGGTTCCGCAACTCGTGCTCACCATCCTGCTTTTTCCGATCGCGGCGCGTTTCGTGGCCATGCTCGACCGCTTCCGGCTGACCCGCTGGAGAGCGCTGTAATGCGACTGCGCCGCCGTGCCCGGCCCCGCGAGGTCGTAACCCAGTCGACGCTGGACAATGCCTTCGACCGGCGAACCTTCGTCATCGGCACCGCCATGGGCGGGCTCGGCGTGCTGCTGGCCGCGCGGATGGGCTATATCGCCATCGCCGAGAACGAGAAATACGAGCTCGAAAGCGAGAGCAACCGCGTTAACCTGTCGCTGATCCCCCCGCGGCGCGGCTGGATGCTCGATCGCAACGGCGCTCCGCTGGCTTCGAACCGGGCCGATTTCCGCGTCGACATCATTCCCGATCGCACCGAAGACCCCGATGCGACGATCGACGCGCTTACGACCATTCTCAATCTCGACGACAATCAGGCCGCCGATATCCGCAAACGGGTAGACGATGGGCCCGGCTACCAGCCCGTCGAGATCGCCTCCGGTATCAGCTATGACGAATTCGCCGCAGTTAGCGTGCGCCTGCCCGACCTACCGGGCGTGGTTCCGCAGCGCGGCTTTTCGCGGTTCTACCCGACCGGGCCCAGCGTCGGCCATTTGCTCGGCTATGTCGGTCCGGCCAATGCCGAGGAATACGAGGAGCAGGACCGCAACCCACTCTTGATCACGCCCGGGTACAAGATCGGCAAGGATGCGCTGGAAAAGCAGTTCGAGCTCGACCTGCGCGGTGTGCCCGGCGCGCGCCGGGTCGAAGTCACCGCTTCGGGACGGATCATCCGCGATCTCGAGACCCGCGAAGACGTCCAGGGCGATCCCGTTCGGCTGACGATCGACGGCCCGCTGCAGGACTACGCGGCGCGCCGCATCGGCCTCGAAAGCGGCTCGGTCGTCGTCATGGATTGCGAGACGGGCGACCTCTTGTGCATGGCGTCCATGCCGAGCTTCGACCCCAACAGCTTTTCGCAAGGCATCGGGCGCGTCGAATACGCCATGCTGCGCGAAGACGAGCGCGTGCCGCTGCGCAACAAGGTGCTCAAGGGCCTCTATCCCCCCGGCTCGACGGTCAAGCCGATGCATTGCATGGCCTTCCTCGATGCGGGGATCAAACCCGACGAGGCGATCATGTGCGGTGGCGGGCGGCGGATCGGCAACCGCTTCTTCAATTGCTGGAGCAATCACGGCCGGGTCGACATGGCGAAAGCCATCTATCAGAGCTGCGACAGCTATTTTTACCATTTCGCGCAGAAGATCGGTTTCGCCAAAGTCGCCGAATGGGCGCACAAGATGGGTCTGGGCGAGGAATTCCCCCTCCCCGTGACCAGCCAGTTCTACGGCACCGTCCCCTCCCCCGAATGGAAGCAACGCAAGCACGACAGTGCCTGGCAGCCCTATGACACGGTGAATTCCTCGATCGGCCAGGGTTACTACCTGACCAACCCGCTGCAGCTGGCGGTGATGAGCGCGCGGATGGCGACCGGGAACAGGGTCATGCCGCGCCTGCAGCTGACCGGCGAAACCCCGCAGTTCGAGCATTTCGATTTCAGCCCCGACGAGATCGGCTATGTCCGCCAGGCGATGAGCGACGTGGTCAACGGACCGGGCACCGCCGGCCGTGCGCGCCTGCCGTTCGACGACATCAAGATGGCCGGCAAGACCGGTACCGCGCAGGTCGTCTCGCTCAGCGTGTCCAATGGCCGGACCGGCCCCTGGAAGTATCGCGACCACGGATTGTTCGTGTTCTTCGCACCCTTCGACAAACCGAAATACGCCGGCGCGGTGGTGATCGAGCACGGCGGCGGCTCGGGCGCGGCCTATCCCATCGCGCGCGATGTGATGACCTTCATGTTCGACCCGGCCAAGGGCATGGACGCACTGCGCCCGCTCGAAGAACAGTGGGGCGGCAGCGCGCAGGAACGGCTGGATGCGAAATACCGCGCCTATGCCGCCGCGCAGGGTGAGGCGGTGCCCCCGGCCCCCTCGCGCGACGAGGATATCTTCGACCAGGTCGAGGCCGAAGCCCGCGTCGCGGCCCGCCAGCCCGAAAGCATTGCCGAAGAAGTCGGCCCCTCGCGCGTCGATACCCGCTCGCCCGAGGAAGTGTCGCAAGCCGCAGCCAGCGCGCGGGCCGACGCCGCGCAGGGCGATCCTGCCGCGCCCCCGCCGGACACCAGCGAATGAGCTCGATCGTTCCTGCGCCGATCGCGCGGCAGCCCTGGCAGATGCTGTTCCCGCTGTTCGTCCTGATCGCCTTCGGGGCGCTGGTCCTGTTCTCGGCGGCGGGTGGCAGCTGGGATCCCTACGCCTCGTCGCATGTGATCCGCTTCAGCGTGTTCCTGGTCATGGCGTTCGTCCTCAGCCGGTTCTCGCGCGAGCTGGTGCTGTTCTTCGCCTTCCCGATCTATGGCGTCGTCCTAGCAATGCTGCTTGCGGTGGAGGCGATCGGGTTCGTCGGTGGCGGCAGCCAGCGTTGGCTCAATCTCGGCTTCATGCAGCTGCAACCGTCCGAGCTGATGAAGCCCGCCGTCGTGCTGGTTCTCGCACGCTACTATTCCGCATTGCCGGTCGGCATGGTCCCGACGCTCGGCGCGCTTCTCGTGCCCGGCCTGCTGATCCTGACACCCGTGGCGCTGGTGCTGCTGCAACCCGATCTGGGCACGTCGCTGGCGATCGTCTTCGGCGGGTCGATGGTGATGTTCGCTGCCGGCCTGCCGCTGCGCTGGTTCATCGGTGCGGCTGCGGCGGGCGCGGTTCTGGCGCCAGTCGCGTTCTTCTTCGGTCTGCAACCCTATCAGCAGAAGCGCGTGTTCACCTTCCTCGATCCCGAAAGCGACCCGCTGGGTGATGGCTATCACATCACCCAGTCGAAGATCGCCATCGGTTCGGGCGGTTTCTCGGGCAAGGGCTTTAACGAGGGTTCGCAGAGCCATCTCAACTATCTGCCCGAACCGCATACCGATTTCATCTTCGCCACCATGGCGGAAGAATGGGGTTTCCTGGGGGGGATCGTGGTGCTTGGCGCTTTCGCGATGATCCTGCGCTGGGGCCTGTCGGTCGCGCGCGCCAGCAGCGACCGGTTCGGGAAGCTGATCGCGCTGGGCATGACCGCGACGATCTTCTTCTATGTCGCGATCAATTTGATGATGGTCATGGGGCTTGCCCCCGTGGTGGGCATCCCGCTGCCGTTCATGAGCCATGGCGGCAGTTCGATGCTGACCAACATGATCTGCATCGGATCGCTGATGCTGGTCCACCGCTGGAACCGCAAGGCGCCGCGCACCGGGCTGCTGCGCTAAAGTTCGACCAATCCCAGCTTGAGCGCGCGCACCGTCGCGGTGACCCGGTCGTTGGTGTCCAGCTTGTCGAAGATTCTTCGCGTATAGGTGCGTACGGTTTCAGGCGAAATGTCGAGGATCGTTCCGATATCGACCGACGACTTGCCCCGCCCCATCCATTCGAGCACCTCGCGTTCGCGCTCCGACAGCGAGACAGACGCCCGGCCGCCATCCATGATCTTGCAGATCTGGAGATGCGCCGCGAGCAGCAGCGAATGGATCTGCTGCAATTGCTCGTTCGAGAAATCGGCAGGGTCGCGCTCGAATCGCATCGAGCAATAGGCATTGCGGTTGCGCGGCCCGAACACAGCGAAGCCGACCCAGTTGTCGACCCCTGCAGTGACGGTTTCCTCGAAGAACCGCTCAGCCTTCGGGTCGCCGCGGCCGAGCTCGATCGCGTCGCGCCAGACCAGCACCGGTCCGTATTGGAACGTCAGTCGGGGAACCGGATCGATCTCGCGCCACGCACCACTGACGTAGCGGCGCTGGAATTCCAGCGGATAGTCACGCGACCAGATGAAGGTCTTCTTGGAAGTCTGCGATTCGAAGATCGGCGTGAAATGGTAGCTGAACCAGGTGGCACCATTGTCGAGGCAGTTTTCGTAGACGAATTCCAGGATGGCCTCGCAATCGGCCATCTTGGCAATATCTGCCGCAAAATCCCACATCGCCTAATCAGCCCAAGTGCTTGTCCCCAAATTGAGGGACTGCACATGTATCAGATTCGACTGCATAAGGACAACCAACGAACCGAAGGTGACGAAGGTAGGGCTAGTCGCTGGAGAACCAGGACATCTGACAGAATGACGCCCGAAAACCATTTGCAGCAAATACACGACGGCGATTTCGCATCGTGCGGTAGCTGTAGCTTCGACACCTGCTGCCCCAAGATTCGCGACCTCGTCCTGTCCGCCGTGCGGCACGCCCAGGCCCGCGACAAGCCGATGACGGTCTGGGATCTGCCCAACGCGACCGACCTCACGCTGAAGGCCGCCTACGCCGCGGTACGGAATCTGGAATGCGAGCGACTGCTGGTGATCGGCGACTGGTCGGGCCACCCGTTCGATGCGGTCCTGGCAGTGGCGGAGCCGGCGTCGGACACGAACCGGCACCAGCGCGCGGCATGATCCGCATTTAGGGCTTTTCATCCGCGAGAAGCCCGCTATATGAGCGCCTCCCGAGTCGGGAACGCCCCTTCCACGGGGCCGCGGTACGCCGCAGTGTGGACGCATAGCTCAGTTGGTAGAGCAGCTGACTCTTAATCAGCGGGTCCTAGGTTCGAACCCTAGTGCGTCCACCATACCTTTCAAAGACTTAAGCCAGATATTACACCCCTCGAACGGGGCTGTCGAGCCTCGTTTAATCACCACGTAATCAAGCGCCTTCGCAGACAGGCGTAAAAGCCCCGGAGACTGTGGCGTAGAGGCGCGTACGATTGAGGCGCTTTGTCGGGATTTCGGCTTTCCGCTCCCATTTGATCACACAGAAATGTGATGCCCGACATAGCCGGGCTGACCGTTCACCTGCGCCCGATCTCAGTGCTTTTGATGGGCTGCGCCCTGTTTTTTTCACCCATCCCCAGTTCTTGGTATTGACGTCTCCGACACGGCCATCCCAGCGTCATTTGTCTGCATCCAAATGCGCTCTCGATACCGCTTCGTTGCAAATTGGACGCAATGCACAGGTGCAAGCTTTCCGACTGCTTGCTAGGGAATTGGCTATGAAGACCGAAATCGATCATCTGCCCCCGCAAAAGCAGCGCGAGCTTGAGCGCGTAGTGCAGTTGATCTTCGAGGAGTTCGACGATGCATTGGCGCTGGCCAAGCACGAGTGGAAGAAAGCCGGGCGCATCCTGAAGGTCATTCTCTACGGTAGCTATGCACGCGGCACCTTTGTTGACGAACCGCATACCGCTAAGGGTTATCAGTCGGATTATGATCTGCTGGTGATCGTCAACGACAGCCGGTTGACCGACCGCGTGAAGTACTGGTCCAAGCTCGATGAGCGATTGATGCGCGAATACGGCGTGACCAAGACGCTCAAGACGCCGGTCAATTTCATCGTACACACACTGCAAGAGGTGAACGACGGGCTGGCCCACGGTCGCTACTTCTTCATGGATGTGAAACAGGACGGGGTTGCCCTCTACCAGTCCGACGACACCGAGTTGCACACGCCCAAGCCCAAGACGCCCGATCAGGCGCTTTGCATGGCGCAGGAATATTTTGACGAGTGGTATCGGACCGGCGGTGAGTTTTTCGACAACTACAAGTTCAATCGCGACCAAGGGCGCAACAACAACGCTGCCTTCCAGCTACATCAGGCTTCCGAGCGCCTCTACCATTGCGTGCTGCTCGTCTGCACTTTCTACACCCCGCACGTGCACAATCTCGGTTTCCTGCGCACGCAGGCCGAGCGCATCGATCCGCGCCTCACCTATGTCTGGCCACGCGACACCCGCCAAGACCGCGCGCGCTTTGAGAAGCTCAAGGAAGCGTACGTGAAAGCGCGCTACTCAAAGCACTATCGGATCACTAGGGAAGAGCTCGAATGGCTGGGCGAGCAGGTCGAAGAGCTGGGCCGGGTGGTCCACGAGGTGTGTTCAGAGCGGCTTGAGATGCTCAACGAAGATGCTGGCAAGGCGGGCTGACATCGCCAGCGGAACGCGAGGCAGAGCCTCAATCAGCGGCGGCGCTCGCCTTCCAGTGCACTAGCGATGATCATGGCAAGCGCGTCCTCTGCGCGCCGACGGGTCGCATCGTCCTTTGCGGTCAGGTCGAGTTTCATCCAGCGCGGCGCGCGCTCGATCGCAGCATCGACGACCGCTGTTTGGTTCTTTTCCATCACTCAAAGCCTCGAAGCGTGACATCGCAAACGCAAGAACGCTCCGTTTCGTCCGGCGTCTGGAAGGTTGGTTGACGACACCGCACGCAGGTTGACGTCTGAGGCACTTGGTCAATGGCCATGCAGATCGGGTGCACGAGGCTGACAGATTTGCTGCAGCGCGTTTGCTCTCGCAACTTTGTTTCGTAAGCTAGAAAAATGGCACCGTCCGTAGCCGTCTGATCGAAAAAGAATTTTGGATGGCAAGATATAAGCACCGCCGTCGATCGGGGTGCAGGTGGTTGGTTTTGCTGCGCAATCTGCGACGGCGCTGAAATTGCCTCGCGGCGCTTTCGGCAGAAAGCTCTTTGTTATCAATGCAAATAGCGACGGCGGTCCTACGATTACACGCTCAGAAGCTCATCAGGTGCGCGCAATGACCCGTCCATCGGTGTGCAAGCGAGCACCCCAGTACCCGATTTGACACGAGGCCTGCGATCACCGGTACCGCAGCGCAGAAACGGCCACTCCGGCGCACAAATGTCAGGTGGCAAAACAGGCGCATATTGAATGATAATCGGTGTCGATGGCGGGCCGGTCTGCTCCCCTACTCCAGCCCCAGGTCGGTCCGTCATCACTCGATAGATGAAAGGATCGACCGTCATGCCGTCAGCAGGCACCCAGCCCGTAAACGATAAGGACCAGCGCCCCGCCGTCGAACCGATCGCAATGCGCGTGCCCGAGGCGTGTCGCTATCTCGGAATTGGTCGAAGCACTCTCTACGTTCTCATCAGCGAAGGTGAGATCGAGTTCATCAAGCTGGGCAGCGCGACTTTGGTGTTGACCGAGAGCCTCAAAGAACTGGTCGAACGCAAGCGGGATGCTCTCACGCAACAAGCCGCGACCGAGGCGACCTGACGATGCACCCAGACCTCATGCACGCCACCATTCTTGCGGCGATCGCGAAGGCGCCGGAGAACAACAAGCGGCAACTGGTCTCGAAAGTGCCTGAACGTCGTAACCGTGCTGAAGATGTCATCGCCGCTAGTATTGTGGTCGCGCTGTCGCAACAAATATAGGCCGACCGGAGCAAGCGCGATAGCGGCAGCTTAGCGCCCCAATTTCGGTCGTTGAGGCTATGACGCCACTTGCTTAAGAGCGGACATGGCTTTGGTGCGCGTCAGATCACACAATTGCGCCCGTGACCGCATTTAGGAGAGGCTTGAAGCCATCAAAATTGATTTTTTCATAGTTGGGTTTGACGATTTTATCGGCAAAGTAGGCTTTGTCATACTCTGTCTTCGGATCAGCCTTGGTCAGATAGTTAAATGATTTCCCATTGACCTTTTGCTGAAGAAGGGCGGAATCGAAAAGGGTTTCGATCGAGACCTCAGCGATAGCGCTCGCCTTCGGAACTGGCACAAGATGTAGGCCGTCAAAGATCTTGTAGGACGCCATCATCCCGTCACACGGGGCTCCTGTCTCTTTTGCTACGGTGCGGAAAAGCTTCCCTTTTCCCATAACACCGGAATCACTGTCCGTGAGCAAAATGGTGCTGTGCGGCGTTCTCGGCGCCTTCATCTTCGAACTCAGCTTTTTGAATTTGTAGACGAAGCTGACGAGGTTGTCCGCCCCATCAAATATCCCCAACGCACGAGCCCGCCTCTTGTAGTGGTGTACAAAGCGTACCTTAAACACGAAACCGCCGGCCTCTTTAGAGATCAAGTCCGGATAATCTTTATGAAGGCTCTTGAGTGCATGTTTTAGGTAGACGACGTCAGTCCTGCCTTCACAGATGATCGTTGGCTTTCCATTCTGGACGCAGAAATCGAAGAAGACGAGGTTCTGATAGACCTCAAGAAATCCTGCTGGTTTAGCGTAGTCAGCGAATGACGGTTGCTTTTTCCCAAACATTTTAGCCTGGAATACGTGGTCCATCCGACCAAACAGCGAGGGAATGCTTACCGGCTGCTTCTCTCGCTTTGTCTCTCCATCCGCATCCGTGGTTTCAACAAGTTCGTGAGCGGAACCGGTTTGAAACAAGCGGTCGCACATTGCGCGGGTCTTTTTATAATATGTCTGGCGTACATTCGGAGTCTTGTTGACCGTAAGCCCCGTAACGACTTGCCGGGAATAGTAATATTGCATGCGGGTCTTTTGCGCGTTGATTGAGAATCCGCTGCGCTCAACGGTTCGTCGCAAGTCTTTGCCAACGGACCAATCGTCGCTGGCGCAAAATTTGGGCTTAGCCAGTGCCTTGGGGAACGTCCTCTTGTTGGTCGAGAATGTGATGTCGTCTGCATACCGGGTGTAAGTGCATCCGAACTTGTCAGCCAACCTGACCAAACGCATGTCCAATATGTGCCCAATCAGATTAGAGATAACTGGCGATGTTGGGCTACCCTGCGGCAAGACCCCCTTGTTGCAGCACAATTGAGCAATCGCCAAAGCCACTGGCGACTTCAACTGAAAGTGGTTGTTCTTCTCGAAGAAGCCCTTGATGCGGCCAAAATTGATGCTGGGAAAAAAATCAGCGAGATCGATATTAAGTACGTATCTCTTGCCAGTGTGTTGATCTGCATTCGTGAAGATTGACCTTCCCCTGCGGAACCCGTGAGAGATATGCGTTTTGACCTTATTCTCCCGGTTTATCTCATCAACACAGTCGTAAAGAAGGCCTGCAAGCCTAACCTGCACTGCCTTCAATCTCGCGATTGGGGCCGAGATTTGCCGAGTTCCACCAGACTTTTTGGGAATCTCGAACTCAGTATATTTTGCGTCGTCATCAATCTGGTGAATGAGATAGCCGAGAGACCTCGGCTTGTACCCAATCAGCACGGCAAGATCAGACAGATTTTCGCATGATTTGAGCTTGGCTAATCGCGACAAAACTTACCCCCAAAGACTTGGTGGGCTTGCAACCACTCTTTGGAACCCACCGGATTACGGTAAGAATTGCATAAGATACTCACAGGCAATTCCCTGTGACATTGTTTTCACGCGCTGCGAAACACAAGCGCAAAATCTGACTGCAAGCCCTTAATAAAGGTTCTTTCCGATTTGTTTTAAGATGTCAAATGGGTCTCTATTATTTAGTGAATTTGCAGCCTGTTAGCATTGCCTTCTGCCACTGAAATGGCTTCTATGAGGGAAGGCTCTGAGCAGAGAGAAAGCGGCGTTCTTCGAGCGAGACACTCTGCAAATACCAATCTGGGAAAAGCACGTGACTGACCTCGTTATGCCCTACGACCAATTTGTGAGATCGTTCTCCCTCCGAAAGCATCGATTGAGTTGGTTTTTAGGAGCAGGTGCCTCGGCATCCGGCGGAATTCCCACCGCTTGGGAGATGTCCTGGGAGTTTAAGGCCCAGATCTATGCGAGTATGCGAAAGATTCCGGCAGCCGAGATTAAAGACATTTCTCACCCGACTGTCCGAGATCGAATCCAAGAGTTCATTTCTGACTCAAAGGACCTACCGAAGCCCTATGAGCCAGATGAGTATGCTCGCCTTTTTGAAGCAGCGTATCCGTCCGCAAGCGACAGACGCGATTTTCTCGACCGACACATTGGCGTCGGCAAGCCATCGACAGGGCACATTATCCTTGCATTGATGATGCGCGACGGGATTGCCCGTGTCGTATGGACTACTAACTTTGACGTACTCATCGAAGATGCTTTTGCCGTAGTAGGAGGATCGTCCGGCGGGCTCACAACCGCGACGCTCGATTCAGCACAATTGGCGAACCAAGCCGTTTCAAAGGAAAGGTGGCCGCTGTACGGGAAAATCCATGGTGATTTCAGATCGGACTTCTTGAAAAACAGCCCCCAGGAACTGGCAGGCCAGAACGACATCCTGTCCAAGGAGCTTGTAGCAGTTGCTAGTCGAACGGGCCTCGTTGTCACGGGCTATAGCGGTCGCGATGACTCGGTGATGAACTTATTGGAGAGCACGCTGAACCAAGACCAGCCTTATCCGAGCGGGCTATTTTGGACCTTGCGTGCAGGAGAGCAGCCATACTCTAGGGTTCAAGAGCTTTTGCGCTTAGCTAGAAGCAAGGGGGTTGAGGCCTACTTGGTGCCCATACAGAGCTTCGATGAGCTTATGTATGATCTGGCCAACTTTATTTCTGACTTCGACATGGAGACTGTCGAGCATCATTGTGCGGGCAACCAGCGTTGGTCAGCAGCACCTGAACCTGAGGGCAAGAATGGATATCCAATAATTAGACTGAATGCAGTTCTTGTCGAAAAGATGCCCGAAGCCTGCTCATTGGTGAAATGTGAAATCGGAGGACATAAGGAGATACAGAGCGCGATTGACAAGGCGTCGGCGAAAATAATCGCCACACGCAAGCGCGAAGGCGTTTTAGCATTCGGGAGTGACGCAGAGCTTCGCCGTGTGTTCACCCCTTTTGGATTGTCGGATGTAGAAAATTACGAACTGGCGCAGCATCGCATGCGGTATGACAGTCAGGAGCGGGGACTTATCAGCAAAGCCTTGGCAACAACGATTGCCGAAAGGTTGAATTTAACTATCGATCACTCCCGTTCTCGCAGCAGGCTTCGACCTAGCGACCCTGCGGCCGAAAAATGGAAGCCACTCCGCAAAGCAACAAATAACCCACTGACCGGCAGTGTTCCAAAAACTGTCGGACTGACGTGGTACGAAGGGATAGAACTTCAGCTCGACTGGGCAGATGACAGCGTTTGGCTGCTAATTGAACCGAGAATACTCTTCGATGGGCTCGATCAAGAGAACCGCCACGCTGCCTCGAGTCATGCACGAGAGATGACGTTCAACCGGTATAATCAGTCGGCAAACAGCCTCATAGATTACTGGACCAAAGCCATCGCTGGGAAGCTATCGCTTCTCGACCGTGAAACTGAACTTGCGAGCTTTCAACTGCATACAAAAAGCGGACACTCATGGAGGGCGCAGTCATGATCAGTGAGTTGCCAGCCCACATTAAGCTACCCGAGCCGAAGTTAGCATTTCACCCCTCGTTTGAAGACAGCACAGACATCCATCCACTGCGCGGCTTGTCAAAGTTTGGCCCCTATTCGCAAAGCTTCTTTGCTGGCCCTATCAGGATCGCAACGCTTGCTCCTCGTGGAAAGACCGGGCTAGTCAATTCGCTAATGAGGGATCTGAAACGGCCTGTTCAGCTCCATAAACGGGCGGACTTCAACATGGATTGGCCGTCATTCGAGACAATCTTCAGGGTTCAGATAGAGCCAGCTCCACAGGAATGCAGAATTGAGCTCCCAGATGACCTAGCTTCTCGATTGCGCACTGCTGAAAAACCAGCCTCAGTTTTGGTGGAGATTCTCGACGGTTACATCAAAGGGATTGCAGAGAGCAGGTACAAATTTGATGTCCTCCTCCTCCTAATCCCCAAAGAATGGGAAGCCTATAGCACGGATTACGAGAACAACTTCGATCTGCACGATCATTTGAAGGCGATGTGTGCCGTAAGAAAGATTCCGATCCAAATTCTCAAAGAGAATGGTGCCATATCATTCTATGATCGTGCCAGCGTAATGTGGCGAATAGGGGTGGCTTTGTACGCCAAGGCTGGCGGGATTCCTTGGAAGATAGCGGGGGGTGACACTGACACCGCTCACATCGGTTTGTCCTATGCGCTGCGGCCTGGACCGAATGGTGAAACGGAATTCGTAACTTGTTGCAGCCAAGTCTTTGACAATGAGGGATCAGGGCTGGAGTTCGTCGCTTACAACACTGACGAGGCGGAGGGTATGCGCCGAGGCAACCCATTCTTATCAAGAATGGAAATGTTCCGAGTAATGACCCGATCGCTCGACCTTTACAGGCGTAGGCATGCTGGCCGAACTCCCAAAAACATCGTGATTCACAAGAGCACGGAATTTAGGAAGCCGGAAATCGATGCTTGCATGGATGCCTTCCATCTTTGCGAAAACATTGATCTAATACGCGTGGTGCAAAATGTTGGTTGGCGGGGCATCCTCATAGACCAAGCCAATGGTGCAAAGGGAGCTCGCTTTCCGGTCGAGCGTGGCACCTTGCTGAACATTGGCGATCGCGAAGCCCTACTTTGGGTTCATGGAAGCGTACAGCAGGGCCCCAACAACAGTCCTTACTTCCAAGGCAAACGATCTACGCCTCAGCCGATCAAGCTGATCCGTGACGGAGGTCATGGTTCATGGGAGAGAACAGCGGCTGCGACGCTGGCTCTGTCTAAAATGGATTGGAACAACGACGCTCTATATGGACAGCTACCTGTTACGCTGAGTTACTCCAGCGTGCTTGCGAACGTGATCAAGCGTATGACGAAAATCGGGTCAGAACCATACGAGTATCGGTACTTCATGTAACGACGCAACGCCAAGACAAACGGATGTCCGAATTTTAGGTGGCAGAGCAATGGCGCAAAAACCGGACAGTCCGGTGTCGGCCCAGAATCTGCCATCTGTTTCCCATCATTTCACTCGAATTATAGGGCTGCCCTTGTGGGCGACCTGCTCTATCCGCTTCGCGGACCGGGCCTGTAGTCCCGGCCCATTCGGGTGACGATCAGGAGCAATTGAAGTTGAGCGGGAGTTGCTGGTGGACGCGCTCTGTCCCGCACATCTGGCGATGTGCTCCTGAGGGCGCGGCGTTTTTGAGCTAACCCGCAGGCACTCTTGCCTCTCTCATTGCCGGACGCCCGCTGGCGCACTGATCGCGCGCGCGGGACGTCCGGCGGCTTCGCGCCGTTGCAAGGGTGCCATTGTCTGCGCGGATCGCTGGTGCGATCCTTGCGCGGGAACGCCAAGGGCTTCGCCCTCTCGTTCCCGAAACCGCAAATAGATGCCCCCCGGGTGGCGGGCTGACGCCCGCTGGCCCGCGCCAGGGCATCGATTTGCGGTTTCCCCTCCCCCTCCCATCCTCGCCGGAAGGCAGGCGGCATGGCGAAGCCATGCGCGCTCAACTAAAGTTTGGTACGGAATGGATGGGTTCGAAAGCACCCGGAGCGCTGCGACAGCGAACTCGGATAATCGGCGCGGCGTTTCTCTTTGCCGATTGCCGTATGCTTGGTCCTGCGACTACAAGGACTTGATGACGGCGGGGCACAACAGAATCGATGATTTCATTGCCGAATGGCGCGAAACCGGGGGTTCCGAGCTCGCCAACACGCATCTCTTCATCAACGGTCTGACGCAGGTGCTTGGCGTGGACCCGCCGCGAGGCGCGAAGGCAAACGATACGACCAACGATTACGTCTTCGAGCGCCGCGTCTTTCAGGACAATGGCGATGGCACCGAGAGTTTCGGGCGCATCGACTGCTATAAACGCGATTGCTTCGTGCTCGAAGCCAAGCAGGGCAGCGAAGCTGACCGCGCTGCCGCCGAGAAGGGCGATGAAGACTTCGACCTGTTCGGACAGACGGCCAAGGCCCGCGTTGCCCGTGGCACTGCGCGGCGCGGCACGCCGTCCTGGGCCAAAGCGATGCAAGAGGCCAAGGGACAGGCCGAACGCTACGCCAAAGCGCTGCCCACCGAACATGGCTGGCCGCCATTCCTACTGATTGCCGACATCGGCTATTGTATTGAGGTCTATGCCGACTTTACTGGCACCGGGAAGGCATACGCTCAGTTCCCCGATCGCGCCGGTTACCGCATCATGCTGGAGGACTTGCGCGAGGAAAAGGTGCGCGAACGCCTCGCAGCGATTTGGACCGAACCGAAAAGCCTCGATCCTTCCTCACGCTCCGCTGCCGTCACGCGTGAGATTGCCGACCTGCTCGCTACCCTGTCAAAGCGGCTTGAGCGCAAGCACGATCCGGAAACTGTCAGCGGTTTCCTCATGCGCGTGTTGTTCACGATGTTCGCCGAGGATACTGAAGTCCTGCTCCCTAAGGACAGCTTCAAGGCTCTGCTGAAATCGCACGAGGATAATCTCGAGAACCTGCCTCGCTCGCTCACTGCCTTGTGGGAGGCAATGGATTCGGGCGAGTTCTCCCCTGCGCTGGCAGTGCAGGTGCGCAAGTTCAACGGTTATCTGTTCAAGAATACCGACGCGCTGTCACTTGATGCCGACGAGCTGAAGGTGCTGATCGAGGCAGCAAACAAGGTATGGACCGAGGTCGAACCCGCGATCTTCGGCACGCTACTCGAACGCGCGCTCAATTCGAAGGAGCGCGCTAAGCTCGGCGCGCATTACACGCCGCGAGCTTATGTCGAGCGCCTAATTGGCCCCACCATAATGGAGCCGCTGCGGGCCGACTGGAATGGCGTTCGCGCCGCTGCTGCCGAGCTGATCGGCGCGGACAAGGCGAAGGAAGCCAAGGCGCTGGTCGAGGGCTTCCACGCGAAGCTGGCGCAGACCCGCGTGCTCGATCCGGCCTGCGGCACCGGGAATTTCCTATATGTCGCCATGGCGCGGATGAAGGAGTTGGAAGGCGAAGTGCT
>Ga0208794_1000847_pt1 | contig 16439 bp, 26 predicted proteins | sample 32_taG_FD_184106 | JGI IMG/M metagenome (GOLD analysis project Ga0208794, IMG submission 184106) | Marine viral communities from the Gulf of Mexico - 32_GoM_OMZ_CsCl metaG (SPAdes) (version 2) | ecosystem: Environmental > Aquatic > Marine > Oceanic | place: Atlantic Ocean: Gulf of Mexico... | reverse complement strand
TGGAAGACGTGGAGCTCTTATGTTATCGATTTCAATTAAACACCCAGATGCAAGAAAATTTATATCAATTAAAAACGATGGAACCAGTATTACTGGTGCAAATATATCAGTTAAGATTGATGATGATTTTATGAATGCTGTAAAAAATGAAGAAACTTATACTCAAGAATTCCCGATCGGCAGTAAAAATCCGACGCATTCTTTCGAAATTAACGCAAAAGAATTATGGGATGAAATTATACACAATGCCTGGAATAGAGCTGAACCAGGTATCTTATTTTGGGACAACATTATAAATGAATCTATCCCGGATTGTTATGAAGATTTTGGATTTAAAACAACTTCAACTAACCCGTGTGGAGAAATTCCATTATGTCCATATGATAGTTGTAGATTGTTAGCACTTAATTTATATAGTTATGTTACTGACCCATTTACTGATGGAGCTCAGTTTGATTTTGAATTATTTGATTCACACGCTAAATTAGCTCTCCGTTTTATGGATGATATAATAGATCTTGAAATTGAAAAATTAGATCTTATCATTAATAAAATTAATAGTGATCCTGAGACAGATAGTATTAAACAGGTAGAGAGAGATTTATGGATTAAAATTAAAGAAAAATGTATTCAAGGTAGACGTACTGGTATTGGTATTACAGCCATGGGAGATATGCTTGCAGCATTAGGATTTACATATGGAACAACAAAAGCAACAGATTTTGCAGCTGAAATTCATAGACATTTAGCTTTAAATGTTTATAATTCATCTATAGATTTAGCACAAGAAAGAGGAGCATTTCCAATTTGGGATGCTGAACTAGAAAAAGAAAATCCATTTTTACATAGATTATTTGATCAAAGTACTTCCTTAAGAGAAGACATGTCAGAATTTGGGCGACGTAATATTGCATGTTTAACTATCGCACCTACGGGTACAACTAGTATGATGACACAAACTTCTTCCGGAGTGGAACCAGCGTTTCAAATTTATTATATGAGACGTACTAAGATTAACCCTGGAGACCCTAATTCTAGAACTGATTTTATAGATGAGGTAGGTGATCACTGGATGGAGAACCCTGTATTTCACCATAAATTTATTGAATGGTATAAAACTAATTTTGTTATTCCGCCTGATAAAACACCTCAAGAAGCTTTAGAGTGGTTTTCTAAAGAAGATTTAGATAAGTTAATAGAAAAATCCCCGTGGCATAATGCTACAGCTAACGACGTTAATTGGGAGGAAAAGGTTCGAATGCAAGGAGCAATTCAAAAATGGGTAGATCATTCCATATCAGTTACTGTTAATATCCCAAAAGAATCTACTGAAGATTTAGTTAATACTATTTATATAACTGGTTGGGAGGTTGGTTGTAAAGGTATTACGGTTTATAGAGATGGGTGTAGATCTGGTGTACTTGTTACTAATAAAAATGAAGAACCTAAACCTGTATTTAATGATAATAATGCCCCTAAAAGGCCTAAACAATTAGTAGCTAAAGTAATTAGATTTCAAAATAACCATGAAAAATGGATTGCATTTATTGGATTACTTGATGGTAAGCCATATGAAATCTTTACATTTAAAGCGTCAGATGATATGAAAATTAAATCTGATGTTATGGGGCATATTGTTAAATCTAAAAAAGACGGACATGGAAAATATGATTTTGTTTGGGAAGAAAATGATGAACAATATATTATTGAAGATATACATGCTTGTATGGACCGTGAATTCGCTAATTATGGTAAATTACTTTCCGGTGTTATGCGACATGGTATGCCAATGCCTTTTGTCATTAACATGGTAAGTAACTTACATTTTATTCAAGATCATATAACCACGTGGAAAAATGGGGTGCTTAGAGCGCTTAGACGTTTTGTAAAAGATGGAGAAGAGGGAGGGAACTGTCCTGACTGTTCTAGTAAATTAGTATATGCAGAAGGGTGTTTAACATGTCCTTCATGTGGCCATTCTAAATGTGGGTAAAATTAAACTTATGGATACAATTAATAAATTAACTATATTTCTACTTGGATCTTTATACCTTGATGGTGAATTTAAATTAAAGGTACATGTATATGATGTAGAAAAACCATCACCTAAAACTATTACATTAGTTGATGGTAATAGAAAAGTACGAAAAAATCGTACAGATATAGATATTGTATTATCTGAGCATAGAAATGATACATTTGAAAGTATCTCTTTTTATTGTTTTTGCGAAGATGACAAGGTAGAAGAGATGACTGAAGAATTGAAGAAAGCGGCTATTAGTAAATTTAAAGACTTAGAAAGAATTTACAAATCAGCCAAGGATGCTATAAGCAGTCCTTTAAAACTTACTACCTCAGTGTAGTGAGACTATAAATTTTCTTGAGAAGGTCCTTGTTAATTCGAGGACCTTTTCTTATATTAAGGCAATGGATAATATGATTTAAAATTAATAATATGAAAATCGCCGTAGTAGGATCTAGAAATTTTAATGATTATGAATTATTAAAAGAATTTTTAGATCAAGAAAATATCACACATTTAATTTCTGGAGGTGCTCCGGGCACCGATACTTTAGCAGTTGATTATGCTATAGAAAACAATATACCTTATACTATTCATTATGCAAAATGGGATGATTTATCTCATCCTAACGCTGTAATTAAAGTAAATAAAGGCGGTAAAAAATATGACGCTTTAGCTGGATTTAGACGTAATACAGCTATCGTAAAAGATTGTGACAAATTAATAGCTTTTCACGATAGTGCTTCTAAAGGTACTTTAGATAGCATGGAAAAAGCTTATAAATATAAAAAGAAAATAAAAATAATTAAATACCTTATGTTATGAAAGGAGTGAATTTTACAAACTTCCTTATTAAAGGAAATGAACAAATAGGTGATCGTATAGATTGTGTTTGTAGTAAGGCTGGTGTTGATAAAGAATTTATAGGGTCCGCTTCTGTAATAGATAAGGATAATGATCATATAACTTGTAGACTTATAACACATAATCAAGATACTTATTTTGTACGACGTGAGTCTAACTTTGATAAAGACGACCATTTTATTGGTATAGAATTATTTGTACTTGATGCTATTAAATCTAAATATTTTCATTCAGATGTAACATCTGGAGAATTCATTTATAATTTATGTTTTGATCCAGCATACACTGAATTAGCAATTGTATCCGCTGTACAACGATTCTTAGATTGGGATGAATCTCCTGAGAAAGATTGGAAAGTAGTGAAATATGATTTATATAAACGAATAGAACGAGTATGAACACAACAGAAAACAATAAGCTAATAGCTGAATTTATGGAGCATCCTGTGATGGTTTGGAATGACCCAGACCCAATAGAGGGTAATGATTATAGAGTTGTTTACTTTAAGAAATTATGTGATAAAACCGCATTGATACAATATGGGGTTGGGAAATATAATTCAGAAGCCGAAGTATTTATTAGTGAGTTAGAGGATGTTAGCTTACAATACAACACCTCATGGGATTGGTTGATGCCGGTGGTGGAGAAGATAAAACAATATTGTTTATATAAAGTTGAAGATGTTGGTGGTGATTACAAGGTTGTATTTATAGACAATAGTGGTTATAATCCAAGTGAGCAAAAAATGTTTATGTATTCACATGAGGATTATAAAAAAGCAACCTACAAAGCAGTAGTGGAATTTATTAAATGGTATAACGAAAATAAGGGGGACTAAAAATGGAAAACACAACCTATCATACAAAGGTAATAAAAGGAATACCTTTAGGAATACCGAATAGAATAAGTAAAGAAAATAAGTGCTTTTATATATCTTATAATAATCGTGATATAAATTTATACGGTTCAAACACAACAGCATTATATATAAATGAAACTGGTCAATTCCTTATTTTAAATGGTAATCATACAAAAGAATATGAAGACTTAAATACTTTAGAAGAGCATTTAAAATACTTTTATTCTAATATAGATAAAGTAAATTCTAGAAGTGAACATAATAAAATATTTAAAATAGTAGATAATAAAGGAGTTTATGTTGATGGTGGATATTAACTAAATAAAAAGAATTAATAATGAATAATAAATATAAAATAAAAATTACAGAACCTTTAATAAGACCTGGTATTACAATAGAAACTACATGTTCTGAGAAATATGTAGGTAATGTAGTAACTAAACTAATGGAGTTAGTAAGAGAAATTAATAACGATGGAGACAAATAAATTAATTATATGTCAAGGGGTACCTGCCTCGGGTAAAACAACCTGGGCAAAGAATCATATTAATAATATGCAGGAATCTGGTGACTATTCCTGGGTACGAGTTAATAGAGATGATTTACGCAGATCTACTGGAGTAAATTATCATTTTAAAAATGAGGCTTATATAACAGAAATAGAACATGCAGCTATATTTACTGCATTAAATAACGGATTAAATGTAATATCTGATAATACTAATCTTAACCCTAAATTTTTAAATCAATTAACAGATAAGTGTGAAGAATTATCATATCAGTATGAAATTAAAGAATTTAATATTACATTTGAAGAAGCACTCCGCCGGGATGCTGGTAGAGAGGGTGAAGTAGGTAAGAAGGTATTAAAACAATTCTTTAGTAAATATTTCCCAGAATATCGTAAAAAAGTAGACCCTCGAGTAGGGAAAGAAAAATATGCAGTTATGAGCTCACCATTGCCTTTGGCAATTATATGTGATATAGACGGTACCATTTCCATGATGAATGGTAGAGACCCATTTATCGGAGAAGACTGTGAAACAGATATCCCTAATCAAGCTGTAATAAATGTATTACAAACATATAAAGAACGTGGTGTAGAAATTATCTTATTCTCCGGTCGTAACGGTACATCGCAGCTTCAAACAGAGATTTGGTTGAATAAGCATAGCGTGCCTATGGACCAATTACATATGAGAGAGGAAAAGAATTACGAGAAAGATGACGCTCTGAAAGAGCGGTTTTACAATGACTACGTGAGGGGTAAATATGAGGTTTTATTTGTTATGGATGATCGTGATCAAGTTGTAGATCTCTGGAGAAATAAATTAAATTTACCTTGTTTTCAGGTTTATTATGGGGACTTTTAAAAATAAAAAGACCATCAAGGACATTCTCAAGGACATTTTGTCCTCGATAAACATATACGAAAACCCCGAACTTTTAAATAAATAGACTATGGAAAGTAAATTATATTTTAATATCATTCCGGCTTGCTTATTCGGAATAGGAATAACATCTGATGATTATACACAAAGCATAACAATAGTAATATTATGTTTTGAAATTACCTACATCTTAAAATAAACAATAAAGATTAAATATGGGAGATACTAGTATATTTAAAGTAACTAGCACTGCTAAAGATCCTATAGAGGATACTAAGGCTAGAATAAGAAAATTTTGGGAAGATCAAGGTCGACCTAATATTCAAAAGATTGTTAATTCAATTGAAATTAATGGTAAAACATATGAATTTTTAATGATGAATCTGGGAAATGATATTGAAATAATTATAAAATAATGGGTTATAAAGCAATTATAGTTGCATTGACTGCTGTTAGACAACACTCAAATGCAGATAGATTAGACTTAGCCACAGTATGTGGTAACCAAGTAGTTATTGGAAAAGGGCATCAAGATGGAGACCTAGGTATTTACTTTGATACTGACGGTGTCTTGACTGAAGTTTTTGCTTCTAATATGAATTTATATCGTAAAGGTGAATTTAATAAAGATAAGACTCAGACTGGAATGTTTGATGATAATTTAAGGATTCGAGCCCAAAAGTTTCGAGGAGAAAAATCCGAAGGGTTTTGGATCCCATTAACTACTGTTCAAAAAGTATTTAAACAAGTACCTAAAGAACCAGGTATCGAATTTGATACTATTAATAATGATCTAATTTGTAAAAAATATATTAATCCTAGCACTCTTAAAAAGCAGGGTACCCAAAAATCTTCTAAGAAGATTGAAAATGAAATGTTTCATCAACACTTTGATACCGCTCAATTCGGTCGTAATGAATTTATGATTGATCAAAACGATGTTGTAATTGTTACTGAAAAACTTCACGGTACTTCGCAAAGAGTTGCTAATGTCAAGATACACCAGGATCTAAAATGGTACCATAAATTATTTGGAGTAAGACCTCCAGATAGGTGGGAAGATATGATAGGTACTAGGAGAGTGATTCTTGATAAGAAAAAACTAGAAGAAGATAATGGTTTTCACAGCGTTAGCTTTAGGCAGCGTGCTAGTAGGCCTTTCCTCGGAAACATTAAAAAAGGAGAAACGTTCTACTACGAAGTTGTCGGATATGAAGAAGGTACGAGACCAATCATGGGATCACATGGAAATGAAAAACTCAAAGGACATCTTGATAAACAATCGTATGATGAATTTATTGAGAGGTATGGAGACACAACAATCTTCTCTTACGGATGTTCAACAGGAGAACTCGATGTGTACGTATATCGAATTACCCTCACAAATGAAGAAGGATACTCAGTCGACCTTTCTTGGGACGCTGTCGTCGACCGCTGTTCCGAGCTTGGTGTTAAAACCGTTCCAGAAGTATTTAGGGGAACTCGTAAAGAGATGGCCCATTTGGAAGCAGTACGTAGACCCGATGTGGACGGACGTAAAACTGAAGATGATCGCGATATACAACAGCTGTCGATTGATTATATTAAATTTCTTGGAGAGGGAAAAACAAGAGTGGGACACAATCTGTCAGAAGGTGTCTGCCTCAGAGTAGAAAAAGGGATTACCCCTCTAGTCCTTAAAGAGAAAAATTTCGAATTTAAATGTTTGGAAGGTATAATTAAAGCCCAAGAAGACTATGTCGATACGGAGGAAGCAGAGGGTTAGTTGGCACAAAGTAGGAGGAAAACCAGTTCTTTCTACTATGAGTGAAGCCCTTAAATTAAAAGAAGGATTAAATAAATTAGGACGCGAATTGGAGTTAACTCTCCTTTTCGGTTCTGATTATAAAGACAAACTTATGGAAGATGTAAGAATATCGGAAACCCCAGAAAGATGGGTAGTACTCGAGATAATTCATCCAGAAACTAAAGAGAAGATCTATAAGGTCTTTGGTAGTTGGGCAGGTGGTTATTTAGATGGCGACCGTTGGAAGTTAAACAGTGGGGTCAAAGAAGTTAAAGAAGACGAAGATTATTATTACTTCGTTGGATATAGTGGTAGTTGTTACAAGTGTGCTAAGATGAACTATGGAGTTATGACTTCATTTAGTCAAGGTATACTTGATAGGATACTAGAGAATTCAGCTGTAGAACAGATGAGTGAAGACACTAACTTTATGGAAATAGTATGAGTAAAGGAGTAATCAAGAAGAAAGCAGACAAGAGACCTCAACCAACGGTTAAGGATCCTGAAAGAGTATGTGTGTTATGTGGTAAAGACTATATAGCTGTAGCTCCTCTTCAGAAAACCTGCAGTAAAGAGTGTAGGAAAAGTAAGGATAAGAAAGCTTTAAAAGAATGGAACTTAAGAAATCCGGATAAAATGAAGGAATATAATAAGAACCGTCTTGCTAAAGATCCTGATGTGTGGAAGAAGAAATATCATAAAGATCGCGCCGAGATATTTGATGCACTAGGTAATAAGTGTATTGTATGTGGTCATGATAACCCTTTACATTTTCATGTTGATTACATCCCTACTATGATAGGATCTGGTTACAGACATCCACGACACAAGAAGTGGATATTAGATCATATAGAAGACTTTAGAATTCTATGTGCTAATCATCATTATGAACTTACCTGTACTGGAGAGATCCAAGGTACAGATATAAAACAGAAAAGATATGAACCTAAAAAATGAAAATAGCCCCGCAGGGATTAAGACTTACGTCGTTGATCTGTTCTGCGGGGCCGGTTAAGGTGGCACGTCTACGGCTATCCATGAAGCAAATACAAATATAGAAGTTATTGCTTGCATTAACCATGATAGAAATGCTATTCTATCACATGCAGCTAATTATCCAGATTGTCAACATTATATTGAAGATATTAGAACAATTGATTTATCACCTATATTAGTTAAGGTTAGGCGCCTAAGACGTAAAGATCCAACTTGTAAAATTGCAATATGGGCTTCATTCGAATGCACTAACTTTAGTAAAGCTAAATGTGGTCCTAAAGATCCAGATAGTAGAACATTAGCTGATCATATTTTTAGATATATAGATGTATTTGACCCAGACTTTTTATGGGTTGAAAACGTTGAAGAGTTTCTAGACTGGGGCCCACTCACAGAATGTGGTAACCCAGATAAAGAAAAACTTGGGTGGGCATTCAATAGCTGGAGAATGAAATTACAAACTGAATATGGGTATGAAGGATATTGGCAAAATAAATTAATATCAGCCGACTATGCAGGATATACTATTAGAAAACGTTTATTTCTACAATTTTCTAAAGATCCTGATATCATAGGTATTCCAGTTCAAACGCACCATAAAGAAGCTGAAGACGGTTTAAAGAAATGGAAACCAGTAAAAGATGTTCTTAATCTTACTAACCATGGTAAGTCTATCTTTGGTAGGAAGAAACCATTTGTACCAAAATCGCATAGACGTATCTATAAAGGCTTAGTTAAATACGGTAAAAACTTTAGTATTACCTATTACGGAAATAGCGATGCACAAGATTTAAATTCTCCATGTCCTACACTAACTACTAAAGACAGGGTTTACCCAGTATTTATTAAACAAGATTATGGATCCGGCGTTGGTCGCGGAATGGATGTACCTATGGGTACTTTAACTACTTCTCCTAAAGGGGATGTTGTATCCTTTGTGCATAATCCGCAATATGGAGGCTCAAACAGATCTATTGAAGACCCTGCTTGTACTATTATTGCACGTCAAGATAAGGCCCCACTAGGGTTAACTACTGCAATTAAAGTTGAAGGTAATCGACAACTTAATAAAGGTGAAGGCACCTATGCAACTGCACATATCGAGATAAAAGATGAAACAGTGCACTATAATATTTTCGAATCTGACGATGAATGGATGGTTAAAATTAAAGAGTATATGTTTAAACATGGTCTTCTAGATATTTTAACTAGACCTCTCGAGGTAAGAGAAATGTTACGTATCCAAGGATTCCCAGAAGATTATGAATTAAGAGGAACTCAAACAGAGGCAAAGAAGTATATAGGAAACTCAGTTGAAGTAAATGTAGGGAAAGCCTTATTTAAATCAATTGATAAAGTTATACAAAATGGAAGAAGGTAAATTAAATAAATTCTTACAATCCTTACTCGTAACTAAAGCACGAGTAAGGGTTAATAGAAAATACAGTAATGATATATTAAATTCTCTAGATCCTGAACTTAAAACTTCCATGATCCATCATAATATATGTGATGATTTAGTTAAAACATTATATGAACATAATCATGTAATAATTACAGAAGAGAAAGAAGATAATGGTAGTTTATACAATGTGGATGTAATGGTTTTTAACCCTAAAGATCTTAGAGATACTCTAGAAGCTTTTGTAGAACTTCACCCTAAATATCAAGAAATGAAAGATAAAGCTTGGAAGTATGATCAATTAAATAAATAGTTATGGATAAAAAAGAAAAAAGACAACCTATTAGTCTTAGATTTAAGATTAATAAACTTTTAAAAGATACCCAAAAGAAATACACTATGCAAGAAATCTATACTGAATTTCCTGATATAGCTAAAACCACTATTCGAGGAAGGGTATATGATAATCTAGGAAAGGGTATTACTCGTCTAGATAAAAATTTATACATATCTTCTGAGGCTATCGTACAGCTAGGGAATTCCTTAGAAATTATAGATAACATGATCAAACAAGGAGATAAGTTTGATTATATATTTTTAGATATTCCTTACGACGCCCCTGGACAAAAAGGTGGAAATAGAGATTTATTTGCATGTGATACTATTACACCAGAACAATTTGCAGTATTTGCTAGAAAATTAGAAAAATTATTATTAAATAAAAATAGTATAATTAGTTTTATGTTTACCTCTGGAAAAACAAGTAAACGTCAACATGATAAATACTTGGCCGGGTTTAAAAATACATCTCTTGTATTATGTAGAACCATGGGAACCTATACAAAATTTTGGAAAACCGGTAATAGAATGAATATGGGTATATACCCTATGCCTGAAGAAAATATCTATTTATTTAATGGAACAGGTATTATAGAAGATGAAGAAGCTTTAAGACTTCATTTCGAAGGAATACCTTCAAAAGAATATCCAACAGCTAAACCACTACATATAATTAGTAGTATGGTTAGACAGCTTAGTCCTGAGGGCGGTTGGGTATTTGATCCATTTGGTGGGTCTGGTAAAACCTTAGAAGCATGCTTAGAATATGGAAGACACTGCCATATTATCGACAGTTCAGAAACATCATTTAATGAACATTTATTACCAATTTTAGAAAAAGAATAATGGAAAAAATAGATCAACAAATAAAATGTATGGAGTATACTAATATACTTGGTGCAGCTATGATTAAATCTATGAAAGATGATATGGATCTTGAAGAATTAATCGAAAACCCAGAACTTACAGAAGCTTTTTTACATGCATTACTTAATACTATGCCTACTATGATATACAATGTGTTAATAGTTGAAGGTGAAGGGACTGATGTATTAACAGTAAATCATTTAGCAAATTCACTTTGTTTTGATTTTATGATACAAGAAGGTGATGAATTAGATATGATTCAAAAAGCTTTAAAAGAGGAAGAAAATAAAAAAGAATAATTATGGGAGGAAAAGCACTTAAAGAAATAAAGACCCGTAGATATAATAAGGAAGAGTTCTTCGAAGTGTGGAACTCCCTTAAACATTTATTCGATCGATTACATTGTAAATATGATTTAATTAAATGTTATACTAATAAGGAGTCCCATGGTGACATGGATATAATTGTAGAGTATTCAAATAAAGACGATTTAGAAAGTAAATTATTTACCATAACGAACTTTATTCAACCAGATGAAATTTTTAGAAATAGTAATATGATTTCTATGAATTTTAATGAGCTTCAAGTAGATATCTTATTTATTCTTAGTGAAAACTATGATGTATGCTGGCACTTTTTTGCCTATAACGACTTAGGTGGATTTATGGGTAAAATTGCTAGATCTATGAAGTGTAAATATGGCCAAGAAGGTCTTATATTTGAAATTCATAGTGAAGATAAATCTAGACTTTTATCTAAAGTATACTTATCTCGAGACCCCAAAAAAATTATAGAATTTTTAGGTTTTGATTATTACAAATTTGTTAGAGGATTTGATACTAAAGAAGAAATCTTTAAATATATAACTGAAGGCGAATTCTTCAGAAGAGCTACATTTGATGGTAGTGAATTAAACTCTTCCCAAAAAAGTAGGGATATGAGTAGACCTATGTATATAGATTTATTACAATGGGTTGAAAGTCACCCAGGTCATAAAGATAAGATTGATGATCGTCCTACTTTAGATTTTGTATATAAAAGAATTATGCATCACTTTGGTATGGACTTAGCTCTTATTACTACTTTAAAAAGAAAAGATGATGACCTCATTCAATCTGCTAATAAAAAGTTTAATGGTAGACATGTAATGGAATACTATAATATAAAAGGTAGCCCTCTTATCGGATCTTTAATGAATGGATTTAAAAATCATTTCTCTCCATTACTTGGTAGGGATATAGATTATTCTAATTATATTATGAAAACTTCTATAGATGAAATATGGAAAAAATTTAAAGAGATAAATAAAAAATTAATAGAAGAAAATAATTTATGGCAGCAAAATTAGTATTAGAAAATGGGACCGAATTTAACTTTAATGAGTCATGTGGAATTGACGGAGATACGGTAACAGTAGATGGGAAAAAATTTGAATTAGATGGGACACCAAAATTTAAAAAAGTATATAGCGGTTTATTAACGCCGGATGGTACCTTATTATCTAGTTTAAATAGACATGATTATGTAACACATGAAGATGCTAATGGTAATCATTATATGTTAGATGGTGGAATAGATTATGTACGCTCTTCTGCAAACGGTGATGAAAAATATATTTCATTATATGAAAATTCCCCTATTGAGAAAATTAGAGAAGTAATAGGTCGGTCCGGGTATGGAGCAGATAATGCAGAGGATAGAAGTTGGAGATGTGCTTTACTTAAAGAGATGTCTAACGAATGGGTATCCGCAAGTATAGAATATGTTCATGTAGAATATCTAAGAGATATTTATAAAAGAGAATTAGAATATAGAGATAGTAATAGTATATACATAGAAGATAGTGAAACTACTTACCATAATTCTTGGGAAAGTTGTAAACAAAATATCAATGTAGATATTCTTATAAAGGATTAGTCTATATTAAATATTTTTATTTACAAAGGTATTTTGATTAAATAATTTTACCCTAGTACCATTGAGGTGTTAATTTTTATCACTATTTTAGGTATATGAGAAAATCAAAAATAGTACACGTAAAGGAGGTAAATGAGGTTATCCTCGTTAACGGAGCCCCTATTATACGTGAAGATAAATCGATCGATACTGAGCTTCTTGATGAAGCATTAGATTCTGTCAAAAGAGATGCTGTAAAAGTTAATAAGAAAAACTACTTAGCAAGTAGAAGATTTCGTGTTAATACAGTAGCACTTGAAAAGGCATTTAAAAAGATGAGAGAACTCTCACCTGTGAAAAAGAAAAAATAATAACTTAGCTGGTACTACTAACGTGGTATCAGCTTTTATTTTTTTAATCTAAATCAAATGGGATCAGAAAAGAAGATCGTAAAAGAAAAGAGGCCAATTAAATTTGGTGTGGAGTTAAACGCTGAGCAAAAACAAGGTAAAAAACTAATCCTTGAAAACGATATTACAATTGTTCGTGGGCATGCTGGTAGTGGAAAAACCTTATTAGCTTGTCAAGCTGGATTAGATAGTTTCTTTCGTGGAAGACATACTAAACTTATTGTAGCAAGACCTGCAGTAACTGCAGGTGAAGATCTTGGATTTTTACCGGGGTCAAAGGATGAAAAATTATTAGAATTTATTCAACCTATACTTGATAACTTTAATGTATTATATGGGGATACAGCTTCTAAAAGAGATAAAATAAAGAAACATATAGAAGCAGATGAAATCCAAGTAATGTCTATAGGGCATTTAAGAGGAAGAACTTTTACTAATGCTTTTGTTATAATTGACGAAGCACAAAATTTAACCGAGAAACAAATGGAGATGGTAGTAACCAGGTTAGGCATGGGGTCTAAAATGGTTATTACAGGAGACCTTTCCCAACAAGATTTAAAGGGAGCTTCTGGGCTTGGCAAACTCTTATTATTAGTAGAAAAAATCGATAAGTTAACTAAGATCGACTTAGAGAGTAACCACAGAAGTGGTATTGTTAAAGATCTATTAAAACACTGGAAATGAATAAACTAGAACAGAATTATAATAAAATAGGTTTAATTGAGTTTATAGTTAAAGATAAAAAGCATTTAGCCGGGGTTATTGTACAATACATTTTCGCATTAGTCTTCTTTTTTGGGGCTTTAACTAGCGATGATTTAGGTTGGGGACAACCTGTTATAATGGTATTATCAATACTATGGGGAAGCTTAGCTATATTACAAAAATGGCTTATACTAAAGAAGTTACGTAAAAATCAAAATAAGTAAATATGGAAAAAACAGAGTTTGAAATTATAGAAGAAGGTACCATGTATAATTTACCTACCTATGAAGTAGTAGATGGTGAAGGTATCAAACCTACTGGAGAAATCCTTCACGTCAGATTCGTAAGAGGAAGTAAAGTCCCAGAACAAAATGGGATACGTCCTAAGGTAAATGGAGTACTTCATGAAACTTTATTATCTATGATGATTCATGATCTAATATTTAAAAATGAATTAGTACCATCAGATGATACCGAGTATACTATTCAATGTTTAAATGAAGCATTAGAATCTATGAGTAAACGTCAGAAAGAAAGAGAATCGAGAGGTGTCGAAGGTACCTACTCTAAATAATAAATAATGTTTAATATTTTAAAAAAGCTAAAAAAGATGGCAAAGAAAAACGCAACTAAAAAAACTAGTGGTCCTAAAACAAGACCTGTTGCAAAAAATGTAACTAAATCAAAAAAAGAATCATCAGATTCAAAACCAGTTGTTGAGGAAACAACACAGGAAGTAGAGGCAAATCCACTATCTTCAAAACCAAAAGAAGCTGGTATTGAAGCTACTAAAAAGGTAAGCTCTGGAACTCCTAAAGTAAGCAAAGAAGCATTAGCTAGTACTGGAAATAAAGAAATTGATGTGACAACTCCTGAGGGATTTAACCCTTTATCATCAGATCCCGCTGAGGCTGGTATAGAAGAAGGTCTCGATTCTGGTGATGAAGATGTAGACGCTGAAGAAGCTGGTGGCGAATTAACTAAAGAAGCAGAGTAATGGGAGATACCAAAACATTAAATAATAGCACCGCTAAACAAGCCAAAAATCAAGTTAAAGATATTGAATTTTGGGGAGATGGTGATCTATGGAAATTAATAAGTAAAGCTTCTTCAAAGGGGGAGAAGTGGATGAAATCTACAAAAGCTATGCATATAGGAACAGGTTGTTTAGTACAAGTAACTACACAACAAGGTGATAATATTGCTGAAGCTATTACTTACGTCCCAGGACAGAAGATTGTAGAAAAAACTAATGAAAAGGGTGAAATTATTGGTAGAGTTTTAGAACCTATGAATGAAGAAGATCTAGCTAAGCTAATGATAAGCCTAGGAAGAGTACAATAGTATGAATCAAAGTAAAGATGATAAAAAAGTGCTGCCTAAATATGTATTTTTAGGTGGCACTTGTAATAACTCGACTTGGCGTGATGAATTGATGCCAATGTTAACAGAAAGAAAGATAAGTTTCTTTAATCCAGTTGTAGATGATTGGACACTGGAAAAACAAAAGGAAGAAGAAATAGCTAAACAGTATGCATACTTTGAGTTATACGTATTGACACCAGAAATGACTGGTGTTTATTCTATAGCTGAGATGGTATATAGTGCCTTTAAAAGACCTACTCATACTATCTTATGTGTCCCTGAAGATGATAGGTGGGATGATAAACAAAGAAGATCTATTGACGCTTCAATTGCACTAGCTCAAAAGGCTGGGGCAGAGGTGCACGGTGGTGCAGCTGTGGCTTACTGTAGTACATTAAAAGATGTAGCAGATCACTTAAAATATGCAATATATGGAGATGACAGAAAGTAAATATAAGATTATGAATCAACTTTCACCGGATTATGGTAAGAGAGTTGAAGTAATATTCTCTAAACAAGTTAGTGTTGAACATGATACCCCAGAACTTTTCAATGGGTTTAAAGCTAATTTTGATATTTATAAAGATATAGATTTTTTGGGGGATAAGATCTTTTCAGACCGAACAGCTAAACCAGAAATTAAATATAACTATCCTGATCAATCATTATACGTAGTTGTATTGTACCACTTTAAAGCCCCTCTTACAGAGGAGGAAATGAGTACATTAGGAGAATACACTAATAAAAAACTAGAGAAGGAAGTAATTACTGGTACTATAGGTACGCAAGAATATATTATCTCCTTAGGGAATGATGTACAAAACTATCTTAAACAAATACCTCTTGAGGCACCTGAAGGATTTATTTACTTAGATGAGGTTTTCGAAGATAAGAAAGATAACCTTGGGTATAAAGAATTTTTAAATCATGAATTATCCTTTACCAGGTTAACTAAATTATGTAAAAAACTTGGGTACGAAGTAACTAAAGAAATGATTACTGGGGTTATGCTACCGATTCATAGAAAGCATGAAACTACTGGAGCAATGTTAGTACATAAAGATGTATTACACCAATATCAAATGTATAAATTAAGCCAAAATTATATTACAGGGTTTGATAAAGGTACAAATGAATATGCAATCGGTATTGCTATGGCCTATGATATTAAATTTAATGATTATGTTTTAAGGGCTGCTAAAAGGATGGAAGAGGAAGGTAAAGAACCAGACCCAGATAATTTTACTGATCAATTTAATAAAGCTATAAAACGTATAGAAGAGAAAAAATATGCATAAACTATTATTGATAGTTTTACTATTGTGTAATTCAGTTATATATAGTCAAATCAGTTTAAATGATACTATACAAATAACAAAGAGAGATGGTGTCGAAGTGATGCAAAAATATCATCACTATAAATTAGATACTATTAAAATCAAAATAGATAGTAATACAACAAGATTCCGACAATCGGATCTACTAGAAATAAAAAAGCCCCGACTAAATTAGTTGGGGCTATTTTTTTTTACTTAT
>Ga0208794_1000846_pt1 | contig 16444 bp, 17 predicted proteins | sample 32_taG_FD_184106 | JGI IMG/M metagenome (GOLD analysis project Ga0208794, IMG submission 184106) | Marine viral communities from the Gulf of Mexico - 32_GoM_OMZ_CsCl metaG (SPAdes) (version 2) | ecosystem: Environmental > Aquatic > Marine > Oceanic | place: Atlantic Ocean: Gulf of Mexico... | reverse complement strand
TGCCGCGCGGGCGGCGATGGTCCGGCTCGGCCTTCCGGCCCTCCCGGTGCCGCAAGCCGCCGACCGCGCGCCGGCCTGGCCCGCCGGGCTGCGCGGCTCGATCAGCCATGACGCCGATCTGGCGGTGGCGGCGGTATCGCGGGGCGGGGCGGATCTCGGCCTCGATATCGAACCGGCGCAGCCCCTCGAGCCGGAGCTGTGGGCGGAGATCGCCCTGCCGGGCGAGATCGAGGCGCTGGCGCCCCTGCCTGCCTTGTCGCAAGGCATGGCCGCGCGCCTGCTGTTCTGCGCCAAGGAAGCGGCCTACAAGGCGTGGTATCCCGCCGAGCGCGAGGTGATCGGCTTCGATGCGATGCGCATCGAGGTCACGGGGGCCCGGATCCTTGCATGGCCGCGGGCCGCTCGGGAGCCCCTCCAAGGCGGCTGGGGGATGGCCGAGGGGCGCTTCGTCGTGGCGATACGCAGCGTTACCGGTTTCAAAGCCGGCAACACTGCGTTGATGGGACCGGGGCCCATGGTCAGTTGGCAGCCGGACGGCTAGATTGTGGTCTGGGTGTGGCGGCAATGGGACCGACCCGGGCCATGGGCCCGGTGCGTTGGAATGGAGTAGGCCCATGGAATACCTCGCCTCGCTGCGCGATTTGCGCGGCGCGCTTCGCCGCCGGGCCTGGGCGATGGTCCTGGTCTGCGCGCTTGGAATCCCTTTCGTGCTCTGGTTCGCGCTGACGCGTCCGGAGAGCTACGAGGCGACGGCGGTGATCCAGATCGAAACGCCGCTGGTCGATGCCGGCTCGGACGCCGCGGCGATCGCCGATACCCAGCTCGACCTAATCGAGCAGCAGTTGATGGCGCGCGACACGATGCTCGGCCTCGCCGGGCGGTTCGATCTGTTCGGCGAACTCCCGCAGGGCGAGCGGCTGACGCAGATGCGCAAGGCGGTCGAGATCACCAAGCTGGTCGATCCGGCGCTGGCGTGGCGGCCTGAAACCGTTCCCTCGGGGCTGGCAATCACCGTCGAATTGGGCGACCCGCAGCGCGCCGCCGACCTCGCGAACGCGATCCTGACCGAGATCGTCGCCTCGGCGCAGAGCCGGCGCGAGGGCCGGGCCACGCGGACGCTGGCCTTTTTCGAGGCGGAGGAGGCCCGGTTGAGCGAGGAGCTTGCCGCGCTCGAGGCCGAGTTCGCCCGTTTCCAGGAGGAGAAATTCGATTCGCTGCCGACCAGCGTTCCGGCGCAGCGCGATCAGCTGTCGCGGCTGGTGGCGCAGAGGATCGACCTCGAGCAGCAGATCATTGCCTTCGAGACCAGCTCTGACCGGCTGCGCGAAGAGGAAACCGCCCGCCGCCGCAGCCTGCTCGAACAGCAGCGCGCGCTGATCTCCGACAACATCGAGCGCCTCGAGACGGCGCTCGCCGCCGCGCCTGAGACCGAGCGGCGCTACAACGACTTCACCCGCCGCCGCGACCAGCTGCAGCAATCGCTCGCGGCAGTGACGGCGCGGCGTACCGAGGCGGCGATGGCCCAGCTGCTCGAAAGCCGCGACGAAACCACCCGTTTCGAGATCCTCGAAGAGGCGGTGCCGGCGGATTACGCGTCGTCCCCCTCGCGCAGCAAGATCGCGCTCGCGGGCGGCATAGGTGTGCTGGTCGCGGCGCTGGCGCTTGCGCTCTCGCTGGAGGCGGTGAACCCCCAGATCCGCACCGCCGCGCAGATGGAGCGGGCGCTGGGCGTGCGGCCGGTGGTGGTGATCCCCGAGCTGGACCGGCGTCAGGCCCGTCGCCGGGCCCGTCAGGCACGGCGGCGCGAGGCCGGGCGGTTCCTGGGGATCTGGGGGCGGCTGCGCCACGGGCTGCGCGGCTGGCGGCGGCTCGGCCGGACGGGTTCGGCCTAACCTGTCCCCGAGGCGCGCTCTTCCTCGGCGCGGTTGAGGATCATGCCAATGATCGGCTTGTCCTCGCCGATCCGGCGCACCGCCTCGCGCACCTGATCGGCGCTGTTGCGGCCGCTGCCGACCACCATCAGCACGCAGTCATAGCGGTCACGGAAGGCGGTCACGTCGTCATGGTTGAGGGCCGGCGGCAGGTCGAACAGCACCGCGTCGGGCGACAGCTCCTCCTGCAGCTGGTCGAGCACCGCCGCCGCCTTGGGGTCCTGCAGCAGCTCGGCCGGGTAGGCCTCGGCGCGGTCGTTGAGGCCGACGGCCAATCCGCCGATGCCGAGCGGGTTCTGGCCCACCCGCTGCAACTGCGTCCCGGTCGAGGTGCCGCCGCGCAGCCATTCGGCGATCGGCCCCGGCGCGGGCGTGCCGAGCACCTGCGCCAGCCCCGGTGCCCGCAGGTCGAGATCGAGCAGCACGGTGCGGCGATTCTCGTAGCGCGACAGCGCCACCGCGAGATTGGCGGCGGTGAAGGTCTTGCCACAGCCGCGCGTCGGCGAGGTGATCGCGACGCGCTTCCAGCCGTGTTCATCGAGCGCCTGCAGCAGCCGCGTGCGCAGCAGGTCGAAGGCGGCATGGGCCGGATCGCGCCGGCTCGCGGTGATCACGAGGTTGGCCTCGAGCAGCGCCTCGTTGACCGGGATGCGCCGGAGGTTGCCCCACAAATCGTGTAGTTGCGGCAGCCGGACCTCGCCTTCGCCCAGCACCGCCGCGCGCAGCGCCCGGGTCGCGGGATCGGGTTGCGGCGTCGTCACATCGGGCTGCGTCGCGGGCGCCTCCAGCGCCGCGATCCGGTCGAGCATCTCGGTGCGGGCCTCTGGCGCGAGTCGCCTGCGGCTGCCGCGCGTGTTGCCGTCCTTCATCTGCGCCTGTCCCATGGCCGCTGTCATCCGGCGCAGATTAGCGCGGAAAGAGGGGCGAGAATAAGCCCCGATCGCGAAGCCCGGCGGGCGACGGTCACTTGTACTCGATCAGGCGCATCTCGCGCCCGCGCAGCCGCCGCAACCGATAGGTGATCATGCCCTGCGCATTGGGCAGCTTCGACAGAACCAGAAGTCCCGCGATTCCCGCCGCGCGGCGCGGGTGGTAGCCGTCGCGCCGCAAGGCGCGCGCGGTGCGGGCCCAGCTCACCCCGTAGAGAGCGAAGGCGGTGAGCGGCGGCCAGATCCCCCCGGCCGGGATCGCGGCCAGGGCGGCGGCGGGCAGTGCCATGCCCCAGATCCGCACCCGGCGCCGCTCGGCGGCGAAATGGCCCGGATGCCGATCGCCGACCTCGGCGAAACCGTGCCCGGCCCGGACCGAGCGCCGCCACCATTGCCCCAGCCGGGTCATGGCGATGTCGTGCCGGGTCATCGCATGCGGCAGCCGGTGGACCCGCAGCCCGAGGCCCCGCACCCGCAGGCACAGCTCCTCGTCTTCCGAGCAGATGATCGACCCATCGAATCCGCCGAGCCGCTCGAACAGAGCGGCGCGCAGCATCATGTCGCCGCCGCAGGCCGTGATGTCGCCCGCCGGGCGGTGCCACTCCCACTCCGCGATGGCGTTGTAGAGCGTGGCCTCGGGTGCGGTCTCGCTGCGCCAGCCGGTGACGATGCCGATGCTTGGGTCGGCCTCGAGCGCGGCCATGCCCGCCTCGAGCCAGCCCGGCTCCAAAGCGCAGTCGCCGTCGACGAACTGGACGAATTCCGGCAGGCCGTCCGCGCGCAGCGCTTCGAAACCCGCGTTGCGGGCCCGCGCAGCGGTAAAGGGGGCGTCGCGGTTCAGCTCGACGATCCGGGCGCCGGCCGCGCGCGCGACGGCGAGGCTGTCATCGGTGGAGCCCGAATCGACATAGACGGCGCGGGCGCCGCTCCGGTCGATCGAGGCGAGACAGGCGGCGAGCCGCGCGCCCTCGTTGCGGCCGATCGCGACCACGGCGATCCGCGCGTTCACGAAAGCGGCTCCGGGCGCACCGGCCCGCCAGGCCCGTCGCGCAGCAGCCGTGCCAGACGCGCGGCCTCTCGGGGGGCGCCGAAACCGGCGAGGACCGCCGCGCGCCCCTCGGCACCCATTGCGGCCCGGCGGGGCGCGTCACCGGCCAGGGTCAGCATCGCCTGTGCCAGCGGCGCCTCCGCGCCCGGCGGCACGAGAAGGCCCGACACGCCGTCCTCGACCAGTTCGGCCACGCCGCCGACGCGGGTGGCGATGACCGGCCGGGCGGCGGCCATTGCCTCCATCAGCACCACCGGCACCCCTTCGGCGAATGAGGGCAGGACCAGCGCGCTCGTCGTGCCGAGCATCCGTGCCACCTCGGCCTGACCGAGATAGCCGTGGAAGCGTACCGCCCCGTCGAGACCGAGCTCGCCCGAAAGGCGCTCCAGCATGGCTCGGTCTTCGCCATCCCCCACGAGGTCGAGCGTCACCTCAGGGCGGCTCTCGCGGACCCGCGCCAGCGCGCGCAGCAGCACCGGCACGCCCTTTATCGCCGCCAGCCGACCGACGAAAAGCAGCCGATCGTCCGGTGTCGGCGGCGCATCGTCATAGAGCGCCGGGTCGACGCCGCAATGCACGACATGCAGCTTGTGCCAATGCGCGGGGTCCGAGAACAGCATCGCCTGGGCGCGCGCGAAGTCCGAGATGCAGGCGACGAAACGGGCCCGGGCGATCTTTTCGCTCAACGCCCAATGATCGGGGGCGAAGAAGATATCCGGCCCGTGCAGCGTGAAGCTGTGCGGGATGTCGGATATTTCCGAGGCCAGCATCGCGACGGTGCCCGAGGATTTGGCGATATGGTTGTGCAGATGTGCGATGCCGCGCGCCTCCATCCGCTGTGCCAGCACCAGCGCCTCGCCGAAATAGATCATGTTGTAGAGACGGCCGCGCAGCCCCTTGGGCGCCGTGCGCCAGGCCAGTGCCAGCGCCGCCAGAAAGCGGCGCGGGTGGCGCAGCGCCCGCAGCTTGGCCCGGGTGATGGCAAGGGGATTGAGCGCCCGTTCCAGCAGATGAAAGGTCGCGGCGGCCTCGGCCCGCTGCTCGGGGCCGACATGATGCACGGCGTTGGTGCGGCGCACCGAGGCGGTCTCGACGGTCAGGCCGAGCCGGCGCAGCGCCGCCACCTCGCGCTGGATGAAGGTGTCCGTGGCGCGGGGGTATTCCCCGGTGAGCCACATCAGGGGGCCGGACGGCTTCATGCGATCTCGCGCGTGGCGGCCATCGCCGCCTCGAAGCCGGCCTCGGCACGAAAGCCCAGCGCACGGGCCCGGGCATTGGAATAGCGCAGCGGCATCCAGCGCGCGCGCAGCGTCTCGCGCCGCAGGAGGCCCGGCAGGCGCGGCCCGAGCGGCGCCAGCGGTCCGGCGGCGAGGTCGAGCGCGCGCCAAGGGAGCGCGATGCCGCGCCGGCCCAGCGCCGCGACATAACGGGGCCGATCCGGGCGGTCGTCGTCCAGCGCATGGATCACCTCGACCGGCGCGCGCTGCGGCCGGGCGGCAGCGAGCGTCAGGATCTGCGCGGCGTGGCGCAGCCAGCACAGCGGCAGTTCGCCGCCATGGCGGGGGCCGATCACCAGCGGACCCAGACTCGCGCCCAGATGCGCGTTCCATAGCCGTCCCGGCCCGAAGATCGCGCCCGGCCGGACGATCCGCAGCCGTATGCCGTGCCGCGCCGCGATGTCGCGCGCGTCGCGCTCCAGCGCGATCCGGGCGCGGGCATAGGCGTCGCGGGCGCGCGGGAAGGGCTCGATCGGCGTCGCTTCGTCGACGGTGTCATAGGGGGACAGGCCTTCGGTGCCGAGCACCGCGATCGAGCTGACCAGCACCAGCCGCGCGCCGGAGCGCGCCGCGTGGTCGAGCAGCCGCGCCCCCGGCGCCACCGTGTCGCGGGCCTGCGCCGCGTCGTCGCCATCCATCCGCGCCGCTGCGTGGATCACCGCCGCGACGCCGTCGAGCGGAGGCAGGTCGTGGCGCAGATCGGCCCGAACCACTTCGATGCCGCGATCGGCGGCCCATGCCGGCGGCGATGCGCCGCGCATCACCGCGCGCACCGGCAGCCCCATCGCCCGCGCCCGCATGACCACGGCGCGGCCGAGAAAGCCGCTCGCCCCGGTGACGGCGATCAGGCGGCCCATGCCATCGGCTCCATGCGCTCGCAGCGCGTGGTCATGTCGCGCACCGCGCCTTCCTGGATCGCCAGCGTCACCTCGGTCAGGTGCAGCGCATATGCTCCGGCGAGCCGGGCTTCGCGCCCCGCGGCGATGGCGTCGAGCATCTCGGCGGGCCCGAGCGCGAAATCCATGCGCGCCGCGCCGCGCCGGCCGGGCCGGGGCTGCACCGCGCCGCGGATCGACACGTCGCGCGCCAGCGGGCTCTCCAACAGACGGCGGCGCAGACGCATCCGGCGGCGGTAGCGCACCGGGGCGTGGTTGTCCCAGGCGCGCGCCACCTCGATCACGCCCTCGTCGCCGAAGACCCGCAGCCGATGGTCGTGCGGCGCCGCGATCGAGCAGGTGAGCCGCGCCACCGGGCCGCTTTCGAAGAAGAGCGCCGCGACCGAGAAATCCGGGGCGGCCCGCCGCGTGCCCGGCTTGTCGGGGATCACCTCGGCCGCCGCCGCGACGACCCGCTTCACCGGCCCCAGATGCGCAATCAGCCAAGACAGCCAGTAGCCCGCATGTTCCAGCGTGCAGCCGGTGGCGAATTCGTCCTCGGCGGGCCATGGCGCGCCGCTCTCGCTCTTCCAGTCGCGGTAGGGCGCTTGCGGGATGAAACCGTCATCCAACTCGGCATAGATCAGCCGCGGCGCGCCACCGACGCCCATCCGCAGCGCTCGTCCCAGCCCCTGCGAGGATTGCGACAGCACCGAGGAGGGGGCCGAGGCGAGCTGCAGCCCACGGGCGCGGGCCAGCCCGTGCAACTCGTGCGCGGTTTCCATGTCGGTGACCAGCGGCTTCTCGGACCAGACATGCCGGCCGGCGCGCAGGCAGCCGCGGATGATCGTCGCGTGGCTGCGCGGGTTGGTCAGGTTGAGCACCAGCCCGTCCGGCGGCAGCGCCGCGCAGGCGGCCGCCGCGTCCGGCAGCGGCGCCACGCCCCAATGGGCGCAGAAGGCAGCCTGCCGGTCGGGGTCGCGATCATGCGCGCCGAGCACCCGGATGTCGGGATGCGCCGTGAGGCTGCGCATGTAGAGATCGGCGACATAGCCGCACCCGATCACCGTGACATCCTTCATCGCGACGCGGCTCCGATCCTGCGCGGGTCCTTCGGACCGCTTCCGGTCCGGGCCCGACTGGTACACAAGGGGCGTGGCGGCATTGCGGCGGCCACGGGTCCATGGTCGCATGGCTATGACAGCCCGGCCGTCGCGCCAAGAGGGCGGAGCGCGGTGCGGGAGAAAGGCATGGAATTCGATCACGGTGCGGGGCGCGTGCGGGTCAACATGACCGATCGCGCCGCGCTCATGGCCGAGGTGTCCGCCCGGCTCGGCGCTGGGCGGGGCTTCGCGCTGGCGACGCTCAATCTCGACCACCTCGTCAAGCTGCCGCGCGACGGGGCGTTTCGCGACGCCTACGCCGCGCAGGATCTGGTGACCGCCGACGGCAACCCTGTGGTCTGGCTGGCGCGGCTGGCGGGCCGCGAGGTGGCGCTGCTGCCCGGCTCCGACCTGATCACGCCGCTGGCCGAACTCGCCGCGGCGCAGGGCGTGCCGGTGGCGCTGATCGGGGGCACAGAGGCCAGCCTGGAGGCGGCGGCGGGGGCCTTGGAGGCGCGGGTGCCGGGGCTGCGCGTGGCGGCCCGGATTGCGCCGCCGATGGGCTTCGACCCCGAAGGCGCGGCGGCGGATGCGGCGCTGGATGCGCTGGCAGCCAGCGGCGCGCGGCTGGTCTTCGTGGCGCTGGGCGCACCCAAGCAGGAGCGGCTCGCCGCGCGCGGCCGGGCGCGGCATCCCGAGATCGGCTTCGTCTCGATCGGGGCGGGGCTGGATTTCATCGCCGGAACGCAGCGCCGGGCGCCGCGTCTGGTGCGGCGGCTGGCGCTGGAATGGCTGTGGCGCGCGGCCTCCGACCCGGTCCGCCTCGCCGGGCGCTACACGCGTTGTGCGCTGATCCTGCCGGGCCATGCGATCCGGGCCTGGCGGATGCGCTGAGCGCTGTGCGCGAGCGCGCATGGCGGCGGGGTTTCGCCCGTGCGGGGGCGCGGCTATCGTCGCGCCGATCCCAAGCGAGGCGAAACCAATGCCCCCCATCGTGTCGGTCCGTGACCTGACAAAGACATACAAGGGCGGCTTTACCGCCCTGAGCGGCGTGACGCTCGACATCGAGGAGGGCGAGATCATCGCGCTGCTCGGTCCGAACGGCGCCGGCAAGACCACCCTGATCTCGACCATCTGCGGCATCACCATGCCCTCTGGCGGCACGGTCGAGGTCGGCGGCCACGACGTGGTGCGCGACTGGCGCCGCGCCCGCGACCTGATCGGGCTGGTGCCGCAGGAGATCGCGCTCGAACCGTTCTCGACCGTCTGGAACAATGTCCGTTTCACCCGCGGCCTCTATGACCGACCGCGCGACGACGCGCATCTCGAACGGCTGCTGCGCGACCTGTCGCTGTGGGAAAAGCGCGACGCCAAGGTGATGGAGCTGTCGGGCGGCATGAAGCGCCGGGTGCTGATCGCCAAGGCGCTGAGCCACGGCCCGCGCGTGCTGTTCCTCGACGAGCCGACCGCCGGCGTCGACGTGGAGCTGCGGCGCGACATGTGGCGGGTTGTGGCGCGGCTGCGCGAGGAGGGGGTCACGATCATCCTCACCACCCATTACATCGAGGAGGCCGAGGCCATTGCCGACCGGATCGGCGTCATCTCCAAGGGCCGGATCATGCTGGTCGAGCGCACCGCCGACCTGATGGCGCGGCTGGGCCGCAAGGAGCTCAGGATCGAGCTGACAGAGCCGGTGGCCGAGATCCCCGAAGGCCTGCGCCGCGAGGGGCTGGCCCGGACCGATGACGGCGGGGCGCTGGTCTATACCTACGACACCCATGCCTCGCGCACCGGCATCACCGCGCTTCTGGCGGATTTGCAGGCGGCCGGGCTGCAGTTGGCGGACCTTTCGACCTCGGCTTCGAGCTTGGAGGACATCTTCGTCGGGCTCGTGAAGGAGGATACGGTATGAATTTCGGCGCGATCTCAGCGATCTATAGGGCCGAAATGGCCCGCTTCTTCCGCACGCTGCTGCAAAGCTTCGTCTCGCCGGTGATCTCCACCTCGCTCTATTTCGTGGTCTTCGGCGCGGCGATCGGCTCGCGCATGGATCAGGTCGAGGGGGTGGACTACGCGGCCTTCATCATCCCCGGCCTGATCATGCTCTCGGTGATGACGCAGGCCACCTCGAATGCCAGCTTCGCGATCTACTTCCCGAAATTCATCGGCACGATCTACGAATACCTCTCGGCACCGATCAGCTTTCTGGAGGTGACGCTGGGCTTCGTCGGTGCCGCCGCGACCAAGGCGCTGTTCATCGGCCTCGTGATCCTCGCCACCTCGTTCCTGTTCGTCGATTTCATCATCCTGCACCCGCTCGCGATGCTGGCCTTCCTGTTCCTGACCTGCATCAGCTTCGCGCTGCTGGGCTTCATCATCGGGATCTGGGCCAAGAACTTCGAGCAGCTGCAATTGATCCCGCTCCTGGTGATCACACCCTTGGTGTTCCTCGGTGGCAGCTTCTACTCGATCTCGATGCTACCGCCTGCCTGGCAGGTGGTGACCCGGTTCAACCCGGTGGTCTATCTGATCTCGGGCTTCCGCTGGTCCTTCTTCGGGCAGGCCGACGTGCCGATCGGGGTGAGCCTTGCGGCGATCGCGCTGTTCACGGCGATCTGCCTCGGAATCATCTGGCTCATCTTCCGCACCGGCTGGCGGATTCGCCAGTAGGCTTGTGGCGGGGCCGGGCCGGGCCTAGATGTCGAGGCATGAAGAACTGGCTGCCGTTCCGGCCCAAGGGGCCTGTCATATCCGTCATTCGCCTGCAGGGCGTGATCGGCGTCGGCCGTGGCGGGCTCGACGATGCGGGCACCGCGCCGATGATCGAGAAAGCCTTTCGGCGCGGCAAGCCCGCCGCCGTCGCGATCGAGATCAACTCGCCCGGTGGATCGCCGGTGCAATCGGCGCTGATCGCGGCCCATATCCGGCGGCTGTCGGAGGAAAAGGGCGTTCCGGTGATCGCCTTCATCGAGGACGTGGCGGCCTCGGGCGGCTACTGGCTGGCCACCGCCGCCGACGAGATCTTCGCCGATCGCGGCTCGGTGCTTGGGTCGATCGGGGTCATCTCGGCCGGGTTCGGCGCGCATGAATTCCTCGACCGGCACGGGATCGAGCGGCGGGTGCACACCGCCGGCAAGTCCAAGAGCCTGCTCGATCCCTTTCGTCCCGAAAAGCCCGAGGACGTCGCGCGGCTCGAGCGCTGGCTCGAGGAGATGCATGACTATTTCATCGAACAGGTGAAGGCCCGGCGCGGCGCGAAGCTGGCCGAGGATCCGGATCTGTTCACAGGCGAGATCTGGATCGGCGCGCGGGCGGTCGAGAAGGGGCTCGCCGACGGCATCGGGCATCTGGTGCCGAGCCTCAAGGCGCGGTTCGGCGACAAGGTGCGGCTGCGCCGCTATGCCAAGCGGCGGCCGCTGCTGTCGCGCTTCGGCGCGGCGCTGATGGGCGATGCCCTGGCCACGATCGAGGAGCGCGCGGGTTTCGCCCGCTTCGGTCTTTGATGCTGATCAAGATCGTCACGCTGTTTCTGGTGGGCATGGTCGTGCTCGCCATGTTCGGAAAACTGCGGCTGCCGAAGCCCCGGGGTCCCAAGGGGCTGCTGGGGCGCGGACGCTGCGCCGCCTGCGGGCGGCCGAGGATAGGCAAGGGGCCATGCCCCTGCGGAAAGGACAGGACCTGATGGATTGGCTGATGGTGGCGGCGGGGCTGGTGCTCCTCCTGCTGGCAGGGGATGCGCTGGTGAAGGGGGCCGTGAACCTCGCGCTGCGGCTCGGCATCCCGGCGCTGATCGTTTCGCTCACCGTGGTCGCCTTCGGAACCTCGGCGCCCGAACTGCTGGTCTCGGTCGACGCGATCCTCAAGGGCACGCCGGGCATCGCGCTGGGCAACGTGGTCGGCTCCAACACCGCCAACGTGCTCCTGGTGCTGGGTATCCCGGCACTGATCACCACGCTGCATGCCAGCGGCGGTGCGGATACGCGCTCTAGCTTCCTGCAGATGATGGCGGCGACCGTGCTGTTCATGGCGCTGGCCTTCACCGGCGTGCTGAGCTGGTGGGCCGGTCTGGTGCTGCTCGCGGCATTGGCGGCGATGCTGACCCACGCCGCGCGCACGGCGCACAAGCATCGCAACGGCGCCGCCGCGGCCGATGAGGAAGAGGTCGAGGGCGCCGATCCGCGCATGCGTGGCTGGAAGGTCGTGGCCTATCTCGTCGCCGGTCTGATCGGCCTGCCGGTCGGCGCCGACCTGCTGGTGACGGGCGCGGTCTCGATCGCCGAAACCTTCGGCGTGTCGGAGACGGCGATCGGCCTGACGCTGGTGGCGATCGGCACCTCCCTGCCTGAACTGGCCACTACCGTGATGGCGGCGATCCGGCGCGAGGCCGACGTCGCGATGGGCAACGTGATCGGGTCGAACATGTTCAACCTGCTCGGCATCATCGGCGTGGCCAGCCTCGTCGGCCCGATCCCGGTGGGCGCGGATTTCCTCGGCTTCGATCTGTGGGTGATGCTCGCCGCTTCGCTGCTGCTGGTACCCTTCGTCTATTGGGGGCGCGACGTGACGCGCGGCTGGGGCGTGGCGCTGACCGTCCTCTATGTCGGCTATGGCGTGACGGTGCTGGCATGAAGGCGCGGGCGCTCGTCACCGGCGCCGGTGCGCGGCTGGGCCGGGCCATGGCGCTCGATCTCGGCCGGCGCGGCTTCGACGTGGTGGTGCATTGCAACGCCTCCCGCGAGCCGGCCGAGGAGGTCGCGGCCGAGATCCGCGCCATGGGCCGTGCGGCGCATGTGCTCGTCGCCGACCTGCTCGACGAGGCGGCGACCCAGGCGCTGGTGCCCCGCGCGGTCGAGGCGCTGGGCGGGCCGCTCACCTGCCTCGTCAACTCGGCCTCAATCTTCGAATGGGACAGCGTCGAGACCGGCACTCGCGAAAGCTGGGACCGCGCGATGGAGAGCAACCTGCGCGCGCCGGTGGTGCTGACCCAGCGCATGGCCGAAGGCATCGAGGCACCGGCCACGGATTCGCGCGGCGAGCCGCTGGCGCAGGGGCTGGTGGTCAACATCGTTGACCAGCGGGTGCGCAAGCTGACGCCGGACTTCATGTCCTACACCATCGCCAAGATGGGGCTGTGGGCCTTCACCCGCACTGCCGCGCAGGCGCTGGCGCCCCGTATCCGGGTCAACGCCATCGGCCCCGGCCCGACCCTGCAGGGGGCGAACCAGTCCGACGCGCATTACGCCGCCCAGCGCGCCAACACGGTGCTACAGCGCGGCTCCAACCCCGAAGATATCTGCTCGGCGCTGGGCTACTTCATCGACGCACCCGGTGTCACGGGCCAGCTGCTCTGCGTCGACGGCGGTCAGCATCTGGGTTGGCAGACGCCGGATATCCAAGGTCGCAACTGACGCGCCGCTTGCCGAAGTTCTGGCAAAGTCCGGGGATTCGGGTGCGACGATCGGGATTGCGGCCTTTCCCCCTCCCCAAGCGGGTGGGGACCAGCTTCCGGCTCGACCCGCGCTTCACGGTCGGGGTCGGCTACGAACATGTCGACTCCACGCTCGACGTCTATGATGATGCAGGCGTCACCTTTTCGGTCGGGTTCACCGGCTGGAGCCGCTGAGCGACAGGAGGGTGCCTAAAAAACGGGCAGTCCGGTCGTGGCGGCGCGGGACTGGGGAAATCTTGGGCTTTCCCGCGACTGTCCACCCGCTTATCCCCAGAAACGGTGGACAGCTTTGCATGGAGCGCGGGGGCAACTAGATTGCAGGGTCCGCGCATGATGCCGATATGGACCGCATGACCGACACCAAGACCGATACCCCGGACGCGCCCCTCACCGGCCATGAGCTGATCCGCTCGCAGCTGCGACTGATCGACGGCTCGCCCGGCGTCTACCGCATGCTCGATGCCGAAAGCCGCGTGCTCTACGTCGGCAAGGCGCGCAATTTGCGGGCGCGCGTGTCGAGCTATGCCCGGCCCACCGGACATTCGGGGCGCATCGCGCGGATGATCCGCGAGACCGCCTCGATGATGTTCCTCACCACCCGGACCGAGACCGAGGCGCTGCTGCTCGAGCAGAACCTCATCAAGCAACTCAAGCCGCGCTACAATGTGCTGCTGCGCGACGACAAGTCGTTCCCGAACATCCACATCTCGGACCACGACTTCCCGCAGATCGGCAAGCATCGCGGCGCGAGAAAGGGGCCGGGACAGTTCTTCGGGCCCTTCGCCTCCGCCGGCGCGGTGAACCGAACGCTGAACCAGCTGCAGAAGGCGTTTTTGCTGCGCAACTGCACGGATTCGGTGTTCGAGGGCCGCACGCGTCCCTGCCTGCTGCACCAGATCAAGCGCTGCTCCGCCCCCTGCACGGGCGAGATCGGCCGCGAGGAATATGCCCGCTCGGTCGAGGACGCGGTGCGGTTCCTGTCGGGCAAGTCGACCCAAGTGCAGGAGGTGCTCGGCCGCCAGATGGCCGAGGCCAGCGAAGCGATGGAGTTCGAGCGCGCGGCCGCGTTGCGTGACCGGATCCGGGCGCTGACCCAAGTGCAGACAGCGCAGGGCATCAACCCGCGCGGCGTCTCCGAGGCAGATGTCATCGCGCTTCATGTCGAAGGCGGGCAGGCCTGCGTGCAGGTGTTCTTCATCCGCGGCAACCAGAACTGGGGCAACCGCGACTATTATCCCCGCGTCTCCGGCGAGGAGGACCCCTCGGAGGTGATGCAAGCCTTCGTGGGCCAGTTCTACGCGGATCGTGAGCCGCCGCGACAGCTGATCCTGAGCCACGGGCTCGACGATCCCGATCTGATGATCGAGGCGCTGTCGGAGAAACTCGGCCGCAGGGTCGAGATCATCGAGCCCCAGCGCGGCGAAAAGGCCGAGCTGGTGGGCGGCGCCATGCGCAACGCCCGCGAGAGCCTTGCGCGCAAGATGAGCGAGACGGCGACGCAGGCCAAGCTGCTGCGCGGGCTTGCCGAGGCCTTCGGGCTCGACGCGCCGCCGCGCCGGATCGAGGTCTACGACAACTCCCACATCATGGGCACCGACGCCGTGGGCGGGATGATCGTCGCGGGGCCCGAGGGCTTCGAGAAGAGCCAGTACCGGAAGTTCAACATCAAGGGCACCGAGATCACGCCGGGCGACGATTTCGGCATGATGAAGGAGGTGCTGACGCGCCGTTTCGCGCGACTCCTGAAGGAGGACCCGAACCGCGAAAGCCCGGCCTGGCCGGACCTGCTGCTGATCGACGGCGGCGCGGGGCAGGTCAGCGCGGTGCAGCAGATCCTCGACGAGCTGGGCGTCGACGACGTGGCGATGATCGGTGTCGCCAAGGGTGTTGACCGCGACCACGGCAAGGAGGAGTTCCACCGCACAGGCATGCGGCCCTTCGCGCTGCCGCGCAACGACCCGGTTCTCTACTTCATCCAACGGCTGCGCGACGAGGCGCACCGCTTCGCCATCGGCACGCACCGAGCCAAGCGCGCCAAGGCCGTGGGTGCCACGCCGCTTGATGAGATCGCCGGGGTGGGGGCCACGCGAAAGCGGGCGCTGCTGGCGCATTTCGGCTCGGCCAAGGCGGTGAGCCGCGCCAACCTCGCCGATCTCGAGGCGGTGCAGGGCGTGTCCAAGAGCCTCGCGGAGAAGATCTACAATCATTTCCACGACAAGGGCTGACCGCGCCGGGGTCGCGCAGCCGTCGATGAAAGCCGCGCCCACCGGGCCGGGGATCGGCGAAAGGGCAGGCGCGGGCGGACGGGCTATGGCAAGACCGGGGTGGGCGCGCTATCTCTAGCCGCATGACCTGGACCCTGCCCAATATCCTTACCGTGCTGCGCCTGCTGGCCGCCCCCGGCATCGCGGTGATGTTCCTGTTCTTCCTGCGCCCCTGGGCCGACTGGTTCGCGCTGGTGCTCTTCGTCGTCGCGGCGGTGACCGACTTCGTCGACGGCTACCTCGCCCGCGCCTGGAAGCAGGAATCGAAATTCGGCGCGATGCTCGACCCGATCGCCGACAAGGCGATGGTGATCATCGCGCTGCTCGTCATCACCGGTTTCTCCGGTATGAACCCGTGGATCCTGCTGCCCGCGACGTTGATCCTGTTCCGCGAGGTCTTCGTCTCTGGGTTGCGCGAGTTCCTCGGCAGCAAGGCGGGGCTGCTGAAGGTGACCAAGCTCGCCAAGTGGAAGACCACGGCGCAGATGGTGGCGATCGCGGTGCTGTTCTCGACCGGGGCCTTCGAACATTACTTCGTCATGGAGAGCCTCGGCATGGACGAGACCATGGTCGATTCGATCCTCTCGGGCGGGACCCCGGACGAGGCTGGCCTGGTCTGGAAATACTGGGGCATGATGATCAGCTGGTGGGTCGGCATATTGCTGCTGTGGCTGGCCGCGATCCTGACGCTGGTGACGGGCTGGGATTATTTCTCCAAGGCGCTGCCCTTCCTGCGCGACGCCCCCGCCCCCGAGCCGGGCCGGAGCCGGGCGCCGTGATCGAGATCGTCTATTTCGCCTGGGTGCGTGAGCGCATCGGCCTGCCCCGTGAGCGGGTCGAGACGACGGCCGCCACCGTGGCCGATCTGGTCGACGAGCTGCGCGGCCGCGAGGAACGCTACGCCGCCGCCTTCGCCGACGTCTCGGCGCTGCGGGTCGCGCTCGATCAGGAGCTGTCGGAGTTCGACGCGCCCCTGTCCGGCGTGCGCGAGGTCGCGTTCTTTCCGCCGATGACCGGAGGCTAGGATGAAGGTTGCGGTGCAGGAGGGGCCGTTCGACGCGGGCGCCGAGCTCGACGCCTTCAGCCATGGCCGTCAGCAGGTCGGCGCGATTGTCAGCTTCACCGGCATCGTGCGCGACCGGGATGGCGGGCTGATCCGCATGGAGATCGAGCATTACCCGGGCATGACCGAAAAGGCGATCGGCGAGATCGCCGAGGCCGCCCGGGCACGCTGGGATCTGGCGGATCTGCTGGTCATCCACCGCTACGGCGCCCTGCCGGTGGGGCAGCCGATCATGATGGTGGTCACCGCCGCGGCGCATCGCCGGGCCGCCTTCGAGGCGGCCGAATACCTGATGGACTACCTGAAGTCCCGCGCCCCCTTCTGGAAGAAGGAGGTGACGCAGACCGGCGCACATTGGGTCGAGGCGACGCCCGAAGACGAGGACGCGCTGTCGCGCTGGTAGGGCCGTTCACCCGCTCTTAGGACATCGCGCGCAGGATCGCGGGCGATGCCGAGAGGGGCCTTCATGCCGACCGAGACCGATCCCCCAACCGATCCTTTCACT
>Ga0208794_1000845_pt1 | contig 16445 bp, 18 predicted proteins | sample 32_taG_FD_184106 | JGI IMG/M metagenome (GOLD analysis project Ga0208794, IMG submission 184106) | Marine viral communities from the Gulf of Mexico - 32_GoM_OMZ_CsCl metaG (SPAdes) (version 2) | ecosystem: Environmental > Aquatic > Marine > Oceanic | place: Atlantic Ocean: Gulf of Mexico... | reverse complement strand
GCGCTCGCTCATCAGAACCCATCCCATGCTCGGTCTCTCTGCCTGTGCTCGGTGCAGGCGAGAGTGACACTTCTGCATTGCTCATGGGTGACACTTTAGCTTTGCTGCTTGTGGGCTCACGCTGAAGCGCAATTTCCGCGGTTTCAGCTTACTCACCTGACTGCACCGCCTCCATCAGCTTTTCCCGGAAGACTTCGGCCGGGGTCCGGTAGCCTAAGCACTTCCGGGGCGTGGCGTTGAGGCGATCGCAGATCGAAGTCAGATATCGATCCGTGATCGCCGTGGGGTCGGTCTTGCGGGGAAGGTATTTGCGGATCCGGTTGTTGGTGTTTTCGACCGTGCCTTTCTGCCACGGCGATTGCGGGTCGCAGAACCATGGAATCGCGCCGAGACCGGCCTTGAGATGCGCCCAGGCGGTGAACTCGGTGCCCCGATCGAAAGTGATGGATCGGCGGGCTGGTTGGGGCAGGGCCTTCAGGCCAGAGATCAGGGTCTCCATGACCGGCTTGGAGGTCCGATCGGCGTTCTTCGCCAAGACGGTGAAACGACTGACGCGCTCGACCAGTGAGGTGATATTCGCTTTGCCGAACTCCTTGCGAAACATCACCAAGTCACACTCCCAGTGCCCGAACTGCTGACGCTCGGAGACCTCCACGGGCCGCAGCGAAATGCTGTGTTCATTGCTGAATCTGCGGCCGTGGTGGCGTCGCGTGCCGCGTGGTCTACGACGCCGGCGGTGCTCCGGCAGGTGCCGGTAGAGCGCCTCGGACCGGCCATCTCCGGAATAGGCGTAGCGGTAGATGGTCTCGTGGCTGACGGACGTGGCATGGCCCTCAAGCTTCATCCGGCCCGCGATCTGCTCGGGCGACCATCCGGCCTTGAGGCGGTCGACCACGGCAGCCTTCATGGCCGGGTGCCGGACCAGCTTGCGATGGATGGCACGACGCTTCTCGTAAGCCCGTTGCGCGGTCATGCCGTAATAGCCGCTCAGCTCGGGGATCTCATTGTCCATGAAGCGATTGCGCTGCATTTCCCGGTAGAGCGTGGAAGGGGCGCGGCCAAGCCGCAACGCGATCTCTTTCATCGGCAATTTCGCCTCGCGCCAGCGCGCGAGTTTCTGACGCTCTTCGAGATCCAAATGTGCGTAGCAGGTGCCCATCAATTTCTCTCCATGTAACCATCTGTTTCTATACAGAAGTTGCACTTCGAACGTGAATCCACCCGCTACAATCAACCTTAGCGTGTAAGTATCATTATGTAATAATTTAGGTTTTCCTAGAGGGAAGCGTACGCTGTCGAACTTAACTGGCCGAATGCAGCCCAAAGCCGTCGTTGGTCTCGTCCCCTACCGCTGCAGCGTAGCAAGCCCAAAGCTGCCGCAAGTGGCAGTCGCCGTGTAGTCCGTAGCGCGAACATGCCAGAACAATAGGCGGGCTGCCCTACTGATCATCTCTGAATTTGCGCTGTTGAAAGATCAGCCCCGCCCCAAATTATAAGGTCTAAGATTTGATTTCAGACTTACCTTGCTCCTGCTGAGCGGCATAATTACCGGCCGCCCAGGCTTTGCGGACGAGCCAGTCTTCCGCTAGGAAGAATTCGCCACCAAGCGCCCTTGCATTTTCATCTACCAAACGCTTCTTCATTGCGTCTTCCCCTGCAATAGCGACCGCAGCATTTGTATAAGGCGCTTCATCCGGTATCGTTGAGGGAAACAGAACTGACCATTCATACGAGCCAAAGGGATAGGCGCTTTGGATCTGGTCCCTGCGCGCAAGCGGACTTTTCGAGAAGCCGACTTTGATGATCGAATGTTCCTCGACGTCGGAGGCAGGGCATCCCAAATACGCTGCAATATCCCCCTGCAACTCAAGAATGTAGAGAAATTTCGGCCCATCAGTCTCGCCAACCGTATAAGGCGCGGAAGGTGGCGGAACAGCACGACTAGGTAAGAGCGCGCTCTCAAGGGTTTGGATCGTCAGATCGGCAACTTCGGTGCTACCGTAGACATGCACTTCATGAACGTCTAATTGCAGCAGCTTTTCAGCTTCGTCGGCCCCGATTTTGACGCCGCTCGCGCCGATAAATTCAGGATGTGCGCTACCGTAAGCCTCGGGAAAGATATCCTCCACGCGCTTCCAGTCTTCGGGGACGATACTCCAAGCGCGAGTGGCTTTGACGGCATGTAGCCATTTACCCTTGGAAGCGGGGTCAAGCTCTTTCTTCCGCCAGCGATCACCCGAGATATAGTTCTGGGCATGGCCTATCTCGTGAGAAAGTTCCAGCACACCAACAACTTTGCCACGCATTTCCTCGGGACCTTTGCCCTTGGTTACATAGATGGCAACCAGCGAACCTGGCCGTGATTGTGTAAGGAAACGGGTCCGCTTGGCCTCATCTGCAAAGCCGATGCACCCCCATTGTGAAGGATCAAACCCCCAAAACGAAGTTAGCCAGACTTCGCGGCCATCGGGAAGCTTAGTCGGGTCCGGCTGAAGCTCTGGCACGCTGGCCCAATCAAAGGCAAAAACCTCTTGCTGGGTAGACTCGATGTCAATGTTACCGAGGACGTTGCGGATGTACTCCATCGCGTCTTCATGGGGATACCGCTCTCCCTTCCTGACAAGAACTGTCGTCAGAGGCGGCAGTTTTTTCTCAGCAAGATAGTGAAGAATAACTTCGAGATGGGTACCCAAGCCGCGGCCGTTCGGATGGTTCCAACCGACCGCTTCCCCGACTTGTTGATATGTCGTTCGCTGCTTAAGCGCTGCTTTGGCGGCTAGAAAACGAGTGATCTCAAATTGCAATGAATCTAGATGCTTAACTTCCATACATCGCTTCCGTCCTCTAATATGGCTACTATAGGTGGATGGCAAACCTTTCCAAGAGGATTTGCTCGCGGCGGCATACTGCCACGAACCGCCCAAACCGGTCATTCGTGACAGACGCAGCGGCGGTGACTCACAGCCCTAAGCTGACATTGGACTAAACCGAAGCCTAGTCGGACTGCACTGACCTGCTCCCCTGAAATGTCCGCGCTTTGAAGTTAGCCTGTTCTCCAAGCGAGGAGACAGACTATGAGAAGAAGCCGGTTCAGCGAGGAGCAGATCATCCGCATCCTGAAGGAGCACCAAGCCGGGCTCGGGGTGAAGGAGCTGTGTCGCCAGCACGGGATCAGCGATGCGACCTTCTACAAATGGCGCTCGAAGTATGGCGGCATGGAAGTGCCCGACGCCAAGCGGCTGAAGGCGCTGGAGGCTGAGAATGCGAAGCTGAAGAAGATGCTGGCGGAGCAGATGCTGGACATGGCCACGCTCAAGGAAATGCTCGCAAAAAACTTCTGAGGCCTGGTTCGAGGAGACATGCCGTGGACTGGGCCATGACAGAGAAGAGCTATTCGCAGCGGCGCGCCTGCGCCTTGGTCGGGATCGATCCGCGCGTGTATCGGCGGCGGTCCACCAGACCGCCCGACGAGGAGCTACGTCGACGGCTGCGAGACCTTGCCGGCGAGCGGCGACGCTTCGGCTATCGCCGCCTGCACCTCCTGCTGGAGCGGGAGGGCTGGGTGCTGAACTGGAAGAAGCTGTATCGGCTCTACCGCGAGGAAGGGCTGACCGTGCGCAAACGCGGCGGCCGCAAACGCGCCATTGGGACAAGGGCGCCCATGGCGATCCCGCAAGGGCCGAACCAGCGATGGAGCTTGGACTTCGTATCCGACAGCTTCGCCGATGGCAGGCGGTTTCGGGTGCTCTGCGTGATCGATGACTTCACCCGGGAGTGTCTGGAAGCCGTCGTCGATACCTCGCTGTCCGGCCTGCGGGTGGCACGTGAGCTCGACCGGATCGCCGAACTGCGGGGCTATCCTTGCATGGTGGTCAGCGACAACGGCACGGAACTGACCAGCAATGCGATCCTGAAATGGCAGGAGGACCGCAAGGTGGAATGGCATTACATCGCGCCGGGAAAGCCCATGCAGAACGGCTTCGTCGAGAGCTTCAACGGGCGACTGCGCGACGAGTGCCTGAACGAGCACCTGTTCTCGAACCTGCGCCATGCCCACCAGCTGATCGAGGCCTGGCGGGACGACTACAACCACCACCGCCCCCATACGAGCCTCGACGGGCTGACGCCCCGCGAGTATCACCACCGGGCCGAAAGCGACCAAACCCTGAACAGAGCTAACCTATAAACGAGGACTCTCAGGGGAGCAGGTCAGCACTCAAGACTTCTTAATTATAAATGTGCCGCCTGCATTTGAAGTCAGATCATAGACCAAACTCATCTCGAACGCCCTCAAGGCATTTTTTTCTTGTGATATTTGTTCGACCGCTTCTGCTTACTAACTCTTCTCTGCTGTGGAAGTTCGCCCAAACCATACTGAATAGCCTGTCTTCTCTTGTAGGATCCCAGTCGGTGCGAGCTCGCCATACTACTGCCCAGCGTCGACACATTTCGAAGAAGAGCTCTCGATTAAATGTCGTCACTAACGTTGCAACAACCGAAGCTATATCCTGAAGCTGCGCATATCCAATTACGAGCTTTTGCTGCCCGCCTGATCGGGCAATTTGAAGCTGCAGCGCGTTCTTTCCCGGAACGACGCCCCCATTATGTACGACTGCGTGTCTAATATGGCATACCCGGTCAAACTCCTCCAAAGGTGTAGCGAACTTTGCATCTTTCAGGTCAAAGCCAATGAACTCCTTGGAGGCCTTCCTGAGCTCCTTCGCAGATGCAAAGGAGAAATGCTCAAAGACGCTTCTGCTATATCCGGACGTCCCGTGCCACAAAACCCCACCAAGCTGCACATTCTTTTCTGCAGAGCACCCCTGGGCGGTCGGGCAAATCTCGATCACATCTGACAGGATGGAGCGAAAATATCCCTCAGCAGCGGAAACGATTGATAGCACGAGTAGCCTGCCGATAAAGTCATTAGATTCGGTTTGCGCCGGAGTTCCGTACTGTAAGGTCGCTCGCAACTCCCGCAAAAAGCAATCTATCGGAGCTTCATTTTTGATTTGCTGTAGCGATTTTGTAATGTCACCGAGTCGAACGCTTGATGGGGCTTCGTTTGCAAAATCTTCAATATTCATTACAGATCAAGCCACATGTTCTTCCGCCCAGTGTGCTATTCTCTGAGCGCGAATTGGGCCGATCATCTTAACACTGCGCAAGTTAGTCTTGTCAGCGTCAGTAAGAATATCCCGAACTTTCTTTATTTTCGAGCCCTCTTTAATTCTCTTTACGAGGGTGGCAGAGATGGGTAATGCAGAAATGTCTTGACTAACGAGCTCCTCAAAGAGCGACGACGATTTAAGTTGAGCGCCGCAGTTGTGGCAAAATCTAGCGTGTTCACTGATCCGTTCTGCGCCACAGTTTTGGCAGTGGGGAAGCGTCAGGTCAAAGGCGTGCTCACCCAACGTTCCTAGCTGCATAAGGGTCGCAGAACTCAGCCTGGGCCATGCCTGATGTGGCTTAGATCTAAACGCCTCTAAGAACGGAGGGATCGTTTTCGTTCGTGCGCCGACAACTGCATTCTGGGTAATCAAATCTCCAAAATGCACGGAATAAATTTCGAAAGTCCCTTTGACGCCCCGAGAATTTTCTCCTGACGGCATCAGCAACCCGGAATACTGCAAGAATCCAACGATTCTCTCAATCTCAGAACTCAATGGTTTCTTAAGGCCGATTTCCACTGCGTGACTTTTGTTGTCCTTTCCTCTGTTAAACTCCTTTATCTCAGCGACTATCTTTTGGTAGATATTAGCACCACTTTGAATGTAGTTCGCGTATGAAGGGAGCTTCATGGATAGAGAATCATAGACGTTATGACTCATCTCTCGAGAAGCTCGGGATAGTTCGAAAACCTTTCTTCGATCCAAGGTACCGTCTCGAGATGTATATCTATCCTTTTCTTCTACGATCGCCCGCAACATGTTAAGGTAGGACCTAGGTATTCCAAAAGATGAGTATGCCAGAAATTCCGCGACGCCTGGAGATTCCCTGATGACGTTCGGGAATTGTCCCCCAAACCTTTTCTCACCCAGCTCCAGCATAAACTTCTCGTACACATCGCCAGAGGGCTTCACCCAAACATTAATTTTCTCGGCGTCATGCCCCACATGAAAGGTCGCTGAACTGGTAGTGATGCCGGGATAGATCGCGGCCTTCGGCGCAATCCTACGGCTCTTAATCTCTCTGAAGAAATCGAAGAAGTCTTCTTGCTGCTTTGGTGAGAAGGCATGAGCTGCATCGTCGAGAAGAAGCACACACCGCTTCAAACTTGTCTCGGATAAATATTCTTCAATATACTGAACGACACTGGAAAGAGAGTACTTTTCCAGCATGGCTTGTGGGAGGTCGCCTCCGCCTTCAATAGATGAGATGGCGTCCGCAATTTGACCTTTTGCGGGAAGGCCGTCTGTGGGCCTTAAGGACTCGCTCTCCAGAATAGCATTCCACATTCCCTCAACCACTCGGAGCCCCAGCCATGTGCGAAACCAAAAACTCGCGTTCGGCGAGTTGATGTACATTGGCTCGAGTTTCAGGGACAACTTGAAGTTCACGTAAATAGGTAGCGAGCTACTTTCCGAGCTGAGAAGCTCCCGGTAGGCGCGGAGCATCAAGGTCGTTTTACCGCATCCGCGCGGCCCTACTAGTAGCTTCGCCCCGCCAGCTTTAAGCTTTCCTAATATTACCTCTTGATCCGGATGCTCGGCGTTCAGCTCCAGAAAGTTCTCTGGATCTAAATATTCTGCCTGCTCAATGAAGCGCTGTTGAAACTCAACATCTTCTTCGTCGGTTGTTTTCGGTTGAGTTGACAATTTGCGTCCTTAACTTTTGGTTGCGCTCACTATTACTCAATCATGGATGTGGAGCAACTTCTCAAGGAGGGTTTCAGCTGCACTATCTGCTGTTAACGCAAGTGCGTGGAGCTGTGGCTTCCAGCTATACTAAGGTCTGCTCTCTGCGCATTGCGGCCACTCGTAAGCCGCGCAGAAAATGCGCAGTGTCTAAACTTAGCCCTGTGTGGACATGCCTCGATCGCCACTCACTGCCGCGCTTGGATCGCCGCGATACGCGCCGGCAGATCACAGCGCGCATGTAGAATGTCGATGATGACAAGTTCATCGGTCATGTCGATGAACACCAGGAAATGCTCCCCCGCCCGCGCATATCGCAAGCCGATCTCGTCTTCGCGATCGAGAAGGTTCGAGCAATCGCGGCTGGCAGCCCGCCCGGCCGCCAGGGCGGCGCATCTGTCGAGCAGTTCGGTCTCGTAGATATCAGCTTGACGCGGCCCGAACGTCTCCAGCGTCCAAAGCGCTATGTCGACCAGGCTCCGTTCGGCGCGCGGCGTCAGCCGCCAGGCTTTCATCCTTCAGCGTGCCGCTGGCGGGCCTTCGCAAAAGCGCGGCGAACGGCCTGCTCTCCCGATCCTGGAGCGCGTTTGCCAGCCAAGGCTTCTTCGACGCCAGCGCTCAGCTGGGCCTGCAGCGCAGCACTTTGACGCTCCTCGGCCTCCAGCAGCCGCAGTCCCGCGCGAAGGGCCTCGCTGGCATTCTGGTACCGGCCCGAGGACACGAGAGCCTGAACATACTCGTCCTGCTGAGGCGTCAGCACGACATTCCGGGTGGCCATACGCCTCTCTCCTCGGCAGCTATGTTGGCATAATATGCCAGCCTTCAATTGGCGGCAACGGGTTCGCCTAAATTGCCTTAACCGCGGGTGTCGCGGCCCGGCCCGAACCGGGGTATAGCCGAGACGACGCGCATCCTGCGCCTGTCATTGAAAGATTGATGGTGACCACCACGCGCATCCACGCGTTGTCCAAAGCCTCCTCGGCTTTCATCTGGGTCTGGCTGCCAAGCGAGACCCAGCCCGTACCTGCTGGACGGCTGCACCGTGGCACGGACGGTCGGCATGATTTCGGCTACATGTCGGACTACCTCGAGCGATCGAATGCCATCGCGCTCGGCCCTGACCTGCCTTTGGCGCAGGGGATGCGGTCCCTTTCAGGCCCTAGTCTCACTGGGTCATTGCGTGATACCCTGCCCGGCGCATGGGGCCGGCGCGTCACGCGTGCCTTGCAACTCGGGCAGCACGATGCTGATGCGGGCGCGGATGAAATCGGCGACATCGCCTACGGATTGCTTGCCGGCACCGACGGGATCGGCGCTTTGTCCTTTCAAGCGTCGGCAACCAGCTTCGAAGCACGGTTGGCCCCCGTGACTGAACTTGAGGCTTTGGCCGAGGCGGTCGCCCGAGTGGAGCTGGGTCTGCCACTTCCCCCTGAGCTGGCAGCGCCGCTGACCCATGCCGTGACGATCGGCGGTTCGCGGCCCAAGGCGATTATCGATATAGACGGCCGCTGTTGCATTGCGCGGTTTGCGAGTGTGCATGACCAAGATGACGTGCTGCTGGACGAGCTCAGCATGCTTCAGCTGGCCAGGTCATGTCACATCGATGTGCCGCAGGCTGAGATGCGGAAGGTCGGTGACCGGCAGGTCTTGCTCGTAGACCGCTTCGACCGCACGAGCGACAAGGCAAGCAGGCAGGGAGTCATATCCGGGCGGACCCTCACTGGTCTCTCCGGTCAGCAGGAATGCAATGTCGGATGGCCGTATCTGGCAGGCGCCCTGTCCCGCCAAGAACCCATGTATGACCAAGCAGATGCGTGGCGCGAGTTGTTCCGCCGGATCGTGTTCGACATCTTCATCGATCATGCCGACGCAAAGTTACGTGGCCCTTCTTTCCTTTGGAGTGGCGCGACAGCGAAGCTCGCCCCCGCCGGAGTTTCGGAACTTCGGCAGGAGCGCCATAAGGCCACCTCATCCTCGAGGGTCCGCCATAGAGACATTTCTCCCGCCAATATTGCACGGACATGCGATGCCGCGACGAAGCTCGGATTGGACCAAAGCGTTGCCCTCGCGATAATCGAGCAAGTCCGCGCCGGCATCGCCGACCATGACGCCGCCGCGATGTACGACCACGAGATTCTGAGTAGCTATCAATGACTCCTCAGCCAGTTTGGCGGTCCAGTCGCTATCGGATGCCGGCTGCTCACCTATAGACTGATTGCATCATCGATTGGTTTTCGATGCCAGGGACAACCATTAGCCGGGCATCGAACTCCGATAGATCTGCAGCATTGCCGACCGGAAGCAGGCGGCGCTATTCGGTTTCCTCGAGCTCTTCTCGTAGCTCGTCGCGTTTTCTTTCCAGAAGCGAGCCGAGGCTCTCCCTATATAGGGTCATGCCCTGTTCGTTCGCCTCTGCTTCCAGTTCTTCTTCGATTTCATCGAGCTGCTCGTCCGTGGTGTCAGCCTGGATCGGGGCAAGCGCAGCCGATACCCAATCCTCTGTTGCTGACCGCGACAGCGGTTGATAGGCGCCTGGACGATACACGGCAACGGTAAGGCCTGCGGGTTCTTTTGCAGGATTCATGGAAAGCCGAGGCCCCCAATCAATATCTGACTGGCGGACATCGCCGAAGATATCCGACATGGCCTTTTCGGCCTCTTCCCACGTACGATATTCACCGTGGCCAGTGATGGACTTGTCATTTGTTGTCCCACACCACCCCGAAATGCACGGCTCATGATTGCTGTTCATCAGTGCCGGCGCCGTCGTGATGAAGATTTGGTCCTCATCCACCATCTCTTCCGGATTTGGCCCAACATATTTACTCTCGATGATGTAGTACATCCTGCTTTCCTCATGCTCATTCCGGAGGGGCGCAGCTCCTCCCTCGCGAATATTATTTTTATTGCGGGTCGGTCGTCCCATAGCGGGGTGACCGGCCCGTGTCTTTGCTGCATGCCTTTTTTATCTACTAGGCAGTCACGGCGCAATTCCAATAACCCGGCAAGCAAGATATTGCCTACGCCGGGTCGGCGCGCTCCGATGAGCATGAGCCCAATATGTTGACAATTCTGAGGGGTGGCGGGGATCTATAGGTATGCCTTTGGAATGGCAGTCTATGGAGGCAGTCCGGCAAAGATCGCGTTGTCCGCCTGCGAATACCGAGTGCAGTCCGAGTATGTTCTGCAATCAAGCGCATCGGCTCGTGCTTGTCGGCTGCTGGCGCCCCCCCTGCCTCGCGGGCGTACATCTCAGACTGTTCGCCCGCCTTCACCAAGACCGCCATCAGCCGCGGGCCCCTTGAACCCGATCCAGGATGCGCTGTCGATATCCAGCTTATTCCGCTGGATCGTCGGCTCTTGTTCGATGGCGTGACGGAGCGCACGTTCACAAGCTGCGTACTTCGTCAGGAAGACCGAGCGATCGAACCATATCAATGGCCTGGCTTCGGCGAACAGATCCCGCCCCAAGGCCTGCAGCTCCCTGCGTGATGTACCTAGGGTCCCCCGCCCCGAACGCCCGTATCCGCGCTGCTCAAGGCCCTGACAGCAGAGCAGCAAAGCATGCGCACGCAGTCGCTCATCAATGATCCAGTGACATGCAGTGCATAGCCATGCCTCGCCAGCTATGTACCTTCGCAGATCACCCAGGAAACTTTGCTCAACGATATTGATATCGGAAGATGACAGCATCCATCCCGCCCCTGAACTTTGTTAGCCCTCGAAGAACGTATTCGAGCGACCTTTCAAAAAGGTTCAGGGACGGTCTTTCGTTAGCGCGGACCGGTCCGATGTGGAGCGATGTCTAATCGCATCTTAAAGCGCAACCCATCATAATCATTGCGTGTCTTTGGCGTCCGATATTGCTGATACGCACTCACGCGTCCAATCCGCATTCAAAAAAGCGACATGCCGGCGTCAGGAGCTCGAGTGCGGCTCCGTTCCTCTGGTGAGCCATCTGGCCGTTCCTCTCGATATAGGAAGTCATCTGCCTCTTCCTCCGTGAGGAATGTCTGAAACTCGTGATTGGAAAGAAGGCGTTCTTGGCCTTGGAACGTTGTTTGCTCCCTCAAGGCGACGAACCCTCCACGGGCCGTTCTGTATTTCGTCCGCTCCGTCCAGACCGGATTCTCTTCCTCTTCATCGAGGATATAATCCCACTCCAGGATACTGCCATCGAACACGAGATCGGGACGTCCCACTGCCTGCAGGCAATATGTTCGGTGGTCCCTTCGCTCGATCCTGACCCATTTATCGGTCTCGGCTTCCACAATTTCGGCGTCGAATACCATTAGCTCCGGCCTAAGAGTAATGACGCGCGCGCAGACCTCGTCCATATCTGCATCCGCCCCTGTTTCATCGAGCAGGTGAAATCCTACATGATCCAGGCAAGCCTTTCTCGAAGAGAAAGGCCGGATATTGGCGAGAGCAGGAAGCCCCCTTGGGTGACAGAAAGTTGCGATGGCCTGAAAGGAAGCACCCCTCGTGATGAGTTCGTTGGTCATCCAGCCCCATGCGAAATCTGGAGGGACGCGATCTCCATTCGGCATATAGACGTACTGCGATTTCAAATGAGCTTTCTTGAGATGCCGCTCGAACTCTTGCAGGTGCAGGGTCTTCACATGGTGTCCTCCTTGGTTCACCCTATCTATCCTAGGCAGGAACGATTAGAGAAATCCCAAAGCGGAGGGCATCTGCCGGGGGCGGGGGCAGGACATCTTCGACCTTCCCCGTCCCCATTTTCAATCGGTACCTGGGAGCGAGACCTTCGACTTTGTGGGCCAGTTGTTCCAGCAGGGCCTGCAGAGACACAATTCCCAATCGATCGGGTGGTCAAATCGCGGGGAGTTGCCGCAGAGCTTGCAAGTCTGCGCAGCGCGCTTTTCGGCCCGATCGATGATCGGCTCGATGTCGGCGTCTTGGGTCCAGTAAAGCACATCCAGGCGCCCCCATTTTTCGCGGATGTTGCAGATCGTGACGTCGATGTCCTGTGCCTCGATCTCGGCCAGCATGTCGCCGACAAGCGCAGCCCATCCGGCGCCGATCTCGAACCCCCAAAAGGGCGACCATGGCGTGCCATCTTCGAGTGTCGTTGTGAACAGCGTCTCGTAGCGCGCCTCCAGAGGCGCGAGGTCCTCTTCGTATGTCAGCTTACGCATGCGCCATCCTCCGCTCGTTGTCGTCGATGAGCCGCCGCACGAGTTCCGCGAGCACGCGAATGCTCCGGTGTCGCGAGAAAGTCCTCTCGAGGAACTCCATGTCGCCCTGGCTGAGGTGGAAGAAGCCCGGTTCCAGGCTGCGGCTATCGGCATGAGTGCGCAGGATCGATCGTGCCAGCGGCCGGACGTGAGTAACGTCTGGCTGGGGCATCTCGAACACGTCACAGCGCGACAGCAGCGGCACCGTGATGCGCTCCAGCGTATTCGCCGTGAAGATCCAGTTGAGGTGCGAGGCATCGACGGCCGATGCGAGGTAGCGCTCGTGATAGTGCCCGGCCTCGAGCGGCTCGAGAAGAGGAAGGAGGCTCTCCTGGATCGAGCCGTTTTGGGATGTCTGGGCTTTGTCGAGCTCATCCATCACGATCAGCGGGTTGAGCGCCTGCCTTGATGCGATCACCGTTGTCATGAGAGATGGCATCGCCGACGACCAGCCAGCCGAAACCCCGAACAGGTTGCTGTCCGTCTGACCTGCGACCGATTGCGCTCTGATCGGGAGATCGAGAGCGGCCGCCAGGTCGCGCAGGAGCGCGGTCTTGCCGGTGCCCGGCGCCCCGACGAGGATCGTTGGTCGCAGCTTCAGCCGCGCCTCCCCCGTGTCGAAATTGCGCTCCAGCGGTCGCAATAACCCGTCGATCACCGAGGTGGCGTGGGGGTACTTCTCGCCAAGCTGGTGTCGGATCCGAGCGAAGAGATCACGATCCCGGATTTCCCGGTACGGCAGCAGCCCGGTGCAGGCCGCATGCAAAGCTGCATTCCGCTCGATCTGCTTGCCGCCCTCGGGCAGGTTCTTCAGCGCGCCGGGATCGAGGAGGTAGCGACCCATGCCCTCGGTATTGGCCTCGTTCGGTGCGGTCGCCACCCCGGTCATATCGAACTCCGGCGGGATGGCCTCGGCGGCAAGCGGCGGCTTCCTGCGGGCGCGTTCTTCCGCCAGGCGCGACTGGACGCGCCGCTCGACCTCGCGCGACATCTCGTCCAACTCGAGCTGCAAGGCGGCATCCTGCAGCTGGATCTCGAAGAGCTCCTCCTGCAGGTCCGACAGATCGTCGCGAGTCCGCCTGCCTGCGGCTGGGTCCACTTCGGGCCGATAGTCCAGCTGGCAAGCTTGCGCAGCGGCGGCCCGTTCCGCTTCACCTTGTCGCTCCCACCAGCGACGAATTGCGCGGTTGGCTTTTTGTTTGGCCTCGGCCCGCGCCTCCGGAATGCATTCGGACATCAGAACCGAGGCAAGACCCGCCAAGCTGAAGCCATCTTCTTCCGGAAACAGGTCTGGGATGTCGCCGATATCCGCGAACAGATCGATAGCGTCATTATCCCGAGAGGGATCGTCGGTCATCTCTTTCAACTCCCGTCATGAGAAAACGTCCCCATGCCATTGGCATGAGGGATGCACTCAAAGACGGGATATGAGGATGCGAGCGATCATGTAGAGACCGTAGAGGTCTGTCCGGGCAGCGTCAAGCGGGAACCATCACGGCGTTCATTCGCTGGAGAGAAAGCGTTCTTTTCCAGGACGATCTTCTTCCAATTGCGGATCCATCTGCGCTGTATCAGGGGAGGCATTATCGGTCATTTATAAAGTGTGAATTTCGCCCCTCGGTACATGTACCACGGCTTCAACCAAAACCAGATTTCCTGGAAATTCACCCATTGATCTCAACCGCTCGATTTTGTCTGATCGGGCATGAGATCAAAAAAGGGATTTCCATGCTGGGCCTTCTCAATACCGCAATTCTTCTGTCGCAGGCGACCGCCCCGCGCAGCCGCGTGGAGCTCGATCCCGAGGGGTACCGGGTCGCCAATGTCACCGGAGATTACCTTGCGCGCTGGAAAGCGCGCGCACTGGCAGCCGAGGCCGAGCGTGATGCGCTGGAAGAGGCGCAGTCCGATCTCCTGAGCGAGATTGCAGACCTCGAGTCCATCGTTGCGCATCTGTCAGCCGAGCGAGAGGCTACGGGGACCAGAATTGTCTGATGCCCGTCGCGCAGCGCAGCACCCCGAGTTTGTGCTATGCGTCCGCCTCTCGGATCTCTCCCGCGTGTACACAGCGAAAGGAGAGACACATGCCGACATCATTACCCATTCGTCGCCGGAAGCGCGCTGGCGCACCCGAGCCTGAGACCTTGAGCCAAGCTGCCTGGGAGGCCTTGAAGGAGCTGACGCGCCAGATCCTGAACTTCATTCTCAAGCTCTTCGGCTTACCATTGATTGCCGCGCAGAAGGTCGGTCGCGCATTGGGCTTCGGATCGAGCCGTGGAGGTACCCACGATGCAGCAGCAGAGGCCGCGCACCGCGCGCGGGAGTTCGAAATGAGTGCGCCTGCTCCCGAGGCGTCATCGGACGCTCCGGATCCCACACGCCTGGTGCCGGCGATGAAGGCATATCTCCAAGCGGCCACGCCGCATCAGCGTCAGGAAATCGCCGCACGGCTGAAGGATGAACAGATCCTCGCCTATCTCGAGGGGCTGCGGCCAGTGGAGAGGAATGCGTTCCTGCTTGCGTCACCGAGCGCCTTGCGCAGGCATTTCGATGGCACCGTCGTTCATGCAAGTTTACCGGCATGGAGCCGGCAGTTCGACTATCGCCCGCTCCGAGCGTCACAACCGAAGCTCGTCTCATCGACCATGCCAGCGAACGCCAAACGGCCACCCTCCAAGCCGACCGCGCTGGCCGCGGCCTTCTCGTCCGACGAATTGCGGGAGCGCACCCGGCAGATGATGGCGGGCAGGCGTCCGGCAGGCATCTGAGTGACATTGTTCCGGAAGAGATGCTGCCCCCAACGGCTTGGCCGGGGTAAGGCCCTCTCTTCTCAGCGTCCATGCCGAAGAGAGAACCAGGACGACCGAATGAAATTTTCGGTCGTCCTTTCCATCTGTCAGCAGAACAGAGGGGAGAAGGGCTGGCAGATTTCGTGACGCTCCTGCCCGTCAGCCGGCGGCATGGCCGCCTTCGAAGCGTTCGATCAGGAAGTCATCTCTGTCGGCGCCGCTTTCGATCGCATCCTTCATCCATTGCGGCTGTCGACCACGGCCGGACCAGGTCTGCGCGGGGTCGTCCGGATTGCGGTACTTCGCTGGTGACGTCGGTCGACCTTTCTTGGCGCCCTTGCTGGCAACCAACTCTTCAAGGGAAAAGCCCAACTCACGCGCAGCCGCTTCGGCAGCATTCCGCGCCTGCGTCCGCTTGCGTTCCTGGTAGTCCTGGATTGCCCGATCTACCGCTTTGCGCAGTTTCTTGAGGTCGTCGAGATCCATGTCGTCCAGATCAAAGTCGCTCATCGTCACCCTTTCAGCTTGAGGTCGTAATTTCTGCGTTCACCGGAGGCCACGCGGCGAAACCGGGTTCGCGCCTCAAGCGAAGACTTCCGCCAACTAGGTGGTCCGGCCGCCCAAGAAAAGCCAAACCGGAGCAACATGCTTTGCCTGGGTCATTCTCCGCGACGTCAAGCCGTACCAGTACGGAGATAAGGGGTATTGGCTCGGTTCGATCATCTCGTAAAAGCAATTGCCATGCCGGGGAAAGGCGAAGACCAAAGCCAGATCCGGCGCGATACGTATCAGGCGCGAACGGCCGGCATTTATCGCCCCTATGGGACAAAGGGGATTGACGGCCGGGCGACTGAGGACGGTGCTTGCATGCGCTGGACAAAGAGCGCGCTCGCAGGCTGCGATATCGCCGGGCATTCCGCCCTGAGGTGTCCGGGTTGAGGGCGTGGGCGTCACTCCCGATATTCCGGCGACGCTCCAACCCGCCACATGCGGCGCGGGCTTGGGGGTGACGAACGGGAAGGGCAATGCGCTTCTGATGCGACGCACCGCTATATAGGAAGTATCTTTATACGGATCGTCGTATCTGAACCGCCCCTCAAGGGCCTGCGGCCCGTCCCGCTCTGCTGTTCTCGGCGCATCATGTCCTTGCCCGACCTTCAGGGCGAGGCATAGTAACCGCCTTGGCCCTGGCGTGCCAGCAGGATGAGCCAGGTCCGGTGGGAGACACGAAGGTAACAAATGCAGGCGAGGCAATGAAGCGGGGCCGAACAGCCTCGAAGGACCGAGCGACATCGACACCAGCCACCCGCGCCCGATGGCGCTTCGCAATAGAGTCGAAACAAGCTCCTGAGCCGTTCGAGCCCGGACGGCTCTGAAGTTGGAATGATCAGCGGCGGCCGTTCGGGCATAGGAGCATCGATGCGCCCAAAGTCACGCGAACGGGCTACCGGTTCCCGGCTGCCAGAGACGCCGACCTGCCTAGAGCGAGCGTCCAGGCTAGCAGCAGAGGCCGTCGTCCGGGTCAACCGACCTTAGCCATTGCAGCACCGAAAGCGTCGCCGTGCTGGATGCCGCCCGCGGCTTGCGGCTCCGCGGACACA
>Ga0208794_1000844_pt1 | contig 16477 bp, 19 predicted proteins | sample 32_taG_FD_184106 | JGI IMG/M metagenome (GOLD analysis project Ga0208794, IMG submission 184106) | Marine viral communities from the Gulf of Mexico - 32_GoM_OMZ_CsCl metaG (SPAdes) (version 2) | ecosystem: Environmental > Aquatic > Marine > Oceanic | place: Atlantic Ocean: Gulf of Mexico... | reverse complement strand
TCTTTTTTTTCTTTTCTTCTTCCTTAGTAATTTCAATTAAGTATAACTTATCATTTAATAACTCTATTTTTTTTTCTAAAGTTTTAATTTTATCTGTATAATAGTTGACTAAAGTTACCTTTTCATTTGTTAATTCTTTTCTGACTAAATCTAAAGAATCGGTAAGTTTAACTAATTTCTCTTCTTTTTCTTTACATCTAATTAAAGCTTTTTCTAATTCTTTTTTTGTTAATTGTAAATCTTCATCAACAACTTTTATTCTTCTAACCTCTCTGTTAAGGTCATTAATAACACGTTGTTCTAACTCTATTGTTTGTTGTAAAGAATCCATAACAAACAATTTTTGTTTATTATTTTCTTTTATCTTACCAAGTTTACCTTCAGCGTAAGATATTAAACTGTCTGTTTTATTTATAACACTTTCATGTCTATCTACTTTAGTTTCAGTTTTAATTTCGGTTTTTTTTGGTTCCTCACAACCAAATAAAAACATTGTGGATAGTAAAATTAATCTATACTTAAACATTCTATTAACTTTTGATTTATTTCATCTAGCTTTTCTTCTAGTTCTTTTTCTTCGGCTTCTAATTTTTCGATTCTTTTTTCATAATCATTAAAAATCCTTTCATTTTTTTTATCGGCGTCAAGGTAAAGATAACCCACTACCATAACTAATAAAAAAGCTATAGCCGCTATAGGACTTTTCTTAAATTGGTCAAATGATACAGGTAATTTCATATATTATAAATATTAATCGTAATCTTCATCGTAATCCCTAGGGTCAAAACCAGACTGTCTTTTTTCGTATTCTTCTGATTCTAAACCTGATTCATATTCTCGGCCTTCTTCAAAACCTTTATTATATATTATTGATTTTTGTTCTTCCATTTCATTTTCTAATTCTCTCCTCATATCCATCTTCCCATCTTCATAACCATCATCATATCCATGCATTTCAGCATCTTCAATTTTATACCTAGAATCGTTTTCAGCGTCATATCGACCTTCTCGATAACCCTGTTGGTGACCTTCATACCAACCATCTTGTTGACCTCTTTCTCTACCGTTTTCATAAATAGAGTCAGATAAATCATATAATACACCAGACATTTCTCTCAATTCTTTTTCATTTAAACCCAAACGATAAATAAAGTCTACTAATTGATTCGTATCTACCCTTCTTTCGTGAATGTAATAACCCCAATCCTGTAAATCACTTAATTCATCAGTAATTTTACTTTTTGATATTGGGTTGGTATTTCTAACCCAATCAAAATCATTGTCCTCCTTTAATATTTTCTTAATTAAATCTTTCATTATCATTTAATAAATATCAAGATATTTATGAATATGGACATAAATGAGAAAGAAATTGAACAAGCCAGCAGAAAGATAGATTTATCGGGTTTTGAAATGCAAGATGAACTTAATCCTAAGATATGGGACAAAGAACAAAAAATGAAACCTGATGTTAGAAAAACTCTTTTAAAAATAGCTGATGATTATTTTGAATCTTTAGAATTACCTGGGGTTGATATAGAAGATGTAACCATGACAGGTTCTTTGGCTAATTATAATTGGTCTAAGTATTCTGATGTAGATTTACATATTGTAGTAGATTATAGTGATATACCTGTAGATGAAGATTTAGTTCAAGATTTCCTTAAATCAAAAAGTGATGCTTGGAATGAAGAACATGATATTAAAATTTATGGGTATGATACTGAAATATATGTCCAAGACGAAAATCAAGAACACCACTCAACAGGGGTTTATTCCATATTAAAAGACGAGTGGGTGACTAAACCACAAAAAAAGAAAATTTCTTTTAATGATAAATCAGTAAAAGATAAGTCAAATAGGTTTATGGATAGAATTGAAGACTTATATGATAAAATGGATGAGTTAGAAAATGATGAAATTGTAGAACGTACTAAGAAGTTAATAGATAAAATCAAAAACATGCGTAAATCAGGTTTGGAAACTGGTGGTGAGTTTTCTGTTGAAAATATTGTCTTTAAAGTTTTAAGACGTAATGGGATGTTGGATAGATTGTATGACATCAAAACTGTAGCCTATGATAAGTCGGTTACATTAGAATCAATACAAATAGATGAGAGATTAATGGATAAGATTAAAGAAATTAAACCAAAAGAAGAAATAGATAAAGCCAAAAAAAAATTAAAAAGGTTTGGTGAAGGTTTAAAACAAGAAGGAAGAGAAACAAAGGAAGCGTGGAATACTGTAGTTGATGCTATAAATAATAAAAGGGATTTAACACCCGAAGAAAGAAAAGAGGTTGGTGAACAATTAGGTGACTTATTAAAAACAACTGGTCTTACCTTGGCTACCTTTTTACCAGGTGGTATATTATATATTTTATTAACAAGAGTTCCACGTCTTAAAAAATACCTAATTCCATCTTCTTTCAGGGATTTAAACTAAAATAAACATATTTATATATAAAAGAAAAAATTATGGACAGTTATTATATAGTAGATACGCAGGCGACAGCTAATTTTTCAGCTAATACATACTATTCAATTTATGTTGACTCTAGTGCATCATTAACATATAAAGGTATTGCTTTTCCTGGACCAACAGGAGGACCAATAGTGGTTGATTTAACAGTTAATAGTTTAACTGATGTTGCTGGTAGTACAGATATAATTTTAATGGGTAAGAAAAAACCTCAGGCATTTGCACCAGGACCTCCAGGTCAAGGTGGTGTTAACACAGATGGAACTTGGAATATAAAAGGTTAAAAAATATTGAGAAATGAAAAAAAGTACTTTAAATAGAATGTTACAATTAGCAGATATTAAACCTGTTATAAAAGAAAGTAAAATGTCACTTTCTAATTTTGAATTAGTTAAAAATTCTGCTGATGGTAATACTTACGCGATTGTAAGAGAAAATAAAAGATATCACATAAAACAAGCTCAAACAAGAGAGGATTTAGTTGAGTCTGATTTTGATTATGTTGGTGGTGTGGCAAATAAAATGAAAAGGTCTTTTACTTCATTTAGTGAAGCAACAAGAAACCTTAATTTAATGTTTGAAGAAATTAATAATCACCATGAAAATGAAAGTACAGAGATATTAGAATCTGATGAGGTTTTATCAGAAAAAAAGTTTGTTTTAAAATTAGACAAAAAGAAAAAAACTAAATCTGCTCCTCCAGCAGAAGAACCAATGGAAGAACCAGCAGCTGAAGAAGGTGGTGAAGAAGAATTTGACTTTGGTGGTGAAGAAACCGAAGAAGGTGGTGATGATTTTGACTTTGGTGGAGAAGAAGAAGGTGGTGAAGAGGATTTTGACTTTGGTGGTGAAGAAGAAACTGATGTTGAAGAGTTTGGTACTGAAGAAGAAGGTGGTGAAGAATTTGATTTCGGAGATGAAGAAGGTGGTGAAGAAGAAACTGATGTTGAGGAATTCGGTGGTGAAGAAGACGAAGATTTAGAGTTAGATGATTCTGACGATGAAATTAAAGATATTCAAAGTACAACAGGAAAATTAGGACAACAACTAAGAGATGTTGAAGATATTACTTCTGATATGCAAAAATGGGTTGCTAAATCTGTATTATCAGCTTTAGATTTAGAGAACATGGATTCAGAAGATAAAAAAGATATTATTAAAACCGTAAAAAAGAAATCAGATGAACCAGCTGAAGAAGAGGTAGAATCTTCTGAAGAAGAATTTGACTTTGGTGGGGAAGAAGAAATGGAAGAATCATATGATAACTATATGGGTGGTGAATATGATGATGACATGGATGGTATGAATGAGATTGATTGGGAAAACGGTATCGCTGAATATGGTGTTTCTGAATATGATTCACATATGAGTGAAAAATCCATGGAGAAGGTTGATGATTTCCTTAGTGATATGGAAGAGGCAGGTATTATAGAACCTGACTATGATTCTTATATGGGTGATGACCCTAATATAGCTTTAGCACTAGATAACCCCAACCCAGATTTAATAGAAGCTGAAGAAGAAGATGAAGATAAATATAAAGACCCTGATGTGGCAGAGCCTGACGCTGAAGATGTTGAAGATAAATTATTATTAGACGTTGATATGGATTTTCCTTCTTATGAAGATGTTTATTTAAAATCTAGTGATGAAATGGATGCTTTATATGGTCCTAACAATAAAAAATATGATAGGTCAGATTCTTCTAGAGCTAGAAGACAAGCAGATAAAGATATTTCAAGACATTATAATAAACCAGCGGCTCCAGGTTATGATTTAGACCCAACAGAAAAATGGGCTAAACATAAATTACCTTATGATACTGAGTTTATTGGTGAAGGTGATTATATGACAGAAGACCACTTAAACGACCAAATGGATACATACGAACAAGAAAAGGCTTATGAAGATATTGAAAAGGTTGTTAGAAGATATGGTATGGATGTTGAATTAAGAGAAAAGGCAACTTCTGAAGACCCTGAAGAAACTTTAATTTATTTAGATATTGTAGATGGTGATAAAAAATTACTTGTCGCAAGAATTAATTCTGTAGGTGATATAGAAGTAGGTGAAATGAGGGGTAATAAATTTAGTGGTGAACCGCTTGACAGTGTGAATGATTTTATCGAAATTTTTGATGAAGATTTAACTAATAAAGAAAAACAAGAATTAGATATGGAAGAAAGTATTGAAATGTCACCACAACCACAAAGAGCACCCGAAACTGAACCAAGTCAACCCGATACAAAACCTGGTAGACCTGAAAAAGCTCCACCAACTGAAAGACCTTCAAGAAGACCGTTCACTCCACCCCCAACAATTACACCGGGAGAGGAACCAGGACCTAAAGCTGCAGATGATGACGTAGAGTTCGAATAAAATTGATTTAATATAATGGAAGAGTTAGAAAATAATATTGTAAAGTTACTTAATCAGGCTGACAATGAACTCACAAAAGAAGAGTTTAATATGTTAGCCGAATCTATTATTGACTACATAGACGAGATTAGTCGTAGTAAACGTAACGATGGGTTAAACGAAGAAATTAAAAGGTTTAACAATTTGATTTAATGTATTTAATTTATATTAACAGAATAGGAACAACATTTAAAGGGGAACACATTTTTGAGTTCCTCTTTTCGAATTCAGTAGAATGGGAATGGGATGATACTTGGTATGAGTCTTCAGTTATGACAGATACAAGAGAATTGGCACCCGATGAAACAATTGTAAAAATAGTTGGTACCCTAAAAACTGATGAATTAAATTTAGAATTAGTGCAGGAGGATGGAGTTCGTGATATTTATAATGCAGTAGAAGGAATTATTGCGTTAGGTTGGGAAAAACTAGAAGAAGATGAAGAAATACCTGAAAAACGTAGAGTATTCAATTTTGGAGATACCAAAGAGTCTGTTGATGAACAACTTTATGAATATGACCTCGCATTACAATACAAAGAAAATAAAGTAACAGGGTAATGGCAAACAAAGAAAAAAATACAAAAGAAGAACCTTATCTTTTAAATGATGAGGAGTTAAGTGAATACCAAAAAGAAACGACAACTAAAACAATCGTCACACCTAAAGATGTAGAAGATACTATGGGCGACCCTAAAAAAGCCGAAGAATTAAAAAAGGCGATTGAAAATGCTAAAGAATTAAAATCTACTGAAGATGGGGGTTTTGAGTTATCGGAAGATGAACTAGCCGAATATAATAAAGAAAAATCTACAATACATAATTTTGATATTAAATTGGGTGGTAGTGATGAAAAAAAGTTTATAGAGTTTATGCAAGCCGTTATTAATGGTAAAATGAAACTAAAAAGAGTTCAAGCAGGAGCTGATGGTGGTGTTTCTTTTGTAGAAAATTATAAACCCTCATTAGATAAAAAGGGAAAAATATTAACAAGTGAATCTTTTAAAAAATTAGTTAAAAACTTTAATAAAATTAATTTGTCTGAATCAGAAATTATTACTATACTTGAAGAAACTCAGAACCCTAAGATGACTAAATCTGAGTTATTAGAAACTATACAAAATAATTTAATATCAGAAGCACAAATGAACGATAACGTAAGACAAAATTTTGAAAGTGGTGAAAACGATTACCAAGATATATTGGGTCAGGAACTAACTAATCAGTTAGCCCAAGAAGCTTTTCAAGAAATAGCAGATGATATTAGAAGAAAAACAGGTAGACAAAATGTTACCTTAAGTGATGTACAAAATCTTTTGGGTACATCTTTAATGGCGGCAGCAAAAGAAGAGTATAGGATTGGTACTGAAAGTTTGGAAAGAAAAGCGGTAGACATGATTCGTAAACAATATAACATTCCGGCTAACGCAGTTGAGTTTGATGCTCAAATAGTTGGTCTTCCTCCACAAATGTTGGTGGGTCGTGATATGTCACCTGAAGAAATGGAACAACTCTCTAGACAAGTAGGTTTTAAAGTAGGTAAAATTAATCGACATGATTTAAAAATGGATAGGGGTACTAGTGAACCACCCCAAGGTAAATCTGAAGAAGAATTAAAACCACAAATTAAAAGACGTAGAATAAGTAACGCGATGATGCACGGAGCGGCTAGGAAATCTCAAAACCTACACCACATGGATGACCAATTAAGGGACGAAAATCCTCAATTAGGTAGAAATTACGCTAATGTAATGTCAGCAAATGACGCTAATTATTTTTTAATCGATGATGCAACAATTAAAAATGAAGGTGAAAGTGGTATTCACGCTGGAAACATGAAACTAGACCTTTCTAATAGAGAAAAACCAAAAATTATTGCCCAAGGAATGATATTCCCAATTCTTTTACATGAATTATCAAAAGGTGTGGTAGAATTAATGGCACTTTGGGGATTGTCTAAAGATGCAGATGAAAGAAAATATGTTTTAGATAAAACAGATAATTTAGCTTCCGAAACAAATGATATTCGTTTGGGTACAAAAATTTGGGAAAGATTTGTTGAACAAATCCCTGTAGATAACCAAGAAGTGATTTCTTTAACTTTTAATATGTTACAAGAACTACCTGATAACGAATTCAACCAACTTATTGAAGGTTTGATTAGAAAAAGTACTGACGCACAAAATAAAGTTAGAAGAATGGCAGAAGAAGCTTTATCAGAATTACAAAGAGAAGCTTCAGAAGATGTATTTGGTGGTTATGAAGATAGCCCTGAACAAGAGGATGATGGTGATACTTTAACCCCACCTGAAGAAGAGGGTGGTAGAGAGGTAACTCCTTCACCCGAAATAGACGAACCATCTGAACCTGATTACGAAAGTATGTCAAGAAGAGAATTAGAACGTGAATTGGACGCAGCTTTAGATGCTGGAGATATGAATTTAGTTAGACAAATAGGTTCAATTTTAAATAAGAAATAACGGATTAGGACCGTTGTAGTCTACGGACTTCTAACCCACTAAAGTTCGCTACTATAGTGGGTTTTTCTATGCTTTTAGATATTTATAGCCATGAGTATTAGTAAAGCACAAATGTTGTATGAAATAGGGAAATGTTTAAAAGACCCTATTTATGCTATCGAATCTTACCTTGAGACTGAGGATAGGACACAAGGGGGGTTTGTACCCTTTAAACTATTTCCAAGACAAAAAGAATTAGTAAACGCATATAAAACACATGACCATAATATTGTGATGAAACCTCGTCAGGCTGGTATTTCAACTACCACCGCGGCTTATCTAGCTATATTAACAGCTTTAGCGTCAAATAAGAGTACTCAGAAAATATTGATAGCGGCAAACAAACAAGAAACTGCAAAAGAATTCTTAAAGAAAATCAGAGACTTTACCGTCCAACTACCTGCTTGGATGGATGTTTACAGACCTGGTGGTTCTGATTCTTGGTTTGACCCTGAAAAAAATTCTAGTTCCCATTATAAATTATGGAACGGTTCAGAAGTAAAAGCGGTAGCTTCATCAAAAGATGCATTAAGGGGCTATACACCTTCTGTTATTGTAGTTGATGAGGCAGCGTTTATCGAAGGTAATAAAGGGGAAGAATTTTATACTGCAGCACAACCATCACTTTCTACGGGTGGTAGGTCAATTCTTATTTCTACACCTAACGGTCACGACCCACTTTACCATAAAGCCTATGTAACAGCAGAAAGAGGTAAAAATAATTTTAATATTGTTTCTATGAAATGGTATGAAGACCCTCGTTATAATGGTAAAAATGATGGTTCAGGGATGTCTTGGATTTTACGTGATGAAAAAACGGGTGATGTGGTAGAAGAATTAGTAGACCCAAAAAGTGGTTTTGGTCCTGAAGCTAAAGTACCTGAAGAAACTTGGCCTGAAATGGTTAAAAAAGGGTATGAACCTAGGTCCAAGTGGTTTGATGATATGTGTGCCCAACTTAACCATAATGCTAGGTCTATTGCACAAGAGTTGTTGTGTTCGTTTGTTGGTTCAGGTGATAATGTGATTGATGACAAATATAAAAACAGACAAGAAAGAGATAATGTAAAAGAACCTATTAGAAAAGAGTGGACTGATGGTAATATGTGGATATGGGAAGACCCAATAGAAGGTCATCAATACATTTTATCCGCTGACCCCTCATCAGGTTCTTCTGATGACTTTGCTGGTTTATGTATATGGGATTTTACAACAGGTAACCAAGTAGCAGAATATCACGGTAAAGTTGCTCCCGATGTTTTAGGTGAGATATGTAAATATTACGGTGAATCTTATGATGCCTTTATAGTAGTTGATATTACTGGTGGGTGGGGAGCTTCGGTTGTTCTTAAATTAATAGAGTTAGGTTATCCAAAAAGAAGGCTTTATTATGATGTAACTGTTGGTATTGATTCTGTAGAAAACAATAAAGCATTACAAAAATATATGGACAAAGGTAAGTTACCTGGTCTAAATTTCCAAAAAAATAGAAATACAATAGTATCCAAATTAGAAGAAGCGATTAGGATGGATTCATTTAAAATTCGTTCTGTTAGAGCTTTAGCGGAAATAGAAACATTTGTTTTCATTAATGGTAGAGCTGACCATATGAAAGGTTATCATGATGACCTTTTAATGTCAATCGCTATGTGTTGTTTTGTTGGAGCAACTTCCTTTAAAGATTTAGAGAAGTCAAAAGGACAAGCTAAAGCTATGGTAAATAGTTGGGCTATTGAAACCACAGAAGTTAAAGATAATGAAAAATTAAAGGACGTTGTTGGTACAAATTTTTATACCGAACAAAAACCAAAAGATAATAACGTTACCGTTGAACAATTTAAAAACCATATGTGGGTTTTCGGTGGTATGAAAGGATTTAGAAAATAAAATTATGGCAAATAGAATAACATCCAAAAGCCCTTTTAAGGGTAAACCAAATCGTAGAGCTGGAGCTGGACCTGTTTACAATAAGTTTAACACACCACCTAATGTAGCTAACGATAATAAAAGAAAAAATGTACCACAAAAAGAACCTTGTTTTGGTCCTTATGATAACACCACAAATTACGTATGGGAAGTGGATATCTCAAACGGTAATCACTTAGCTTATGTAGATTGTGATTATGTTTAAAATAACCTTCACATTAATAAAGAGCTGAATTACATTTATAAATGATATTTATAAGGGAATATTAAATTAAAATGGCAGAAGAAAATAAAAATTTAACGGTATATCAAAAGTTATTTTATCTTTTTGGACAAGGTGGTGGACCTAAAATCAATGCTACCTACAATAAGTATAATTTAACCGATAACGATTTAATTGTAACCCAATCTAAACAAGATTTTCAAAAGGAAAAATTACAATTACAACAACAAAAATATCTACAAAGTCAATGGGCTAAAGTTGATAATGAACTTTATCAAAAATCGGTATTTTATGAGACATCTAGAGTTGCTTCTTATATGGATTATGAAGCAATGGAATTTACACCTGAAATAGCGGTAGCTTTAGATATTATGTCTGAAGAATCCTGTACTCTAAGTGAACAAGGACAAATAATGTCTATTTATTCGGACTCAAACAGAATTAAAAAAGTTCTAGAAGATTTATTTTTTAATGTACTGGATGTTCACTCTAATTTACCGATGTGGACCAGAAATACTTGTAAATACGGTGATAATTTTCTTTATTTAAAGATAGATTATAAAGATGGTATAATTGGAGCTAATCAATTAACCAATATAGATATTGAAAGAAAAGAGGCAGACTCTTACCCCTTCCAACAGAATAGAGAAGAGTTAGAAGGTGAAATGAAAAAGAAAAATGTGACTTTTGTTTGGAAAGATAAAAGTTTAGAGTTTAACGCTTGGGAAGTAGCTCATTTTAGATTATTAGGTGATGATAGAAAATTACCTTATGGTACTTCAGTATTAGAAAAAGTAAGACGTATTTGGAAACAACTTCTTTTAGCAGAAGACGCAATGTTAGTCTATCGTGTTACAAGAGCACCTGAAAGAAGGGTATTTAAAATTTATGTCGGTAATATTGATGATGCTGATGTTGAAGCTTATGTACAAAAAGTAGCTAACAAATTCAAAAGAACACAAACAACAGATAATCAAACAGGTCAATCAGATATTAGGTATAATACATTAGCTGTTGACCAAGATTATTTTGTTCCTGTTAGAGACCCTAACGCTTCAATGCCAATAGAAACATTACCCGGGGCATCAAACTTAGACCAAATAGCTGATATTCAGTTTATCCAAAGAAAAATGGTAACTGCCTTAAGAGTACCAAAAACATTTTTAGGTTTTGAAGAACCGACAGGTGAGGGTAAAAATTTAGCTTTAATGGATATTAGATTCGCTAGAACCATTAATAGGATTCAACAGGCTATGATTCAGGAGTTGAATAAAATCGCTATTATTCATTTATATATTTTAGGTTTCCACGATGAAATAAATAATTTTAAACTTTCCTTAAACAACCCTTCAACACAAGGAGAAATGTTAAAGGTAGAACAATGGAAAGAAAAAGTATTATTATACAAAGATTTAGTAGCACCTGTAGATGGTGGTATCGCACCAACATCACATACTTGGGCTAAAAAGAACATCTTTAATTGGTCATCAGAAGAAATACTAGAAGATTTAGAACAACAAAGATTAGAAAAGGCTGCATCAGCTGAATTAGAACAAACCCCTAATATTATTAAAAACACAGGATTCTTTAAAAAAGTAGATAAATTATACGGAGAATTACCAATGGACCAAGGAGAAGGAGCTGAGGCGGGAGCTGAAGGTGGTGATACAGGAGGTGGATTCGGTGGTGATACAGGAGGATTCGGTGGTGATACAGGAGGTGGATTCGGTGATGATACAGGAGGTGGATTCGGTGATGAAGCTGGTGGTGAAGAAGCTGGTGGCTTTGGTGAAGGTTTTAGAGGTGATGAAGACGTAATAGATAAATTATTATTAGAAGGAAAGAAAAAAAATGAGGACATTTCAATGATGACCAAAGGTATAGACGAACTATTAAACGAAGAAAATGAGGATAATAGTGACCTACTTACAGATTAAGGCATATTTATTTTAAAAATAATATTATGAACTTTGGTACATTGAAAGATATTTTTACTGAAAAGTTAATAGAATCTTATACTTCTGATAAAAAAGAGGGAAAAGATTTATACAAAAATTTCTTAAAACTATTAAAAGAAAGTGAGACTTTAAAAACGGCATTTATAGTTTTTAAGAATTTAGAAACCAAAACTTTAAACAGTGAAACTTCAGCAAACGAATATTTAAAAGAATCAATATCACTATTTAAAAACAAAAAATCTTTAATCGAAGAAACAGATAAATTAACTACTTTACTAGAAAGTTATGATATCGAATACAAAGGTTTAAAACCAAAAGATTTACACAGAGATTTACAAAATTTAATAACTTCACCAAGAAACGTTGGTACATTACAGAAATTACAAGAAGCGAGAGAAAGTGTTGTTTCTTGGTTAACCAAAGAAAAAGAAGTTGTTAAAGAAACAGAAGAAGACAAATATATTAGAAAAAATATTGACCCCAAAAAGTTCTTAAATATTGCTACAGAAAAATTTAATGAAAAATATAAAGATTCATTAACAGAAGAAGAAAAAAATATTTTAAAGGTTTTACGTGAAGAGAATTTAGAAGAGATAGAAACCTTAATATCCAGTTTAGTTAAAGAAAATATATCTTTAGTGAATAAACACTTAAAAGAACAATCTGAAAATTTAACTATAAAATCTAAATTGCTTGAAACCAAAGACACCATTTATAATATGATGGAAGATAACGACAGTTTCAGTGAAAAGGTCTTGAAATTGTACGAACTTAAGAAAAACCTAGCTGTTTAAAAAAGTTTGTCATGTTAGAGATATTAATACCAATTTTAACAGCAATAATAGGTGTCGGTGGTACATTATTAGCCATTTGGTTGAAACACTATTTAGATGCTCGTAGAAAAAATGATGATTGTATCATAGATATAACAGTCAAAGAAGATACCGAAATAATTTCAAGATTAGATGAGATAAAAGAAGAGATAGATGCGGACAGGATATCTATATATTCTTTCCATAATGGTGGAGAATATTATTCAGGTAAATCAATGCAAAAACTATCTTGTTCTTACGAGGTGGTAAAACCTGGTGTTTCTAGAACACAATTAACTGCACAAAATATCCCTGTTTCAGCTTGTTTAACCACTTTACAAAATTTAATGGAAAATAAAGAATTTCATTGTGTCGATGTTGAAACAAATTACCCTGAAAGTGCTTGTAAATACCAACTAATTGAAAACGGGGTTAAATCTACTTACCAATACGCTATTTTTAATTTAGAAAGAAAAGCTATAGGAATAATAAGAGCGGATTTTGTTGGTGAAATTAATGAGTTAACTGAAGAAGAAGAAAAAATATTAAAATATTCAGCAATTAAACTTTCTGGATATTTATTAAGTAAGTAATAATAAATTTTAAAGTTTTACAATTATGTTTAAAGATATGCTAAAAGAAAGAGGCAAATGGTCACAAGGTAGAATCTATCTATTAGTATCTGTGATTGTTTATTACATTACATTAGGATTTTTAATGTTCGCTGGTTTACACAAATCAAACAACGATTTAGATTTAGATAAATTTAAAATTATCATAGACGCACTAGAATACGCAATGGTATTATTTGGTGGTTATGTTTTTGGGGGTAAATTCTTAGATGTAGTTAAGGTTATCGGGGGTAAAAAAGACGACCCACCAAAAGAACAGAATGTAGGATAAAAAAACGGATAAAAGCCTCCTTGTACCAAGGGGGCTTTTTTTTGTTACTTAAAATGGTTATAATTAATAACAAATAACAATAGATAAAAAAATAATAAATGAAAAAAGTTTTTTTAGAATACGTTTGGTTGGACGGAAATCAACCACAGCAATTAAGAAGTAAAACTAAAGTAGTTGACCTTAATGGTATTAAAAAATTTTTAGCAACAGGAAGGTCTTGGGATTTACCTAAATGGTCTTTTGATGGGAGTTCAACAAAACAAGCTAAAGCTGGAAAAGGAGAAAATACTGATTGTATTTTAAAACCTGTGTTTTCTTGTAATGACCCATTTAGAGGTGATTATCATTATATAGTTCTTTGTGAAGTCTTAAATCCAAACGGAACCTTACACCCAACAAATAAAAGAGGTAAGTTGAAAGAGTTTATGAAAGAGAATAAAATGATGGACTCTAAAGATAACTTAGAAAAAGCTAATTGGTTTGGTTGGGAACAAGAATATACTTTAACCACAAAACCAAACTTTAAAGAAGGTGAAGGATTACCACTCGGATTTAGACCTAATGAAGAACCTAGACCACAAGGAGATTATTATTGTGGTGTTGGAGCGGATAATATCACAGGTAGAAGAATTGTAGAAGAACACTTAGAAAAATGTGTTGAAGCTGGTTTAGATATTTCAGGTATTAACGCGGAAGTTATGTTAGGACAATGGGAATATCAAATTGGTCCCGTAACATCACTTGAAGGTTCAGACCAATTATGGATTTCTAGGTATATTCTACAACGTGTGGCAGAAGAAAACGGAGTTAAGGTGTCTTTCCACCCAAAACCACAAACAGGTGATTGGAATGGTTCAGGATGTCATGTTAATTTTTCAACCCCTGAAATGAGAAAAGAAGGTGGTATTAAATTAATTAATTATACTATGGAAAAATTATCACTCACACATGATGAACACATTAAGGTATACGGTTTACATAATGAAAAACGTATGACAGGTGAACACGAAACTTCTAGCATAAACGACTTTAGTTATGGTTATAGTACTAGAGATACTAGTATTAGAATTCCGGCACAAGCAATTATTGATGGTAAAGGTTATTTTGAAGACCGAAGACCCGCTTCTAATTGTGACCCATACAGTGTGGCATTGCGTATGTTACAAACTGTATATAACGAAGTTGAAGAACTTGTGAGTGTTGACTAAATTAATTTATGAAAAGAGGAAAAGAGATGAAAGTAGAAACACAATACCAATATAACATAGTATCAGGAACAGTAGACAACAAAAATCCAAAATCAGTTTATATACAGATTTCTGCATGGGGGAAACCTAAAAGTAACGGTATTGAAAATTATGAGCCTATTATTAGGAATAAATCTAAAAGAGTAAAAAGAAAGTTGTTTGAGGTCTTAGATGGGAAACATTTTTACTCAGGAAAATCTATTGTAGATTTTAATATGGCCTCTTCGGGCATTAATTATGGTAAAAAAAGTTTTATGTCAGTTGAAATGACTTTATTTAAAAAAGAACCACTTTTACCCATTAATTCAGAAGAAATGGTACCATTAGTAAAAGATATATCAGAAAAAATAATTAAAGATGTGTTTGAAAAAGATGAAACTTTTGACTTTTATAAAAGAAAAAGTTAAAAGAAAAAAGAATAAGCCAAAACTAGAAACTGAAGAAAAAAGAAATAAACAGCTTTGGTTAGATGGTGAAGGGCCACAAACAGACTAACAAATAAAGGGGCTTTTGCCCCTTTTTTTATTGGTTATCGTAAAGTATATGGTTTTTTAGCATATTTATAAAAAAAGTATAAATATGAAAATATTAAGACCAGGCGAAGAAGGTTACGGTTATTTAGTTGAGTTTGATTCAGGATTTATTTCTTCAGATTTAACTTGTCAAGACGGAGTATGTTCAAACCATAACCTTATCAATGAATTTAAGTCAGGATTAGTTCTAGGGAAAGACGGTTCGTTACCTGACAAAATAGAAATATATGCTGTTCTTCAGAAGTGGGGTGTAGAAAATAAAAACGGTAGAGTTTACCCTGAAGAAATCCTTAAAAGAGAAGCGAAAAGATATCAAGAATTTATAGACATGGGAACTTCCATGGGTGAATTAAACCACCCCGAATCTTCTATTATTGATGCTGATAGAATATCACACAGAATAACAGAGATTTGGTGGAATGGTAAAACCCTTATGGGTAAAATGGAATTGGATACAACTCCAGGTTATCTTAAATCAGGAATTATTTCATCGGTAGGTGATAAAGCTCTTAACATGATTAGAAAGGGTTGGACAGTTGGTATCTCATCAAGAGGTGTTGGTTCACTTAAAAATGAAAATGGTAAGAATGTAGTACAAGACGATTTTGAATTAATCTGTTGGGATATTGTTACCTCACCATCAACCCCAGGTTCTTGGATTTCAACAAGTGAAAAAGACTTAACCCCTTTTATGGAATCAACAAAAGAAAATAAAAATAATTTATTATCTGAAGATAGTTCAGATTTATTAAATGGTTTAAATAGATTTTTATCATGAAAAAGAAAATAGTAAAACTAACAGAACAAGATTTAGAAAAGTTGGTTAAGAAAATCATCAAGGAAGATGAAGATGAAAAATATGAAGTCTTCTATAAAAGAAGTCCTGAGTTAGCTGATTTATATGATGAGGTTTTATATTTAACACCAGGTTACAGATTATCTGGTGGTAAATCAAGAGGGGTTGAAGTATTTGAACAAATGATGAATGCGATAGAAGCGGATGGTACAGAACTTTCTGATGAAGCTAAAGGACTGATTAGAAGACTTAATTACGACCTTAGTGCTTTAGACGGGTTCGATGAAAGAGTAGTAAAATTATATGAGATTATCAGTGGTGAAAATTTTAGATGATTAAAATAAAGAAATTATGAAAAACATTATATCAGAAAGAGAATTGAAAAGAATGGTTAAAAAAGTTGTTAGAGAAGAAAAACTAAACAACATTAACGAAGATAGAACTGACTTTGAAATGAGTGGTGCTAGAAGTCGTAAAGATTATGTTTCCAATCCAAGAGAAAGAGACATCTCTTCTATGTTTGGGAAATACTCTGAAGATGTTCCACCAATAGTAATTAGATACTTAAGAAAAAATCCTGAAGCTATTGTAAAAAGATTATATAAAATCTATGGTGATAAAATATTTGATTATCTACCACAACAAGAAATGGAAGAAGGATA
>Ga0208794_1000842_pt1 | contig 16506 bp, 22 predicted proteins | sample 32_taG_FD_184106 | JGI IMG/M metagenome (GOLD analysis project Ga0208794, IMG submission 184106) | Marine viral communities from the Gulf of Mexico - 32_GoM_OMZ_CsCl metaG (SPAdes) (version 2) | ecosystem: Environmental > Aquatic > Marine > Oceanic | place: Atlantic Ocean: Gulf of Mexico... | reverse complement strand
TAATGAAAAGATCTTTTTGGAACATAAGGAAGGAATCAATACATTAAACACTCAAAAGTATAGAATGTTAATGACATTATCTTATTATATTCCAAAATGGGAAATCGCTGAAGAGATCTTCCAACAACTTTCCAATTTAAAACGTTGGAGAGCTATAGATGTTGTTTATGGTAATGTAATCAAGAATGTAAAATATGTTTATCCTGCGTGTTTCATAGAAGAGCCCTATGATTCACAAATCCAAAATCATCGTAAAAATAAACATTCTAATGAATTTTATAAATTTGTTTAAAAAAATATTTTCTTTCATAAATTATAAATGGAAGATAAATTCACACAAATCTATGATAAATCAAAATGGGGGAAAAGAGATGGTAAAGGAACTTCTGGTACTGGGAGTTCTGTTTCACCCGATCAAAAATGGTATATTAATTTATTAATGGAAATCATCAAGGATCACGATATTGTAAATATTTGTGATGTTGGCTGTGGAGATTGGAATTTTAGTAAAACAATAGACTGGTCTAATTTAAATTATACTGGAATTGATTGTGTGAAAAGTGTCATAGAAGATAATCAAAAATACGTAAAAGATAATGTTAAATTTATTCATCAAGATGCTACTCAAATACCAAAAGGATATGATCTTGTGATTCTCAAAGATGTTATACAACATTGGGACGATGAAGAAATCTTAAAAGTTTTACCTGAAATCATTAAAGAAAATAAATTTGTTTTCCTTTGTAATGGATTTATGTTTGGAAGAGATAGAACCAAAAATGATTGGGTTAAAAGATCTCTTGATAAAGTTTATCATTATCATCCCATTGATATGAATAAAGAACCAATGACATCTATTAAAAACTATGATATTATTAGAGCCGAACAAAGAAGATTTAAACAATATATCTTAATTGAAGAATGTTCTTTTTAAAATTAATATAAAAAATTTTTATCTTTCTTTTAATAAATGGCGAGTGATCCTGATATTCCTTTTTTACCAATTTCACCAGTTAATAAAATTCTTACAGATGAAGAATGTCCGAAGATCTCCATTTGTATTCCTTGTTATAAAAGACAAAAGTTTGTCCCACTGATCTTATGTAATCTCGTAAATATGGATTACCCACCAGATAAAATTCAGGTTAATATTCTACAAGATGGTCCTGAAGATCTCTTTAGAAATAAAGATGAATTAGAATTTTTTAAAGAAAAACTCAAACCAGCAACTCTCCAATATAAATATGAAAAAGATATTAGAAGATCTATTGGTGAAAAAAGAAATAAATTAGTGAAAAGTTCAGCAAATAAAATTATCTTAATGATGGATTCAGATGATATTTATTTCCCAACATACGCAAGATATTCTGTATCAGCTCTCAAACAATATAAAGTTGGAATTACATCATCCGCCAGTATGATGTTTATTTATCCTGATCTTGATTATAAAATCACAGGGATAAGATGTGGTTATAAACATCAAGGACACGAAGCAGTGATGTGTTTCACAAAAAGACATCACGGAAGTATGGGAGGATTTATTAGTAGAGGAAATGATAGTAATATGGGAGAAGGAGCCAAAATGATCGCTTACAATGAAAAACAAATGGTTAATCTTGATATTAGAATGATGATGATCTGTGTGGCTCACGGAGGTGATGAAGGAAATACAATTAATAAAGATAGATTTAAGGATTCTGATATGCCAGGAGAGTTAGATTTACCTCATTTAAAATTACTGAAACAGATTCTAACGAAGAACCCTGTCAGTCAAAATCCACAATAAATTTACCATGCTTCACATACAACGGAATCTGATGTTGTTTTAACTTTTTCTTTTTTTTTATTTGGTTCTCAACTCTTTTAGGGATTTTAATCTCAATTGGAAAAGCAAGTTTAGGATCTTTATTTAATAACTCTATAGCTTTTCTTACACTTGGGATCCCACCATGCTTTGAGATATGAACCGCATCTGTATAAACTTCATCAAATGACATATAAGAAGAGGGCATCAAATAATAATTATTTCGGGAATAGTTGATAATCTTTTTACTCCTTGACATCACATCATCCTTTTCCTTGATTGTTAATGTTTTGTGGGGATTTGGATATTCCAAATACTTTATAAGATCTTCTTTAGTCTCAATAAAAAAGTATTCCATATCTGGATTAATCTTATCAAAGTAATCCAAACACTCTATGATCTTCATCTGAATCTGAGCTTTATTAAATTCATTACGATTAGCGATTGGCAACTCAAACACTGAAATAATATCAAATAATTCTTTTCTGGAATGGCTATTATGAATCTTCATTATATTTAATATATAAAATATTTTTTAAATTTAAACTTACTCTTCGTGAAATATTTGTCTGTCAATCTCAATACAATTCTCACAACCCTTCTCAAAATGAACTATGAAACTCATTCCATACCATTGATGAACCTTTAACATTCTTAACTTTTTTAATCCGTATCCAGCTTTATTAAGATCTTCTATACGTTTGGTTGTTAGATTACCCATCCCAATCAAATAACTGATTACTCTCGGTTGGAGCTGAATAGACTTTTCTATAACTTTTGTGATCATACTATACGGAGGATTACTACAGATCACATCTACTTTTTCATCAAACTCAAAGAAATCCTTACCTTCTAAAATCTCAGACCACTTTGATGTTTCGGGAGAAGGAAAGTTGTTAAAGTAATTTCCTGTGTTCTTAAATGGATCGTACCAAATTTCCCCCTCAACATAGGGGATCATTTCTATGTGTTTCTTGGCGAGAACCACTGGTGTTAGAAATACATCATTCGCTTTTGTTCGCTTTTTGATAGAATGTCCTGTGTTGGTATTCATATTTATCTTATTAATATATTTTTTTAAAAATTATCAAATTTTATAATTATCTTTACTATTGTTAAATGAAGTTTGTGATTCCATCCTTTCAGCGACCAAAAGGTCTTCTTGAGAAAACTCTAAAATATCTTGATATGATGAATGTTGATAGAAGTGATGTTTATGTTTTCATTCGTGAAGATGATAAATTTTTACCAGAATATCAATCTATTGTGGCGATTAATTTGGTTCCAATTGATATAAAAGGTATTGGAGCCACTCATAACTATATCACAGAACATTTTGATGAAGGAGAATTTATTGTTGAGATTGATGATGATCTGGAATACATTGTAGATCAGGAAAGGAAACCTATTGACAGCTTTTTGGGATTGTGTCAAGAGATGAAAGAAAAAATGGAATTTACTGGTTGTTCTTATGGAGGAACATATTCTGTTTGTAATCCTTTATTTATGTCTAAATGTGATCACTACACAACAGATCTCCGTTATATGTTAGGATGTTTAAGATTCAGATTTATAAGAAAAGAAATTAAATTAGAAACAAATTATAGTGAAGACTTTGAGAATTGTATTCTCCATTTTTTAAGGGATGGAAAGATACTAAAAAATAATTGGGTTGCTTGTAAGACTAAGAATTATAACAATGGAGGATGTGATGGTGATGGTAGAAATTTTGAGAGTGAGAAAAAAGATAAAGAATATCTTGCTAATAAATATTTTATGTATTGTAGATTATTCCAAAGAAAAAATGGAAGATTTGATTTAAGATTAAAACAATATCTTTCTGGACCTAATATGAGTAATCCAAAAAATAAAGAACTTTAGGTTAAACTTCGTTATTAATATTTAACTTCATTTGTATGATGATTACATTTTTTACATATTACTCCACGAATAAATCCTGTTTCGTGATTATGATCTAAACATTTAAATTTTCTATCTGTAATATCTTTATCACAGAACATACAATTTTCTGTGAGTAGCCAAGTAAGATAAACTGAATCCCAATCTTCATCTGGTCTTAATTTAATCTTAAGATCAGATTTCCACTTTCCTATTTTATCAGCTTTTTGTCCCTTCATAGTTTGTTTGTATCTTCTCCTTGCTTCCCTTCCCGCTTCACTATGATTATATTTATCATATTGCTCTTTTGTTGTTTTTCCCATTATCATATATGAACGATATATCTTTAAGTGAATATACCAAAGAGATATTTTCTACACTCTATAATAAAATTTAAATCTGGAGAGCGATGGCCGATCCGCTAATAGCGATACGACGGAGATGAACACACCAACAATTCCAGAGTTTATCTACTGTCGGGGCTGCCGTTTCTTGATACTCAACCTGTAGTGCGAAATCCTTGCCACGAGTGTCATAAACACCATTCTGGAGACTGAAAGCTCTTCCAATACAGAAATTTTCACGATATTTCATCATACTGAAGGGTTTAATTCCACCCATCACAAGAGCTTTTTCTAACTCAATTAATGGCTGCTGATCTATAGAGTTCTTTGTAGCGATTTTATTTGTGAATACTTTTCTGTTTGGATTCAGCTTTCCATCATAGAATAACTGATACGAGGAGAGCTCATCAACACATCCTACTAAACCAGTTCTCTGAGAGCGATTGGCGTTCCAAGCTCTTGTAGATGAATCACTGAAAAGATCATAGTGAGTAATATAAGTATATTTTGATTCTAAAAGTTCCTTAGTTCCCGAAGCTGATGCGTCCGTTGGAATACATAGGATTGATTTCGCCCTTGACTGATTGAGTGGTAATCTTAGATTCGCTACTCGCTCAGATTTTAACTGGGAGATCTTGTAGTTGGTAGCCGATACAAAATCATAGTTCATAACACCACCACCCTTCATCATCTGTTGTAATTTAGAGACGTATCCTCCTGGCATCTGAACCTGTTGGACTACAAACTCAGCATTAGTAATTGTATAAGTGGGAGAGTAAGTTGTTGCGTCCAATATTGATCGTGAATACATTACGTGTTCCTGATCTAATGTGTTAGTGACTCTGTATCCAGTGGTTCCCTCTACAGTGACCTTAATTGCGTTGGTAGTTCCACCAACATATTCTATACGTTTAATCTTAGCAACAGTAGAACCACTTGCGATAGATGGATTATCAACACCAGTAGAAGCATTAACGAAACGGAATTCCTCACCAATTACAAAAGGGAAAGCTTTGATGTTCCCAGACCAACCTTGACAATTGTCTCGCCGGACATAAAATTCAGTGAAAGCTGAAGCATTATTGGCTTTTGGTTCATCAGGAGCAGAGTTGGAACCATTCACAGAATGGAAAAATGGATTTCCCATAAGATGACGATACTGATTAGTCTGATCTAATGTTCTGAAAACTCTACGAGCATCCTCAAAGATGATCTCAACAATTAATCCTTCAGTCATAGCGATAGGGAAGATCTTATCATTCTGGAAAATACCAGTGTGAAGTGGGAGAAGAGCTTTTACTTCTTGATATGAAGAGTTCGTCCAAGCAGTGCTGAAACTGGCCGAAGCAGGAAGTGGCTCAAAATAAGGATTCTGATCTACATTGTTCTGTTCTGAATATTCTGGACCAGTAGTGAAACGCTGTTGTTTATTATGAACGGTCGTACCTTCTGTGAGAGACCTCTTCGCTTTGAGAGTATCATTAGATTCATAATCATATTTCAGAGCAGTTAGAACATTGTAGTTCTGATATTCTTCTAATAGTTGGCGACCAGCTCCGCCAGAATAGATCCTGACATCACGGATTAAAACCTGAACCCCTGTCTCAGCATCTAACTGAAGACGAGTTGGGGAGTTATTAGCATCCTTTGAGATCTTTACAGATAAATTTAAATAAGATTCCTTCGGCTGAAAAAATCCAACAGAAGCAGGTAAATGAAACTCACATTTCTGACCTGGCGAATATTCTAACCCATGCTCAGCTGGGACAGAAATCTTCGTTTGGGAAATGGGAATCTTTTCATCGCTCGTCCAAAAACTTGTCATATTTTATAATGACAACAAATAAAAAATTTATGGGAGAAAAATTTAAAAAAAGATTTAACCAATATGATTTAGTGGATTGTGAGATTGATTTGCTAAAAGTCCATACTGACCGAAAGCTGCGGGAGCTGTCGTTGGAGGAGGTTTCGCTGGTGGAGGATTTGATTCATCTGTTTTTTGTTGTGCTGAATCTGCTTCTTCTGTTGCGACTGTGCTTTCTGTCGCTGCGGCGATATTAGCTGCGAGAGCTATTGGAGCAAGAGCTCCCCCAGTAAAAGCTGCCAGAACATCCAAAGCACCAGCACCAATTGTAGCAATGTTCCCAATATCTTCTCCAAGAGTATTTTTCTGAATAGTTCCATCAGCGTTTTTACTATTAAAAATATTACCCGTCTGAAAGAAATTATCAACATCTTCATAAACAGCGATTCCAGTCCCAATTTGACCGACAGCTTTACCCGCTACTTTACCGAATAATTGTGCTCCTGCTCCTGCCGCTTCACCTCCAAGAGTTCTTGCGGCGATACCCTCAAAACCACCAATATCTTTTATATCCGTGACTCCTTCTTCACCAAATAATTTAGTAGCAAATAATTTAGTTCCCTGAGCTGCGTCTGATTGAGCCAATGATTTACCCGCTCCTCTGGCTCCACGAGCCAAAGCTGAACCAATGTCTCTCGCTCCAACATTTCTAAGAACATTACCAGTTCCCATTACTGCTTCATCGGCTGCGACACCACCTTCACGGGCTGCCTGCTGAAGACCTCTGATTGTTCCCCTTCCAAAAGCTCCTGCCGCTTCTGTTGTCGCTTTACCAACCTGATAAACTCCTGGAACTTTTACAACATCTGATTCTACTTCTTTCTGATCATCAGATGAAACTTTTTCTTTTTCATTATTATTTAACTGATTATATAAAAGAGTTTTAGTATTAAAATTCTCTAACTTTGCTTCATTCATATCAATAGAGTTTCTACCCAACTGACTTTGTAGTGAAAACAAATCTGCGTGTGCCTCTGCCATTTTTATAGTATGAAACAATAAAAATAAATTACTCGGGAGAATTTAAAATTTTAGATCCTTCAGCTACTAACGTCTCAAAATTATGATATGCTTTTGGAGGATTACTTTGGAAATCCATATGTAAAAAGTCATATCGGTTTGGAGTCGCCTGAGCATATATTCTTAACCAGTTTTCAGCTCCACCGAATACATCTCCATATTCTTCTGCCATTTTCCCAAGTTCCTTCTGGTTTGGAAAAGGAGATCCTACAATAACATTAGTAGCGTTTTGTCTAATGATTGGACTACACATTCTGAAATTTTGAGAACTGACAATCAAAAGTTTAATATTAAAATGACGGAATCTGGAACACAAATGATTGATTTTAGATTCACGTTTAATACTTCCCAAACAATCATCTAACACAACAGCGATCTCTGGCTGATCTTCTTTATCAAAAGATTTCTGATGTTCTACAATTCCATTTATAATTTCATCAGAATAATGATCGTGAGTATCAAAAGCTTTTCTTAAAAATCTTGATGTAATATCATTAGCAATCGTATTACTGATTATGGTTGTATTATCAAATCTATCCTGAGCATCATAAAATTGATCGTTTAATAACATATTAGAAATGAGTGTTGATTTCCCTGTTCTGACAGGGGAAATTAATAAACATAGAGCTCCTCCACCAAATCCATCTACCTGAGGTAAATGAGGATGAAGTGGTGGATGATTACTTTTTATTGGATCTGGATCTTTCACGGGAATCACTTTGGGACCTGCTGGTTTATCTGCCATTTATCAATTAATAACATAAAAATTTTAAATTCATAATCACAAAAAGCATTGTGCCCAGACATCATTCTTCAGAGCTGAATTTATATCTTTAAAAACTTCTGCTTCGTGTTTCGCTTTTGCTTGTTGTTTTTGTTTCACCGCTTTCCTTTGTTTCCTGAGAGTTTCTACTTTGGCAACAGATTGTTCTACAGCTCTGGCGACCGCTTCATCTAAATCTTTTTGAGAATATCCTTTTTCCACAACAACAGGTTTCTCTATTACTTTTGGAGTATCATCATCTGGTTCTTCTAACTTTTTTCTTAACTTTTTACGTTCCTTTTCTCTGACCGCTTCTACCAACTCCTTATCAGCTTTTTGTTTAGCGAGTGCTTCTTCTTTTTCTTTCTTTTTTCTTGCTCTTGTTTCAGCTGCTTTTGCTCTTCCCCTTGCTAATCTCTCAAGTTGTTCTGGTGTTGCGGGACCTCTTTTCTTCCTTGTTTGTTTTGGTTTCTTTTGGGGAGGAATATCTTCTGAGGGCTCCGGATCAAGAATAGTTTTTACTTTTGGTGGTGTGAAAATTTCATCTTGTGGGATCTTATCCTTTTTGACTGGCTCAGGAATAGGGTCTAATTCATCTTCATCAAACTCTTCATCTGATACATATGATACTTCATCCTTAGAAGGTTCTCCCACTCCGCTGGTGGGGAGATCTTCCACTGGTTCTTCTACTTCAGGAGGTGGCATAACAACATCAGCAAGATAATCTGTCATTTTATATCAATAAATATAAAAACTTTGATGACTAAAAATTAAAAAATAATGATTAAAGTGATTAAAAAATGAATTTACTTATATGTTAATATTTTGTTTCTGGAATTCCAACTCTTGTTTCAGCTGTAATTCTTTCCAATTTATATCCGCATCACTATCATCTGTATCATAATTTATTACTGGCAGAGGAGTGTGATCTTTCTGATAACAATCATTTATAGGTTCTATTTCTTCTTCTGAATCACTATCATATTTATCAATTAATTCCATTCTTAATTGTTCTGACTTATTATACTTAAATTTCATATCATTGAGTTCATTAGTGAGTTCTCTTATTTTATTATTCTTTTCTTGTATTAATTCCTCAAATTCTAATCTTTGATTGTATTTTTCTTCACATACTTTACTCCTATCTGCTGAATGAGCTCTTACAGACTGATGTAATGAAACAATAATTTCTTCTCGGGTCATTGGCTCTTCTTTGTTATAATCATTATATATTTCTATGAACTTAGGATCTAAATCTTCACAAACTTCTTCAGAGATTGTATTTTTATCTTCTATGAGTTTAATACATAATTTAAGTATTAAGAGAGAGTTCGTACATTTGGCTGTATCAATGAATGTTCCTATTTTATTATATCTATTTTGTTCTGCTTTGGTTTTTCTTTTGGAAGGAATGAGATCAAAACGTTGTAAAGCTCTTCTTATTTTATCCTTATCACGATCGTTATTCATACTATTATTTATAATGACTATTCTTTTAAGTAAATACTCCAAAAGTGGAGTATTACTCCGTTTTTTGTTTTTGTGAAATTAAGAACCATTTTGAGAATTCTATTTCTTCTGGAACACTTCTTGATTTTCTTTTTTACAAAAGTGGAGTATTACTCCAAAAATGGAGTATTAATAAATTTGATAGTTTTGTATTTAATATTAATAAATTAAAATATGGATTCTTGGGATATTATTGAGAAACTAAACAATGAATATTTTGATTTACAGAAAGAAAAGGAAAAGGTGGAAGATTATTTCATAAAACAAATGAAAAAAATGTATTATGATCATTGTATAAAATATATTTATCTGTCAGCTCAATTAATCAAAGAACGTCTCCCTGATATTATAGAAGATCATCACGAAGATGATGGAGATTTAGAAGAAATTATTAAACAACATTCTTTCAGTCCAAAGAACTTCATAGAAGAAATTAAAGAATGGAATAAAATTGGATGGGAAGAAATTTATCAGTTGGGAATCACAGATGAACTTAAGAAATAATTAAATTCCTTTCTCAACTGCTTATTAAATTTGATAGTTTATAAAATTCTTTGCTACATCAAAACAAAGAAAAGAAAAGAAATTATGATTTCTACTTCCCATCTCAATCTCCTGTCGTGGCTCCAAGAAGCTGACTATGATGTGTGGTTGTATCTCTACAACAACTATCTGATTCACGTCATCAACAACCGAAAAGTTTGTAAAGAAGTTCATTTGCCGATTCAGCTACAAAAGATGCTTCGTAATTGTGGTGAAGGAGAATCAGACGATGAGTGTGGATTTCGTCGGCGAGGGTACGATAAAAAACTTCATTCTGGTAGAATTTATGCCAATTATTTGTCTGGTCGGACTTTAAATCTGGAACCTCGGCACGAAATTTATCTGCCGAACCACTATTTCCTTTGTGGCCTGAGGCTCGCGAGTATCAAAAAGCCCTACTTTTCTCCCGATTCAGATCCCGACGTCAAACTGGTAATGGACTATGGAATAACGAAGGATGATTTACTTCAGGTTTGTAATGGTGAAGAATATTTTCTGCCAGTCAAGAAATCTTGGAACAAACCAAAAATCATAAAAGCGATGTTGTCCGAATATGAAAATTAATACTTAGTTTTCTTCTTCTTATATTTGTTGCCGAAAACTTCTTTAGGTTTGACTTTTTTATCTTGTTCTACAGATTTGGGAACATTGTGTTGAGTTTCCCCACAGGAACTACATTCCTTTGGTTTCATTTCTTTAACTTTTCCTTTTTTCTTCGCTTTGCCATAAGCCATCTTTTTTAAATTTACTCTATATTTTTTTTTATTATACATAAATATAAAAGATGAGTTTAATAGTCAGCACTTCTAAATTAGAGGAAAACACTTCTAACATTTCCTCGGAGAATCCCAGTAATTTCACTAACTTTTTCAGGTCGCCAATTACAATAGCACCGAACTCTGAGATTGCTGTTGAGAGTGTAAAAATAAATAGAACACCGAACGTTCATATAAAATCTAATTCTTATTTCTGTCATTACTTCGGTCAAAAGAATGATGAATCAGATGATAAACCATTCCAGATAGAAGCTCCCCGAAGGATCCAACTGGATGAAGGAACTTATAATCTTGATGAATACAAAAATCAAATAGAATCAAAACTAAATAAATCTTATTGTCATCCATCTATCTTCGCTAATGCTTCAGTTGATATTAATACGACAGCCACAGGTGAAGAAGCGGGTTTAAAAATTAAATTCGTCCAAAGGGATTCTGGTTCCGGAACAAACATAACAAGTCAGTTAGGATTCACTCCTTATTATAATTTACAGAGACCTAATAAAAATAATGGATCACATTCTGATGGTTTTACTTGGACTCCAGCCACAGGAGTATTTAACAGAACAGCTTCTGATGAAAATAGTCTTAATGATACACAAGCGGTTGGAATATTAACTGGAAGACCTTTCTCAAACCAAGGAGGGAGAATGACTGTTGATGTGACTAACGCATCAGCAACATATTGGAAAGTTGGATTGTCCCGACCACACGTCCAATATGAAGTCCAAGAAGGAGCTTCCAGACTTGTAGAAGATTTATATCCTCACGGATATGAAACTAAATTTAATTATCGCTATCACACTGGTGTAGCCCAATCAAGAGGAAAAGAACATTATGATTTTGTTGTGGAGTGTAAAACTGGAACAGGAGCCAATGATGGTCTCCGTATGTTTTGTAGTATGAATCGTAAGGAACCAACTTTGACATCAACTTGGAAAATGTATGAGATGAAATACTGGGAAAGTGGTGGAGTTCATAGTGGAGGAGTTATGACTTCCGCAGCTTTTTATGCTAAATATGATAGAATTCGTTTTGAGAATGATGGTACATTCATTTCTGTATTTGCTGGGATTTCTGGATCATCAACTTACGATCAGTTTATGGGACCAAATCTTTCTAAAGATCGCGATGAATGTTTTAAACCAATTGGTGATACAACTTATGCTCTTTATCCTCAATTTAATATTGGATCAGGAGATCTTACAATGTCTCAATATGAAAGTGAATATGCTGGAGATTCCAGTTATTTATTCCCAACTTATAACGCAACAGATGCTCAGGTAGGAACAGCTGGACCGAGACAATTTGTTCCAGGATCTGATTTTTATTCTACAAATCGTATCGCTTCATCTGATAAATTTAATATTGTGAATGGAAAGCAAATCACATTATTTAGGAATGTCAATGGTGTCATTACTGAACCAGGAGGTGTAGCGACAATTGATGGTTCAGATACATATAGGAATTATTTCTCAGCGGGTGGGATCGCTGCTTATTTCCAACCGCATGGTTTAAATGCTTCTGAAGGAGTCCTTTTGGATCACGTATTAATAGCAAATAAATATACAATTCCCCAAGTAGAAGATTATCTATTAATTAGACAAAGATTTCCTAATATGTCTTTGGCTCTTGGATACAGAGACCGAGCCATTATGAGCCAAGACCAAGGATCAACAGATGGTTATGTTTCTGGATCGGGAACGAACACTGTGATATTCACTTCTCCAAATGAGATAGAAAAAGCTCCTATTTCAGCATTTGTAAGGATTCCAAATTTAACACACCAATCTTTTAATGGAGGTCAGTCGGGTATTTCTAAGATCTTATATCAAGTTCCTCAATTTTCCAATGATGGAAGACAATATGGACCGCTCTATTTCGCCCCAGGAGAAAAAACATATATAGATCTTAAAAATCCTACAGAAACAATATTAAATCAGCTTCAGGTCCAATTGGTTGGAGCTGATGAAAAAGAATTAAATTCATTAAATGGAACAACACAGGTAGTCTTTCACGTAAGACCTAAGAGGACTTAAAATATTTCATTATTGTTTCATATGCTTCTCTAACTTTTTTAAACAATTCATCATCGCCACCAGTTTTATCTGGATGAGTTTCCAGAGCTTTTTTTCTGAAAGCTTTTTTGATTTCATTTTCATCGGCATCTTCATCAATTTCTAAAATATCATATGAGTTAGATCTTTTTAAAGGTTTGATTTCATCATCCCATTCATCCCAGCCATCTTCGTGATCTACGAATGGATTATCAAATATATTTGAGTCATCAAACCAAGATTCTTCTTTATAACAATATTGCCAGTACTGATCCCCTTGATAGTGTTTTGGGAGCTCTCCACAAGGAAGTTCATCTACATTTCCTAATGAAAACATTAATGGATAAGCGACCGAATGAAAAGTCATCAATAAAATATAACATCTATTTTTTAATAAAATTATCAAATTTAAAATTTTATATATGAAAAATAAATATGCCAACTAATAAAGAAAAGTTTAATAAAAAGTATGGTTTTAACAAAGATGAAGGACATAGTAAATCAAAAATTTCACGAATTACGGGAATACCTATCAGCATTCTTAACCAAGTCTATGATCGTGGTGTTGGGGCCAGAAAGAGTAATCCAGAATCTGTTAGATCAGCAACAACTGGAAAAAAAGTGGGTGGGAGAAGTCTTAAAGGTAAAATGAGTGCGGAACAATGGGCGATGGGTCGGGTTTATAGTTTCGTGATGAAACAGCCAGGAACTTGGGGGAAAGCTGATAAGGATTTAGCGGAAAAAGTAAAGAAAAAGAAAATAAAAGGTTATTCACGATAGGACTGGCTAAAGACTTATTCACGGTGAAATAAATCAGTTTTTCTATCTACTTCTTTATTGATTATATCAGAGTATCCTTCTCTCTGATATCCTAATCTGACTTTGGGACAAAGGAATAAATCAGTTGTTTGATTTTTCACCCAAGATACATCTAAATAATTTTTATGTTTATATTCTTTTAATAAATTTAACAGCGATGTCATAAACACACTGATAAGTTTATCATAGTAATGGCTTTTGATTAAATAGAAATCCGTATGGCGACCATCTAAAACTCTATAAAAATTATGATCATAATCTTTCTTTACATTTAATTTACAACTATATAGACAGACATCACATTTTTGTGGATAAATAAACTCTCCATTTCCAACAAAGTGGAAATCATCTTCCATAATTAAAACCTCTGAAAGACCTCTTTTTTTTGCTTCTGTTAAAGATTTAATGTGTGAAAGAACACAACCATAATATCCTTTTTTTGTTTTAATCGCATCTATACGTTCATAGTTTGTAATACCTTTTTCTGAAAACATTTCTTGGACTTGTTTCCAACGATCTTTTCTACATTCTAAATTAATAACAAAGATTCTTATGTCATTAATAGTTTTAATATTATCATTTGACATTTATTATCTGTTATTATAATAAATGGAATTCGTTAATGAAAAAAATAAACGAGTAGATTATAAAAAATATGAATACAGAGAAATAAATTTAATTAAGAAATATGTAAAACCTTCTGATGTAGTTTTGGAGTTAGGAGCAAGATATGGTGGGACAAGTGTAGCGATAAATAACATATTAAAAGATAAAACCAAACAAGTTTCAGTAGAGCCTGATGAAAGGGTTTGGGAATGTTTAGAAAGAAACAAAACACTCCATAATTCTGAATTTACAATCATCAAGGGAACAATCAGTAAAAAACCACAGAAAATTATTAAAGAATGTAGAAAGTTTCCAGATAATAATGACTGGGCGACCTATACTGAAGAATGTAGGATTGGCACCGAAGGAGAAGGTTGTATGAATTATCCTTTACCACTTTTTAATTTTAATGTTCTTATAGCTGATTGTGAAGGATTCTTAGAAACATTCTATGAAGAGAATAAAAATTTATTTCCATATTTAAGATTAATAATCTTTGAGAAAGACAGACCAGATTTTTGTGATTATGATAAATTGATTAAAGAGTTCCAATCCTTAGGATTTAAACCAGTAATCAATGATTTTCATTCTGTATTTATGAAATAATTAAACTAATTTATCTATTTCAGGTTCTGGTTCAGGTTCAGGTCCAAAATCTCTTGATTTAGTTTTAGGAATCAATCTTGGAGTTCTACCTCCCACTGATCCCTCTTGACTCGCAACTTCCTCAAGGATCTCTTCTTCTTTATCTAAGATCTTCTCTTCTTTTTTCTTCATATCTTTTAATTTTTTACTTTGATCTTTTAATGATTTCATTTCTTCTTCATTAGGAGGTCTTCTCTCGCATTGGAAGATATAACATAAATTTACTTTACAATGACACTTGCTCTGCCACACGACTAGGAGCAAACTCCCCACAGATCCCAAGAACAATACGACAGCTCCCGCTAATTGATCTATACTCATAGGATCAACCTCAATCATTGGCATTTTTTAAAATTACTTACATAAAAAATAAATCTTTTTAAGATTAAAATGAGCAACAAGGAAGTTTGTATCTTTGGAAATGGGGCATCTTTAAAAGGATTTGATTTCACTAAAATAGACCGATCTAAATATGATATTATTGGTTGTTGTCTGGCTTTCAGATATTGGAATAAAATAGATTGGTTCCCAGATATTTATGTGAATGTTGATAGAGTTGTTTGTAAGAATCCTGAAGTCTTACAATTTGTAAAAGAAAAGAAGTGTCAGTTTTATGTATTATCAAATGCTATCAAGGAAGTTTGGAAAGATTATCCCAAGGATGGAACAATCTTTTTTATAGAAGATCTTTTAATGTATCCTATGAGTTCATTTAAATATGTTAGGAATTGGTGTAGTGGATCGGCCGCTGTTGTATCAGCCTTAGACAGATATAGGAAACTTCATTTATTTGGATTTGATTGTGATTATGTAGAATTTATCCCAGAATGTATTCAGGAAGAGGATGGAACACTAACAATAGAAACAACCCCTGAAAACAATCCAAACTATTTCTTTGATGATTATCAACGTGAAGGAGATAAATACAATGTTCCAAATGGAAAAAGGATTCATATGAAATCGTGGGAAGAGCTCTCCTACATAATTGACTTCATAAATAAAATGTATCCAGAAGATCATTGTAAGGTTGAGATCACAAATTATAATGATAAAACATCAATCAGTCGTTATTTCCATACAAAGTTCTTAACAGAATTTAAGTCCCAGTAAAAAAAATTTGATAGTTGGTAAAAAAATTTAACATATCAAAAAACACTAACGAAGAACCCTAACGAAGAACCCTGAAAAATGACTATGACTCCCGACCAGTGCTTTGACGAGATGGCTGTTGTCCTTGGTCTTCCAAAGGATACAGGATACACTGATATTCTTGCTGGGGTGAAGAAACATATAGATATTCTACGAGAAGCTCTTGACAGGCTCTCAAAATGCGACGAGAAACGTCAGGAACTCAAAGAGGAGAACAAGAAACTCAAGGAAGAATGGGTAGATCCTGCGACTTATGTGCTGTGGGAACAGGCACAAGTTTGGGTAGAAGAACTGAAGAAACTCAAAGAGGAGAACAAGAAACTCAAAGAAGAATGTAAGGACTGGAAAGAGTATGCGAACGAGAAAATTCAGGACATTAACCTGTTAGCGGAAGAGAACAAGAAACTCAAAAAATACCAGACTATGATATACTGCGTTTGGAGTGATTTGTATTGGGCAGATAAGTCAGGATGTGAAGTCAGTTTTAAGGATGTAGCTAACTCTTGTGATTATTATGACAATGAGGAGTTTGTGAAGAAGGAAGTTGTTGAGGATGAAGATTAACTCAAATTAAATCTTCTTTTATACGCTGATATATTTTCTTTACGACTTGTAGAGTTTCCCCACAGAATATAATATGATAAATAACCCGCTCTGGTGTAATCCCCAGTTTTAAGATCTTTTTTATGTCTTTCCCTATATCTTTTT
>Ga0208794_1000841_pt1 | contig 16512 bp, 8 predicted proteins | sample 32_taG_FD_184106 | JGI IMG/M metagenome (GOLD analysis project Ga0208794, IMG submission 184106) | Marine viral communities from the Gulf of Mexico - 32_GoM_OMZ_CsCl metaG (SPAdes) (version 2) | ecosystem: Environmental > Aquatic > Marine > Oceanic | place: Atlantic Ocean: Gulf of Mexico... | reverse complement strand
AAGTAACAATTAGTTTTAATCCTTTGGTTGTACCTGACGCTTTTTATATAAAATGTGGTGATAAAGAAGAATGGAGTGGTTTTGTTGGTGATGTTTATAAAACTGGTGATGGTCTATACAAAATGATAAGTGTACCAAAAAATATTAAAAATAGGTTTTATAAAGATATTTTTCCTAGTGATTTAACTAGTGAAAATGATACAAGTATAGTAGATGGATTTCCTAGAAACTTCGCAGGTGAGTTGGTATGGTACAAACAAAATGATGGTTTATTAGAATCTATAAATGAGGAAATTAAAAACGTAGGTGGTACGTTAACAGTTAACAGTATTTTTAAAAATGGTGATGGAAAAGCAGAAAAAATTACTAATGGTATAAAAAATACTAAAACTAAATTAAGAGATATATATGATAGTTATGGAAATGTTTTAAAAGGTGAAACAACTTTTACTTTGGAAAAACCAAGTGGTGAAGAAGAAAACATTATTGTCTTAGTTTTCTCACCATTAGCGGAAACAATATTTAATATGAAAATAGAGTGTAAATAAATTTTTATATATTTTACCATTTCTTTTCAAAAAATTTATAGTACAATATTTATATACAAATGGCAAAGACTAGATATATAAATATTGATTTCCCTTTTAAGGATAGTAGTAAAGGTTTTTATTTAAACCTTAATCAAACAGACAGAGACGCAATTAGGGCGGACTTATTACATCTTTTATTAACTAATAAAGGTGAAAGGTTATACTTACCAGATTTTGGTAGTGATTTAAAGAAATATATCTTTGAACCCAATGATGAAATTACACACGATGAGATTAGGGAAAACTTAAATGATACAATAAAAAAATACATCCCTAATTTAATTATTAATAATATTATTTTTAAAAATAATGATATAGAGGAGGCAATTGTGGTAGAAATAACATTTACAGTTACAGAAGATTCGTTTTCTAGTACTGATACAGTGACATTAACTTTTTAACGTATGGTAAAGAAAATTGATTATAACGCTAGGAATTTCGCAGATGTAAGAAGACAACTGATAGAATTCATACAAAAATATTATCCAGAAACATTTTCAGATTTTAATGATGCGTCTGTAGGTATGATGTTATTAGAACTAAACGCTGCGGTGGGAGATATGTTATCTTTCCATACCGACAGAATGTTTAATGAAACCCAAATAAACTACGCACAAGAAAGATCTTCAGTATTAGAATTGGCAAGAACTTTTGGTTTAAATATACCAGGTAAGAGACCTAGTATCACTATAGTAGATTGGACAGTTACTAATATACCTGTTAAGGGTTCCGATTTTGACGTTAGTTACGCACCTAAAATATTAAAAGGTTCACAAGCATCGGGTGCGGGTAAAGTATTCGAACTTTTAGAAGATTGTGATTTTTCTTCTCCATTTACTACGGGAGGGATACCAAATAGACTTATAATACCTAATATAGATGGTACTGGTACTATACAAAATTACTCACTTACTAAAAGAGAGATAATGGTAAATGGTATTACTAAAACATTTAAAAAAGTGTTAACACAATCAGATTATAAACCATTCTTAGAATTAGTTTTACCTGAAGATAATGTACTATCTATTGAAAATATTATAACAAAAGAAGGGACTAACTTCATCAACCAACCAACAGAAGAGGAATACGCTGATTTTGATTTAAATTGGTATGAGGTACCTGCATTGGCACAATCACAAGTTTATGTTGTTGATGATAATGCGGTATCAGATAGAGAAGGTGTTGTTGTTGGTAAATGGAAAAACTCGCCACAAAGGTTTATTAAAGAGTATACAGATAATGGATTCTGTAAAATTATATTTGGTGCGGGTGATCAAGACGTTTCAGAATTAAATGAATTTGTAGGTTGTAGAGGACAAATAGATAGGATAGGTAAAACAGTAAATAATTTGTCTTTAGGTGAAATACCACAAACTGATAACACATTATATGTTAGATATAGAGTTGGTGGTGGAGAAGATACTAATATTGGACCTAATACAATAACGTCATTGGGGACTGTTACACCTATCATAAATGGTGATGATTCTGAGATTAATAGAATTATTGGACAAAGTATTAGTGTTAATAACCCTATCCCTGCGTTGGGTGGTAAAGAACAACCATCTGTAGACGAAATAAGAAACTTAGTTAGGTATAATTTTTCTGCACAAAATAGATGTGTAACAATAAAAGATTATCAAAGTAGAGTACCACTTATGCCTGGTGAATTTGGTGTACCATTTAGAACTGGTGTTTATGAAGAAAGAAATAAAGTGAATGTTTCTATATTGGCGTTAGATGAAAATAGTAAATTAACAACACAATCTACTTCCGCATTAAAACAAAATATTGCAGAATATTTGGCGGATTTTAGAATGATTAATGATTATGTAACGATTAAGAATGGTAGGGTATTAAATTTAGCGTTTGAGATTGATGTATTTGCAGAAAAGGCAGTACCAAAAGGACAAGTCATTAGTGGCGTTATTAAACAAGTTACGGATTATATGGATATAAATAAATGGGATATGGGGGATAATATCTATATATCTCAGTTAGTAGAAAATATTAACAATGTTGGTGGGGTATTAAATGTTACAGATTTGAGAATATTTAATAAAGTTAATGAGAATGGAAAGTATTCTCTTAACGAAGTCGCTCAACCATACATTGATGATGAAACACGACAAATAGATTTATTAGGTAGATACACATTATTTGGAGAACCTAATGCGATGTTTGAAGTTAAATATCCTAATAAAGATATAAAAGTGACAATTTCGACTTCATAATAATTACTTTTTAAAAAAATGAATTAGTTTTATAATAAAATTAAAGTTATGGGATGTAGTACATGTAAAAAATCAAATGAAACCACAATTAATGAAGAAGAATTAGATACGGTAAAATTATTACCTGATAATTTATATGATTTAACATTTTTATTAAAAATAGTTGCATTTTTAGTTATAGTAGTTGCGATACCACTTATTATATTAGTATTAGTAGTACAATTGTTTCTTACCTTATTTTTACCTAAAAAATTACCTGCAGCGTCTAAAAAGTTTAAAAACTTTTTTATGGGTATTTTTACAAAATATGCAGAATTTAAGGTAAAAAGAACTTTAAAGAAAAGAGAAAGACAATTTGAAAAAACTACTAACTATGTTAATGAGGAGATTGAAGAAGTAGAAATTTACGATAACGAAGATAAAAAATAATGATTAGTATATGTCTAAGTCATACAGAATTAGGACAACACCAGGTCAAGAGAACAATGGTTATGTACAAGTAAATGTTGATCTTAATCAAAACTATGATCAGTTAGAGATACTAAGCCTTAAAATTTCTCAAAAAGAAGAATATCAAAACTTTTGTGCAGATTATGGAGTTGTTGCGGGTAGAGTAATCGTTAATAACGGATTTGGAGTACCAAACGTAAAGGTATCAGTATTTGTACCTGTTGAAGAAGGTGACTTAACAGATCCTGTAAAATCCGCAATATATCCATATACAGAACCATTTCCTGATCAAAAGAATAAAAGTGGTGTTAGGTATAATTTATTACCCAAAAACCAACAATCATTTGATCACACACCTGTAGGAACATTTCCAAAGAAAAGAGAAGTATTAGATGATAATACGACATTAGAAATATACGAAAAATATTATAAGTATACTACAGTAACTAATGAAGCGGGTGATTATATTTTATTTGGTATACCTGTAGGAGATCATTTCTTACATTATGATATGGATGTAAGTGATATTGGTTTTATTTCCATAAGACCTTTTGAAATGATAGATAAAGATGGGTATAGTGATGATTTATTTGATAGTAGATTTAAATATAAAGGTTCTAACAACTTAGATAGTCTACCCCAAATATTTTCTGAAAACATTCCTATCACAGTAGAACCTTATTGGTGTGATAGTTTAAGTGTTGGTAGTGGTTTAGGTATTAATAGGTATGATATCGAACCAAATATATCAATTACACCTACCGCAATCTTTATGGGTAGTATATTTTCTGATGACGAAAAAGATTCATTAAACAAAAATTGTAAACCCGCCAGAGAGATGGGTAAACTTAATGAGGTTATCACAGGACCAGGTAAGATTGAATCGATTAGAAGGACTGTAGATGGGAATATAGAAACATTTGAGTTTAATGACAATTCTATAGATGATAATGGTAACTGGTCGGTATTGGTTCCTATGAACATTAGGAAAGTTGTTACCGATGAGTTTGGTAATTTGGTTCCATCACCTGATGGTATTAAAGGTATTGCGACAGAAGGTGATTATAGGTTTAGAGTGTCTATGGACGCAACATCTAATGATAAAAGACTTAGACAAAGGGCGAAATATTTAGTACCTAATACAAACAATAACTTTAGTTTTGGGGAGTTTTCTACAAAACAATTAAAAAAAGATAGACCTTTTACTAAGAATACACAATTAAGTCAAACAACTTTAGGTACACAATATGAAGATGACATAACAAACCAATATAACTATTTAGAAGAGTTTTTTCCGTTTAGATGGAAGAAAGTTTATACAGTAAAACAATATATTGGGAGAATGCAAAAAACCCCCATTTTAGATGGGTTAGATAGGAATGATGAATCCAGAGGTTTTATAGGTATTAAAGATATTATAAACGCAGAAGGGGTTAACAAGTTCCCAACAAATAGAACCGACACATCAATAAACATTCTATATACAATTTTATGTTTATTAATTGTTTTATTTGGACATATAGTAGGGTTTATCAACGGTATTATACAATTTATAAATGGACTTATAACTTTAATTTGTAATATAAAAATTCCTACTGGAATATGTAGTTCTAGTTATAAAAATAGTAGAGTACAATCGAGATATGTAGTTGAAAGGTGGGACGGTAGTGGTTGGGACACAGGAGGGGGACTTGCAAATGATGAAGGGGATAGTGGTTTTACAAATGAGATTGATGTTGACACAGTTAGTGGCGGTGAATTCGATGGTGGTTATGGAAATTGTGGTGATTTAGAAACTCAAGTATTTAATTCACCTACATCTCTTAATGGGTGGCAAGCTTTAGGTAGCCCATTGGAAATTTGTTTGAATCCTAGTACTCAATATTGTAAATTTGGCGATAATCCCGCTACTGGACCAACTATACCTGGTGGTGCAACAGGACATGTGGGTAGATACCCTAAAGATAGTAATTTAGGAAATAATTGGAAACTAATAGGTGGCGACGCTTCTGGATTGGCTAGTAGTTCTGCCGATTTTTGGTGTCCGAGAACAGATGACCCTTTAGGTTTAGGACCAAATGGTGGATTATATTGTTACAATTTTGAAGATTGTTGGTCAACACCAGATAATAGATGTAGGAGATGGAAATATGCAGACGGTAATATAATAAAATTAAAAAATTGTCAAGGAGTTACTGATCAAGGAGAAAAACAAGCTTGTAAAGATGATCCCGATGCTATAGCATTGTTTGGTAAGTGTTGGAGATTGAAAAAGAAATGTATATTCTCTGCCAGTTTATGTAATAATTGTAGGGATGGTTGTGATGGTGAAGAGTTTAATTGTTGTGGGAATAATGATTGTGATGATAATCCCTCAATATGTGGTGGACCAGAAGGGGGTTGTTGTAATGGAAAATGTTGTAAAAGACTTAATTTAATACCATTAAAATGTGCGGATGAAGGACTCAACGTAGAACTAAGTTTAATTAATTTACAACAATTTTCACCAGAATGTAATCAAACATTTGTGGTACCATTAGCTTGTGTCAATTGTGGTGGTAGACAAACGCCAGGAATTAAAGATTGGGCGTCTTGTATATTGGAACCTGTTGCAGTTTTCTTAAGAATGTTAAAATTTGACTTTTATAATGATTGGGTTGGTGGTACATTATATTTCCCACTTATAAAAAGAAAATATAAATTAAAGAAGTCAAAAAGGAAATTTGGGCAGATTAAGAAAGACAAATTCTGTGATTTTGAATGTAAAGAAAGAACTGGGTTTAGTGACGAAAATCCATTAGGAATACCACTACCTGTCTTTAGTACAAATTTTCAAGGTAACCCAACATTTAAACAACATAGGATAAGAATAAAAACGTTTGGTAACCCACCTTTCCCCACAATAACTATTGGTGGTTGTACTGCGAGAGTATTATTAAAAAGGGCAACTGATTGGTATGGTACACCAGAAAATGATGCTGAAATACCTAATTTGAATTTAGCGGTACAAGAATTCCAGTTTAATGGTAGGGATAGTAATAATGAAAAATGTTCTATAATTTTTAACAATTTCTCAGAATTTCAAAACGAAATGAATATACAAGGTATAGACTTTACTACACCTGAAAGAGAAATACAAACAGAACATGGAAAACCCACATATGTCGAAACAGAAGATGCAAATGGAACATCTACTTGGGAAAATATTGGTGGTCACGCTCATCATAGAAATATATGTGATGAAACTAAAATGGTTGAAAGAAAGGAATATTTTAAAACTTCTTTAGATTGTTTAAATAGTAGTTGTAACCCTGGAGCTGCAACCTATTCTCTTGTAGAGGATCCAATATCTGCATTTGCAACGGTTACGTTGTCCTCAGGCTTAGGTTGTTTAGACCCATATCAGCCCGAAATAAATAACGACTTAGCAGGTTTTTTAGATAAATGTATCTTTTACTCTTGTCAACCTGATTGTGGTAGTAATGGTGTTGCACCTTGTATACAAGATACATTAACTGAGTATCAAGAATATAGTAAAATAATAAAACATGGTTTAATAACTTGGGAAGAAGGAGAAATATATTACACACCTTATATACCTCCACAAGATGTAAAATACAATAATGTAGAATACAAAGCGAATTTAATGTTACCTACAACAATTATGGAATTGGGTAGTAGTGTTTATTGTGATATTGATGATATCCCATTTATTATGGATGTATTACCACCTACAACATTTAACGCTAGTTATGAAGAAATAAAATATAGATTTAATGGTGACCCAGATAATAATTATCCTGGCCCTGATGGTAATGCTGGTACTACAGAAGATAATGGTATTTTAAAAACTGTAACTAAGTTTGATGATAAAAATGATGTTTCATTAAATCTGAGAGCATATGTAGAGTTTGCTTGTTTTCAAGTAATATGTGAAAACATTATGGCACCAGTTGTACAATCACAAGTGGGTGTTGACATAATAGATAAAAATGATATAGGTATTGAGATAGGTAATTGTTTTGTAAGATTTGATCATGATGACGAAGTTAGAAATTATTTCTGTAGAAGATTTAATGGTTACAAAGGAGGAGATTTATCTTTTCATCACCAAAGACCAGGATCTGTACAATATGAAAATGAGTATAACACATATCAAGACATAACTTTAACCGATGGTGTTAACATATATTATCAGTTACCCGATGGAGATATTGTTAAATCAGAATATAATGATGGAGATTCTTTTATTCCTGGTGACGGTTGTGGGTATAGAAATACAAACGGACCTACTGACTTTTTCTATGGAGTTGCACCAGGACAAACATCATCATTTATTAATTACCCAAATGCGGATACATACGATAATGCTAATGGTACAATTAATTTCGGACAGACTGCACAATTAGATGGTTCAGATGAAATATTTACTGTTGTTACCACAGGTGGTGGTACATCTTTAGATGATGACCCTAACAATGGTAGTGTTGAAATTAAAGGTATCAGGTTTAATCGTAGTCAAACACCATATTATTTATACTTTGGTTTAGTACCAGGAAAAACTGCGTTACATAAAACAGTTGGTAAATTCTTTGCGGATAGAATAAATGCGGTAACATTAGAAGGATTAGGTGCGTCACCTGATAGTGTAGAAGAAAATATTAATAACACACCTAACATAAATAATGTACAAGATAATACATTCAGTGTGTTTAGAACTTGTTTGGGTGAGACACTAATACAACCTATTAAAGTCGGTGAGGTACAACAAAATACTAATACCACAGGTGGAGGTTCACAAGGTAATAACAATACGTCTGGAGGTTCTGGGTCAAATAGTGGTTCAGGAGGGACAGGAGGTAATCCATCAGGACCAGGTGCAACAACACCATATGTACAACCAAACCTAGGACCATTCTTAGGAGGTAATCCACAAACTGGTGGTTCGAGTTCATCTGGAACAGGAAGTAGTACACCTGATTTTAATTTAGTAGATTCCTTTGGTAATACATTTAATGGATCAGTTACTATCACATCAGCACCTTGTACTGTTAATGGTGAGGTTACAGAAACTAGGAACTTTACAATAGAGTTAAATTCGGGAACTGCGACAATAAATGTTAATATGTATGGTGGAGGAACTTATAATTTATGTCCATCCCCACCAATAACAAACGGTACTTCATTTAATGTTAAAATCAATGACGGTAATGGTGGACCGATAAACCAAACAGTTGTTTCTGAAACCGTCCCAATTTATAATAATAGTACTCAATCATATACCATAAATAACATTGGTACTTATGAGGTTCAGATAGAGGTTATTCCTTTCTTTACTAATGATGGGTTTGAAATTAGCGTTAGTGTAAGTTAAAAATAAAATATTTATAGATAGTGGAAAAAACAAATAAAATATTATTAAATAGTCAAAGGTTACCAGATAATGTTAATGTCGATACCCAATTACAATTTGGTTTAGAAAATACTAATAAACCTATACCTTTAAACGATATAGATACGACTGTTAGTCAGTACGAACAATTTTTAAAAGAAAGAAAAGAAAGTTCTATATATAGATTTTATGGTGTAGTTAAACCAGTTATTAGTAACCCTATTTTTAATAATAACATTAAGATTTACTTTGACGAAAATAATGATATAAAAACTAAAGACATTTTAAGTTCTGCGATTTTTGAGAAGGATGGTTGGATTGGTTTTTATAATGATGAACCCGATGAAGACGCATTACAATTTAACGACAATAAAAGTGCGTTATGTGATTTTTTCCCATTCGATCCTGGTTATGATAGACTTAAAATGTTAGATAGTGATGGTAAACAAAATTATTTATTAAAAATACTTTACCCATTTAATAATAAAGATATAGTGTTGGTTAAGAACAATGCGGGAATATCTCTTAAAGATGGTATACCTATAATAGAACAATTTAGTGTAGAATTAAATGGTTCACAATATGTTGGTTTTAGAACGCCTATGAATCATGGTTTATCAGATGGTGATAGAATACAATTAAATAATTTTATAGATTTAACTTCACCTAATACACTTAATTTATCTAGTAAATATTATAGGGTATTTAGGACAGGAAATCAAGTTAATAGTGATAAGTTTAGATCTTTTATTATAGATATTAACCCTAGTGATATCACATTTACTATTGGAACATCTACTGTTAAGAGAGTAGTTAAAGATAAACCTTCACAGTATTATGTTAGACAATTTAAATCTATAACCACAGATTATAGTGATTATGATTTATATCCTGCGGCGTATGGTGTTACATATTATGATGATGATGTTGCAGCGTTTAATTTTAAAACAGATATAGATGTTAGTGGTTTAGTAGACAATTTAGGTAGACCTATTACCGAATTATATATGGGTATTATAAAAAATGATAATGACTCTAACCCCACAACCGCAAACTCACAATATTGGTTAAATTCGGTTTCTGGTTTATCTAGTACTTTAAACACTAGATTTTGGACACCTATTTCTGCGGGTTATGATTTAGAAAATAATGTGAATGTGAATTATAATGTTAGATCGATTGGGGACCAAACATATGTACCATCTACATATTATTTAGATATAGATGAGTCTAATGATATTTTTGATGGTGATATTGTTGAATATAACGAAAACGAATTATTAGAAAAACCATTAGAACCAATATATCATAGAATAAACACAATTTATAGAGAGTATCTAAACTCTATAAACCCTGCGTTAGACAACAAAAGAGAAGGTTATGTATATGCACCATTTAACCCAATAAGAATAAGAGAGTTTAGAAATTACATCAACCCAATAGTAGATATACAATCTACCATTAATGAATTTAATATAACAAATCCACAGGATTATGAAAATTTATTAAACGCATATCAAGTTCCTAACTACGCTAGAGGGGGAAATATAGTTAATGGGGTTACTACAGGCAACCAAATTGCGACAAATGTTTTTAGATGGAGAGATTTAATGGATATAGGTGAGACAGATGTTTCTGGTGATGGTGTTGATTACCCTTTTGAAAGTGGTGCACATTATTTATATTTAGACAAAAGATTTTACTTTCAGAGACAAGATCCACCTTGTGAGTATTTAATTATTTCTGAAGAATTAACTTTAGGCGCTTCTGACACTAATAATCTTAATAAAAATAAATTTATTGAGTTTTTAAAGTCCCCAACCTATCTAAGATATAGTATAAACATACCAACAGTATCATTAGATTCGTTTGATGAACAACCATCTTTTATTAATCCATTATTAGATGGACAATTAATATTTAATGCGAATGCAGGTACCGATTTAAGTATATTACAACAAGTATTTAGTAACGTATTTAATATTTCAGCTCTTGATACGACAGGATATTATAGGTGGGATAGTAGTGTTAGTGCTTGGGAACCTGTAGTATTTACATTAGGTTCTGGAACTTCTAATGTGGTAGATGTTTTAAATTATAATGGTTCCGCTCCTTTAAATGTTGAAGTCACTTTAGTTGATTACGAAGGGGAATACCAATTAGGTAAAAGAGATATTGCGGGTGGTTGTGTAGACTTATCATTATTAAATCAAAATCAATTAGACGATGAATGTTGATAGAAGAAAAATATTATTAGATAATTTAAATAGTGGTACTACTATAGATATTGCCTTAAAAACTAGTTTTTTCCCTGTTGATAACGCAGAATTAATAGAGGATAAGTTTGTAAAAGACGAAGTAGAAAACGCTATAAATCCTATAGTAGACTATAAAAAAGTAATATTTAAACCTGCAAATAACAATTGGGAGTTAATTGATAAATATAAAATTAATTTAAATTTTTATACTCCAGAAAGTATAAATTTAGGTTCTCCCACACACAGAGGACTAGGTGCGATACCTGGTTTATACAAAGACATACTTTTTACTTTTGATGATATTTTTTGTAGGACTAATAGATTTGTTAATAGTTTTATAAGATTTTCAGTATATGATTCACCCAATAGTGGTACCAATCAATTATTAACATTTTCTGATATATATACACAAGTTGGTCCTGATCAAGAAAATGAGTTTGGTTTTACATTACCTTTAAGTGCGTGTCCAATCACATTCACTATTGGTGATCCTGTTACCCAACCAGAAGAAGTACACGAAGGGTTTCATATATATTGGTTTCAAGATTTGGTGGATAACGCACCAAATCAAGAATATGAAATATATGGGACAGTACAATTCAATAGTTCTTTAAATGGTAAAGTGTATCAGATGGCACCAACAAAAAACTTTGATCCAAATAATTTAACACTTAGTGAATTAGAAGGTGAAAATGGTATTACTTATTTAAAAATAATATTAAAAAATGATAATGGAATTTATAAATATAAATTTACACCTAATAGTAATCAGAATAATATACCATTGGGGGTTAATCTAAATCCATCGGGTGGAGGTTTACCTACATTAACTTTTTGGCAAACTACACTTTAAAATATTTATAAAATATGAAATACTTAAGAACAAAAAGAAATTTAGAAAATTATACAGTAAGAAGTATACCTAAAAGTGTTCTTGTTAAAAATTCTGAAGGTAAAACTGTTATTAATACAGACAGTCCTAATTATTACTATGGTACTATACCACAATTTAAAGTAGATAACGAAGGTAATTATATTTTAAATTCTTTTGGGCAAAAAATAGTTAATACCATAGATATAAATGTTTATTTAACACAAAAGTTAGATGATATGGGTATATTCACAGATAAAGAATATATACCTAAAGATACTTTATTAACTGAAAAACCAAACAACTTCAACTCGTTCACTTATGGAAGATTGGCAGGTGCACCTGTAGATTTTTACTATAAAAATACGCCACAAGTTAGTGGTAATACAGATGATAGTTTATTGGGACAAGTTAAATCCTATAGAAAAGACCCTTCAGGTAGAGATATATATGTACCTAATCTTAATACATCTAATAATCCTAATGAAGAATTTAGTGGTGTTATTAATGAAACAACGGACAAAACTGTTTATAAAATAAACGCAAATAAAAATAACATACCAAACACAGGAATTGAATACACAACGTTTAAAAATTTATTTACAACAACTAAAAATGAATTTGGGTTTAATGAAACATATAAAACAACTATTTTTAGCGTTCTCAATAGTGGATGGAACCAATACAACACATCATTAAAAGCTACTATAAAAAAAGAAGAATATTTAGGTGTTGTTTTTAAACCAGAAGTTGAGAGTGTAGTATTTATTAATAGAGGTATAGCTGATATATTTGAAAGACATTCATTATTATCAGAAATAAAAACAACAAACGATATTGACACAAACAGAGGTGGATTTATAAGAATTTAAAAAAAAAGTTATGGCTACAGGAAATTACGGAACAATAAGACCAGCAGATGTATCAGTACAGGACATAGAAATGTTCTATAGTTATACACCTAATAGAGAATCAATAACTAGTGTAGATTTAATACCTTTAAACCCTATAGATGTATTAGTACCAGCAACCAATCCTAATAATGTGACTGAAATATTTGGTGGTTTATATACACTTAAATTACCTACTGCAATATTTGGTACTAAAGGTTTTTATAATATTATAATCAGACCTAGACAAATTAGAACTACGATTCAAGACTGTAGTGTTTTAGTAGATAATCAAGATGTTAAAGGTATTGTATTTGACATAAATCAGATACCATTGGATTTACAAAATAGATTTGAAAATGGTAATTTAGTAGGGTATAGAGTAGAATATTTAAAAGAACAAACAGGGACAGGACAAGATAAAATACAGAATTTATATAGAATTATAACTTCTAATAATAGAGCATTACCTATTACACAGAGTCAAGGTAACTCCAATGCATCTGTTGCGTACACATTTAATGATAACTCAACAAGTGTATTTTGTACGGTTTCTCCTTCCTCTGCACCATCTATTAAACCTAATGCAGTACCATTTATAGGTAATCCATTACAAGATGTTATTATCACAAACACGTTTTTTGATCCAGTTATGTTAGAAATTGAAATGGTTGAGTTCGATGATGAAACTTTGGCATATGCATTATTCTCTAACCAAACAAAATCTTTGGAAGACGGTATTTATACTATATACAACTTTGGAAACCAAATATACAGACAATACAACTTATATGAAGTTAAAGATCAGTTTACTGGTAAACCATTGTTTGAGGTTAGGGAACAGAAATTTACGATTGACCCAACTAAAGATTTTGATGATATAACTAATTTTTAAAACGTAAATGGCAAACAACGATAGAATAAAGGTTTCGGGATATGTTAAAAGGATATTCTTTAATGATAATATTGAGTATCGTAACTTTAGTCCTGATTTAGTAGGATTCCAACTTACAAGTGAGGGAGGAACTACTTTATTTACTAATGGTAACTTTAATATTACAGTTAATTTAGATCCTAAACCAGATGTTCTATTTACACAAGGTACTAAATCTAAATTTTTTACTTTAGATGATATTAGTGATTCAGACGCACAAATACAAATTCAAGAAAATTTAAAAGTAAAACTAAATTTAGACTTAACTAATCCACTTAGTTATGTTTGGTATGGTTCATTTAAAGAATTATTAAGGAGTTCTTTGATAGAAATTCAAGATAATTGGCCTGCAGCGATTTATGTAGATAACAAAGTTGGTAGTGTTACGGGAAATAATATTACAAATTATGTCTATGACATTGCTTCAGATTCATCTACTTTTAATGTTAATAGTAATTTCTTTACAAATCCTTATAATATAAAGTATACTGTAGATGCGAAGTATGTGGCAACAGATAGTACCGACAACCCTTTAAGAAACTTAACTTTAAATTATGGTTCATATGTTATAGAACATAATGGAATTGAAAAAAATATTATAGGGTTCTCAGCTTCGACACAAAAAACTAATTCTGAAGTAACATTAGTTGTAGATGGTAATCCATTTCCAGAGTTAACTGGAATATATATTCCACAATATTCATTTTTAGTAAATGAAGTAGATGCGTCCATACCATATTTTATAAAACCAAACCAAAGTGAAACAGAAAGTTTTTTCACAGGTTTGAATGAATTACAAAATAATTTACTTAATAGAGAAATATTTCCAGAATATAGGGCAGAGATTATTGGTTCTAAGATTACTGATAATGGTATTACATTAACTAGTAAAAAGGTTTTAGACTTCCCAATATTAGATGATGGATATAACTTAAATTTCTTTGATAGTTTTTACATTGCCTACTTAGATAAATTAAATGAGTTGGCAGAAGACTTAGACGAATCTAAAACTGATATTATACTTAGAAAGTACACTACTGAAGCTATAAGTAGTTTTGATACTATACCTAGGGCGGATGGAGACGACTTAACTTTAAATGGTGAAAAGGCAACTAAGTTAATGAGGATATATGGGGTGGAGTTTGACTATGTTAAGAAATATATTAATGGTATTAAATTTGCACACGTTGTAACTTACAATAAAAGAAATAATGTACCAGATGCGTTAGTTAAAGATTTAGCGTTTATGTTAGGTTTAGAACCTATAAACTTTATAGATGATGCATCTTTCTCTAAATTATATTTACCTAGTAATGGTGCTGGTAGTTTTGCGGGATCACCGACAAACCTAAATCAAGCTCAGATAGACATCGAACTATATAGGAGATTAATACTTAATGTTGCTTGGTTATGGAAAAGTAAGGGTAGTAGAAAGGCAGTAGAATTTTTATTTAGATTTATAGGTGCACCAGAAATGTTAGTAAACTTTAATGAGTATATTGTGGTATTAGATAAACCATTAGACATTGAAGAAATTAAGAGATTATTATATATTTACACAGGTGAAGTTGATTTAACTAACATACCATATGATAATAATGGTTATCCACAACCACCTATTAATGGTGACTTAGTTATTACAAACTTTATTGATCCTGAAACTGGTGAAGTTGTTGAGAATGGTATTACAGATATGTATTTCCAAAAAGCTGGGGGATGGTATAGGGAAACCTACGGAAGTAATTCAGTAACAGTTTTAAATGGTAACAATCCTCACATTGGACCTTACGATGGTGGTAGTGAATACTTACAATACTTTAGTAAGTGTTATATACCTAATTTTGATAATGAACCAACAGTAGTTTTAACTGCAGACACTATATTAGAAAATTATTTTGTAAATTATAATTATGGTATTTTTAATACAATGCCTACGGGGGCGACATCTGCGTTTACAACACAAATAACATACAACGATAATAGTAACATTTATCAACCCATAGGAGATTGTTTAGATGTAAGTTATTCAATCATAGAAACACCATTACAAAATGATGGTAAGACAACATTACAACAAGCATTTGCAGAAGCGGAATCACAATATAATGCGTTTTTAGAAAGAATTAAAGAAGATAGTTATTTAGTTTATTCGCCAGAATGGCAGATAATTAAAAATAACTATGAATTATCTTTAAAAAATTGTTTAGAAGAAATTGAAACTGAGAATTGTGACATTAACAAAACTTTAGAAATATGTTTAAATGATATTGAGGTAGAAAATGTAGAATATAGTTGTAACGATTTGACATTGAATGAGTGTTTACCATTCTATTATTATACTAATGAAGATGGTAATAAAGTAAGTTTTGATGAATTCCCACAATGTTGTACTTCCATAGACCCTAATAATCAGTTTGTTTCATATATAAATGAAACTGGTAGGTTAACAGAATATTGCGCATCAATTGCACCATGTGTTGGGGAACCTGCAAAAGTTTTAGAAAATGGTATTATAGTATTCAATATGACTAATAATACTGTGACTAATAATATTATTGAAGTTACATTTGTATTTGGAGATAAATTAAGTAGAAGATTATGTTTTCAATATATAAATAGAAAAATACCCTTATCTCAGTTTGAATCGGCTTTTGATGTAAAACCAGAAGATTATATTAAACAATATATCAGATATGGTACTACACCACAAGGTTCTCCACCACCATCAGAATTTAACTCTTATTTTTCACAATTAGAATCTTGTGGCGGCAAACAAAGTATTATAAGTAGTCCTGAGTGTTGTGCTTGGCATGGGTATGATTTTTCCATAGTTAATGATGGTGAAAATAATTATATTGTTTGTTTAAAAAATAATGATTTAAATACTCCAGAA
>Ga0208794_1000840_pt1 | contig 16539 bp, 37 predicted proteins | sample 32_taG_FD_184106 | JGI IMG/M metagenome (GOLD analysis project Ga0208794, IMG submission 184106) | Marine viral communities from the Gulf of Mexico - 32_GoM_OMZ_CsCl metaG (SPAdes) (version 2) | ecosystem: Environmental > Aquatic > Marine > Oceanic | place: Atlantic Ocean: Gulf of Mexico... | reverse complement strand
TCTTACAGTTCCAACTGACCGCACCTTTCGGGGCGCTTGGGCTTTCAACGAGGCAGTCATTGAGGTTGACATGGCGAAGGCCAGAGACATTCACAAAGACAATCTTCGTGCTGAACGCAAGCCACGTTTGGAAGCACTGGATGTAGACTACATGAAGGCTCTGGAAGCAGGGTCAGGCGCAGATGCTATTGCAGCACAAAAGGCCACCCTTCGTGACATCACAGCAGATAGTCGTATTGCTGCGGCAAGCACACCAGAGGCATTAAAGGCACTGGACTTGGCTACTCTGCTAGGAGAATAGAATGACCAGCAAGGCATTTCAATTAGCACGACTTGGCAATGCCTACAGTGATGGGGCTTTGTCGAACAGGAATAAGATCATAAACGGTTCAATGGTCATTGACCAGCGCAATGGTGGAGCGAGTGTTACGCTCAATAGCGGAACAACATACACGCTTGACCGTTGGTTTTATTTTGCAAATGGTGTCAACAAGTTTACTTATCAACAAAATGCTGGTTCTGTTGCATTGCCAACAGGCTTTACAAAATACATGGGGTTTACTGTCGCCGCAGCAGTAACTATTGGTGCAAGTGATTACTACATTACGGCGCAGCGTATTGAAGGGTTTAATGTTGCCGACCTTGGATGGGGAACAGCTTATGCGAAATCCATCACAATTTCATTCTGGGTTCGTTCAAGTTTGACAGGCACATTTGGCGCATCGGTTCAAAACGGAGCGTCAAACCGAAGTTATCCGTTTACTTACACAATTAGCGCCGCAAATACTTGGGAACAAAAAACAGTCACCATAGCTGGAGATACTTCAGGAACTTGGGCAACTGACAACACAGGTAGCTTGACACTTTGGTATGGCCTTGGTGTTGGTTCCACCCTTAGTGGCACTGCTGGATCTTGGTCTGGTTCTGATTACCGTTCAACTACAGGCGCAACCTCCGTAGTCGGCACCTCTGGCGCAACCTTCTATCTCACAGGCGTCCAACTAGAAGTAGGCGACACAGCCACACCCTTTGAGCATCCACGTTCATACGGGGATGAACTGGCGAGGTGCAAAAGATATTATCACAAGATGGCAAACCCAATGTTTAGGGGGGTTGAATTGTCAAGCTGGTCTGCCCGTCGAATGGGTATAAACTTTTTTCCTGTTATGCGAGCCGCCCCTACCGTAACTTTAGATGGGACTCTTCGGGTCTATAACGGGACTGCCAGTGGAACTGTTACAAGTTCAAACTTGTCAACTACTTGGTCAACAGTGTCTAGCTTTGATTTTGACTCTAATATTGGAGCATTAAGTGGAACCGCAACTGGAAACGCATGTGTTGCCTACACAAGCACAAGCGGAGTTGTAGAGTGCTATGCAGTTATGGACGCAGAACTATGATGAACACTACACAAATCACATTCGCCCAATACGTTGCTGACCCACTGTCAGGCACCAACTCATCCATCCGTGCCACCATAGACGGTCAAGAGCTATTCGTCCCCCTAGACCCTGCAAACCGCCACTATGCAGAAATAATGCGTCAGGTTGAGACAGGTGAACTCACGATACAAGAGGCAGAATAATGAAGCAGACAGTACAATCAGCACATCAACGCATCGACGGATTGGAGAAAGAAGTCGTGGCAATTAAAACGGAAATGGAAATCCAATTTAAAGATTTGTTCAATAGAGTAAAGCGACTGGAAGCTGTGGTTATCGGCACATCTGGCTTTATTATTGTTCTTCTTTTACGGATGACAATGCAAGGTTAATAATGGTTGATCCCTTAACAGCATTTGCTGCAATTAAAGCTGCTGTTTCGGCAGGTCAAGAATTAGTAAACGTCACCAAGCAGATTGGTGAGTTCTTTGATGGCGTTGATGACCTGCGCAATAAGCACAACAAAAAAAAGAACAGTGCTTTTTCAAGTGAAGACGAAAACGCAATGGAGACTTTCGTTGCGCTGCAGAAAGCAAAGGATGCAGAGGACGAACTTCGTCAACTTGTAATTCATTTGCGTGGCTACTCTGCTTGGCAGGAACTAATTGCTATTAGAGCAAGGGTGCGTAGGGAAAAGAAAGAACGTGAAGAAGAGCAAGCTAGGCTAAAGGCTGAAAGATTTGAGAGCCTTGTTATATGGGGCAGCGTTGGCTTGATTCTTACACTTGTAACTGGCTTTGCAATTGTTGTTTTGCTTGGCGTAACAGGGAGGATATAAATGGCCCACACTGTTGTAGATGACTGGAAGATTGTACCCCGACTTATGATGATAGCCGTCACCATTCTGACCTATCAATCTGTTCACTGGTATATGTCATTGCCTGACCCCACCATACAGCAATCAGGTTTAGTATCTGTCTGTATGGGGGCGCTCACAGGCTGCTTTGGAATCTGGATGGGTAAGGAGTCACAGAAATGATACAAGCGCTTATAGCCCCCCTCACAGAGCTTGCAGGGGGATGGTTAAAAGGTAAGGCAGACAAGCAAGCTGCCGAAGCCAAGCTAAAGCTGACTGAAGCAGAGGCCAAGGCTAAGATAATGCTTAGCAAAGAAACGTCTGTTGCTGACTGGGAACGGATCATGGCCCAAGGCTCTCAAACATCTTGGAAGGATGAGTGGCTAACAATTTTATTTTCAATTCCATTGGTGCTTGTGTTCCTTGGCGATACTGGCAGGGATATTGTCGCCAATGGTTTTGCTGCTTTGGAAACTATGCCCGACTGGTATCAATACACACTTGGTGTTATTGTGGCTGCAAGTTTTGGAATAAGATCAGCTACTAAATTCTTTGGGAGGAAGTAATGGCATTTAAACTATCAGATAGAAGTTTGTCTCGCCTTCGTGGTGTTCACCCTGATCTGGTCAAGGTGGTGAAGTCTGCGATTGACTTTACTGATGTGGACTTTGGTGTTGGAATTGGTTTGAGAACCGAGGAAGAGCAAGCTGCTCTTGTCGCCAAGGGCGCATCACAAACCATGAAGAGCAAACACTTGCGGCAAGAGGATGGCTTTTGCCATGCCGTCGATCTCTTCGCTTATGTTGGTGGCAATGTGGATTGGTCGCTACCTCTCTATGACAACATCGCTGATGCAATGAAGAAGGGCGCAATGGCTCACTCTGTTCAATTGCGTTGGGGCGCCGCTTGGTCTGTCCCAAATGTCATGGAATGGGAAGGTACAATGGAAGAGGCGATGAACTCTTATATCGACTTGCGCCGTTCTCAAGGTCGCCGCCCCTTTATTGATGGCCCACATTTTGAATTGATGTAGGCTAGGCTTTACCAAGAAGTTGTTGCAGCTTTTTACTTTCAAAGCTCATCTTTACGTCTTCGTCTTCTTCTTCATCGTTGCTAGGCTTTGCTGCTATTAAACCTAGAGCTACTATTTCTGGGTGTGTATCAAAGCAATCGCACACACCAAACACAAAGATGAGCAAATCTGTTACGCTCATTTTGTTTGGTAAAGCCCTTAAAGCGTTTTCAAAACACTCATGCTTTTGTTCCATATTCATTTTATTTCTCCAATTCTGGTGGTCTTGCTTTTGGTCTGAGCGACCAGTCTGGTGCAAGCTTTGGTTCCTGCTCGTAGTTGGTGCGGTTGCCGCTTCTATCTACGCCAACACACTGATCGTGAAACCCATGCAGGTCGTGGAATCTCACAAATTCTTGGCAGTCATCCCATGATTCAAAGGGCAAGAAAGCAATGAAAGCAAAACTAAGACTGTTCATTAGCCAACTCCTTTAGATTATATCTACTAATAATTTGGCTGACTGCTTGATGCGAGGTGCCGACAACCTCCGCTATGGCGCGGACTTTCATATCGGACTTCATGCAGAGTAATATTTTTTCTGCTTTCTCGGAAAGCTTTTGCTTTTTGCTAGGTCTTCCTCCTTTGTAACCTCCGTCTCTGCCCTTCATCCCTGCGATAACATTGCTACCGCCTATGCGAGATAGCATCCTTGCGTTCTCGACCTTGGCATAGACCTTCATCTTTTCTAGTTGCGTCACTTGACTTGTCCTCCTTTGTTTTGTTTACTGAACTTGTGTGAGGCGGCACCTCAGAAACCCATTGCTAGCGTTCGACTGCCTGTTATCGGAAAAGCAAACCGCCGCTTCACACTTTATCAGGCCACTTTGCTTTCAAGAATGTTATATCGCTGTGATGCGCAAAGCGTCGAAGCACAGGCTCGTCACACTTTAATATCTTGGCTGCGTCTTTCATTGTGTAATGAGCAGCAAAGCTTTGAACCAGTTCGATCTTCTCTCGCTTGTGCCTTGCTTTTATTTCTTGCCACGTTTCCATGATGTCTCCTTTGAAAAAAAATGGGCGCTTGGGTGGGTCATCCCAAAGCGCCCAAGTCTGCGAGTATTGAGGCAAACTCACTGGGTAGTATTTTTATATCCTAGAACGGAATGTCATCTTCTGGCAAGGCTTTTGATGGATCGGGAATGTTCCTTTCCTCAGTGCCACCTTGCTTATCGCTGACATTGAAAGACATGTAAGGCTTGCCGTCCTTCATTCTGCGCCAACCTGCAATGCGTTTCTCAAGTGGAGATTCGACTGCTTGTTTGATTGGGCCAGAATAATCTGGTGCTGCTTCATTGCCTTTCTTGTCGTTCTCAAATAGAACGCCGACTTTCTGAAACACTTCGATAATTTTTCTGCCATCTCGCGTTTCGTCTGAAACCAAGACAACTTTGTTGTCGTTACCTTCGATGTTTACCTTGCCCTGCAGAATCATCTTCTGCGTGGGGAAGGGTGTAAAGGCTGCGCCTCGGTTTGTGTCGTCATATTCTGCCATGCTTTTGGCTCCTAGTTAGTAATGATGGGGCGGCTCTTAGTGGAGAGCTACCGCGCCGCCCCTTGTACGGTTAGTCCAGAGGCAGGAGAACGCCCCTCTCCACAAGATTACCACCCACTACTGGATGAACCACTGTCTGCGGCATACTTGTTGCCATCCATTTCTCCTAAGAATACGTCAGCATTACAGCCAACGTGCGACAGAGCTTTAGTCAGACCATCAGTGACAGCCATCTTGGGGGCATCTTCTGCCATCCGTCCTTTGACAGAATCAAAGAACTTACGACAGCCAGTGAACGGCCCGAATACATTTGATGGACTGCCATGCCAGACAGAGACATGAGCAAGCACTGCGCTATCTCCGTTGCTGACATTGACGATCTCTGTTTCACTGTGCCAACCCCATCCGTCACCAACAGGGCCGAACTCTTCGGTCATCATTCTGACTTGATATTGTGGGTCAATAGCTGTGAAGCTACGCGCTCCAAAGCTGACCTTCTTGAGATACTTGGGGTCAGACTTTGAAAGCCTGTTCCATATTTCCATAGTCATTTTATTTCTCCATTTGTTTTACTAATTCTTAGCGCCCCTCGTTTGTCTCGTTTGACTGTGAGGAAATCACAGTAAACTTCTCTCTCATTTGGGGCGACCATTTCTTTGAGGGACTTCTTTGCGTTCTGGAATACTTTGTCTTGCTCAAGCCCTTGAACGTATGTGGCTGCGGTGCTGACGAACTCGTTGCTTGTCGAGGCGTCTCGTACGACCATGTTGTCCACCTGAACGGAGTCGGTTGATATGTGTCCAGTTTCGACATCACTAGGCGGCTCTTCGTCGCGTGTAACGTAACCCCAGAAATCAGACACCACCGCCCACATAGAATTGAAATACGATTTATCGTATGAGACAACTGTTGACTCCCACTTGCTGTTGCCAAAAATTACAGACAAGTATGCGTCTGGTGATTCTGCTAGCCGACAATACAATTGTATCTGTGGCATATAGCGTTGGATTATATCATCCATTTTGTTGAATGAGTTAGTGTGCTTTGCTTCAACAACAGCGTCACCAAACATGGCATCTATTGTACCCCTTGCAGGAACAATGCCAATGGGATGTCTGTATTCACGCTGATGATCTGACAGCACACAGTCGTATTCATTCTCGAACCATTCAAGATTGAAGTCCTCAGTGTGTATGCCCATTTGCACAGCTAAATTTTTAGACAAATCAGGTGGGTTTATTCGACCTGTTTTGATCTGCCACAACTCAAGCCAGTCACCCTGCATAATTTTTACACAGTCAGACCCGCCTATAAAGCCAGTTCGTTTCATGATTTTCTCCTTCTGGTACAGTAGTTAGACTACTGCATATATGCAGACTACGCAAGATATTTTTTGAAGTCAGACTCGGTTAGGTCTGTAAATTCTAGCAGCCTTTCTTTCTGCTTACCTTTAAGATAGCTCTCGCCGATTGGCTCTCCGTTTTTGATGCGTCGAGCCATCACCTCGTATTCGTCGAGAACATAATTTGTACGCTTGTATTCTTTAGCGTAGTGAGGTGAGCTTGTTGCTTTGCTAACGTGTGCATCCCACACATTGCTTTCGACATACTTGCCGATGTTAGTTGGCTTCTTCATCCGCATCATCCTTTGGCATCAATTTAAATTCATATAGGCCATTGCCTTGATACCTGCGCTCAACAGTTCGTGAACCAAACCTTTTCTTTCTGAGGTTTCTAATTTGTGCAGATACACTTGGCTCTGGGAAGTTAAGTTCAGCCGCTATATCTTTTACTGATAGCCAACCTGCGTTTTCCATATACATTCTAACTTGATGTATCTGTAACGTCAGTCTTGGCTTATCTCTTTTGGAAACATAATCGTCTCCATCAAAGTCAGGGGTCTTTACCTCGTTCATTTGCTTTCTCCATTAGCTGTTTGAACTCTTCGCCAGACATAATGACTAGCGTTTGCGGACTGCCTGTCCGTCTTTTATAGAAGGCAATGTCTCGCCTATCTAATACTGAGAAGGGGCTAGGGAAGTTGGATTTGTCCCTATACTTAACCTCTCCTACCATTTCTCGTCCGAAGACTTCGAGCTTGATGTCTCCGCTATACTCGCCTCCCAAGCTGCCTGAGAGGGGTTGCCTCTTCGCTTTGATCGGCGCTTGGATTTCGTTGAGCCAGTTGACGAACCACTTTTCGTGGTAAGTTCCTTTGTTCTTGTTACGGTTTGCCATCTATCTTCCTCGTAACAATTGAGGCAGACATACCAATGCTTTTCATAGGTAGCTGCACTGTTGTTTTTACAAATAGCAACGAACCATTCCGTTACTGTTTCACAAGCAATGCAAGTTATTGCACTACCTCTTTTGGACTTTGATGTCATATTCTAATGCGTCTAACCAACACATCAGCATAAAACCAGAAGGGATTCTCTTGTGAGATTCCCACTTGTGGATCAGTGATGACGTACACCCGATGCTATGGGCTAGCGACTCTTGGCTTAAACCTCGCTCGAACCGAGCTTCTATTAACATCTTGATTAGCTTCTCGTAATCTTTGGGTATACTCACGGGCTTGTTGAATCGAGTGAAGCTCTTCGATGGCATTGAACACCTTTGCGGCTGTCTCGTACCTTAACTCTGTCGCTCCATTTACTGTCCGATAGTATGTTGATGTTGGGATTTGCGCCCTTTGGAAAGCTTTGCTCAACGGAATTTTATACTCCGTTGAACAATCTGTTATGGTTTGCAAGTACGATTTCATATCGCACTTACTGCATAGACGCAGCTAGAAGTCAACCTCCTGTTCTTTTAAGATGAGTCTATAACCTTGTAAGGCTATTCCAATGTGGGCTAGTTCAGCCGACACCCAACTTGGCCTTACACCAGTCCCATACTTTTCGATTAACTCGTTGTAATCTTTCATATGGTGCTGAATTGCTTTTTCGATTTCAGTCTTTGTCACTGATTTCTCCTTCTCGCATCCAAGGCGGCACTGCGCTTGGATTATTTTTAATCCATTCTATGCGCAGAGCGTTCTTAGTTTCTAACAACTCAGAGATATAATCTGATGCAGTATCTCTTGAGATAGGCATAGAAAGCTCTGGTATTTGAATAATTGAGTGAGGGTTTAGAAACGTACACTCATAAAGCAACTGACCTATGCGGTAGTATTGCTTGGCTGTTGCTGCATCTGGGTCGTGGATGCACTCATTGCGAACAAGCCCAATCATTACTCGATTCTCCACAGGTAAACTTCATCACCAATCTTGCGTTGAGTTACTTTGAAGTTAAGCTCTGACATTACTTTTCTAATGTAAGATGCTTGGAATTTGCTGTCTGCTTTCACAGCATCACCAACTTGCATCAACGTTAGAGTTGACTTTATGCTGTCACCTTTTGGCTTTGGCATATTTAATCCACGGATAATTTTCATTCCCATTTTGCTGTCTCCTTTTAGTATGGGATTTCGTCATCAATAATTGGTGGCAGATTTTGCTGCTCCCAATTAGCGATGGCTCTTGCGAGAAACTTTTCACGATTAAACTTGTCGTTTAGTTTCTCAAGATCATCAGCAATCTTTTCGATTACGATGGGTGATGAGACAAGCGGCGCAAAGTTGTCCGCTATGTACTCGAAATGTTGGCGTGTTACTCTCATGCCAATTCCTTCCATGTGTTAGAGCGCATTGCACTGGTGATGATTGCCTCACGGTTATGACGCGCTGTATGAGGGCTGCGCATATCCTGAGTGTGTGTCGCCCAATGCGTTAGGGTATTGTATAAAGCCCATTTGTTCGGGCCGAGATGTGATCTTTCATCTCCCCATAGACCGAGCAGGTTTTCTAGTTGGCGCTCGTTGGTCTTGGTGACGTTGGCTTGGCGAGTGTGCATTTTGCAAAGGTGCTTTTTGAAGAAGCTTTCTGCTTGGTCATTGCTGATCTTCACAGCCATGTAAGATTGCCATATGTCTTTCTGTTCTTTGAAGACAGACATCCCATTGGCAATCTTGATAGCTGATCCTTCTACGTTGATGGATCGTGTGTGTTTATATTTAGAATAAGCTGAGATGTCAGCAGTAGTGCAACCGTTTTTGCACCACAACCGATTGCCTTGACTCCATTGAGCAAACGACCAACTGCCATCAAGGCTGTTAGTTGCTAATGCTTCGTATCGCACATAGTCACCGACCTCTGGTTCGATAGTTACATCAGGCCATATGATCCTAGCTCTTAGCTTGCGACCACCTTCATAGACTTCGATCTTAGTTTTGAAGTCTGAACTAATGTTAGCTGCTTTGGCTGCATCAAGCATAGATTCAACAGCTAGATCATGGCTAACAGGTTTGTATTTACTGCCGTGAACGCCCATCACTTCATCAGTGTCGGTGCGGATTACTTGCACCGAATTAGGCACAGGCTCACCAGTCACGGCGTTGGGCGTTGGCATCATCTTGATTGGGAAGTTCCAATCGTTGATAGGTTTCATGAATGTCATTTTGTTTCTCCTTTTCATGACGATAGGGACTGCTAGTATGCAGTGTTAATAATTAATAATCCATTGTGACGTTACGTCACTTTGATTTTTAGGTTTCATTTTCAATGCGCTCTGCTGAGAAGCGCATCGACACACACACACTTAAGCTAGGCGTGTGCCGCGAAGGTCATCGCCTCTCTGCCGCCCCCTTCTCTTTTAGCTAGGAGCGAGCGATAGCGAGCGACGAAATTTTTTGGGCGCTGCCTTTCAGCAACGCCCGTTGTCTCTGTTATGCCTTACGCTTTCGCTTGGGCGGCTCATCCTCGGACGCTGCCTCTAGTGCGTCCATCTCTGCGAACATGGCCGCGATGTCTTCGGGCAACTCGGCATCTGGCTTATCTTCGATGCTTGTATAATCCGCGCCTGTCAGCTTCTTGTAAGCCTCTTGCGCCGCCGTTAGTTCGGCCTGAATTACCTGCAAGCCAAACTGCTCTGCCTTGTATTGAGCAACGGATGCTTGAAGGTTTGTCGTGCTGATCTCGTCGCCTGTGAATTTCTTGCGATCCCGTTGCATCCATCGCTTAGCGTTTGCCTCGCGGTCTGCCTGACGGCTGATCCAAAACTCTAGGTCTTGAATCTCGCGCTTAAGCTTGCGCTCGCAATGGAATTTAAGCGTATCGACAACTTGCCATCCATCGGCTTTTGCAAAGCGGTCAAGGTTGTTACCACGGATGTAGAGTTCGGTGGTGTTTGTATATGTTTCAACGATTGCGTCTATAATCTTAGTCATTTGTATGTCTCCTATGTTAACGACTAGCTTTCTTCGATTTGAACCAACCCGAAGTGAGGGGCTGGACGACGACGACAGGGAATAGCCATGGTTCATTGGTCAACACGCAACCACGTCCGTGTTTACCAAGGGTTCTGGCTGTTCCATGACGGCGTGGGCCAGACGCGAGCTTCGGCGTTGGTACAAATCCCCCCCCCTTGAGGGGGGCAGGGGGGTGACAAGAAGCTTCTTTTCATCTCTCTACCACTTGGGGTTTGGGGGGTTGTGGACTAACCCCCCAAGGACAAGCGATACCCACGGCCCACAGGCCGCAGAGACACCCTAGTGGCTCTGTCTCTGATGGGTAGCGCGGTTTTGCAAAAAAGAGAGCGAAGCACAATAAAAAGCAAAATGGCCCAAACTGCGTCAACAGTTTTGGCAAGGTGTGACGTAGCGTAATTGGCAAGGTGACGTAGCGTAACTATTGACACAGATGCTTGGGATAAGGCTTAGATGGGGGGGAGAGAGGGAGAGGGGGGGCAACGGAAGGATACCACAATGAATGATATTTCAACTAAGAAGCTGACAGACAAACAGACCGCACTTGTTGACACCATCGTAGCAAGAGGATGCACCATCAGGGAAGCTGCGGAGATAGCTGGATACAGTGCGGGCGAGTCTGGAAGAGTGACTGCTTGCAAGACAATGAAGTTGCCTCATGTGCAGCAGTACTTGATGCAGAGGATGAATGAGGAATTTGGGTTGAGTGCTACATTGGCAGCAGGAACAGTGAGAAGGCTGGCAACAAGTGCTAAGTCTGAGTATGTCCAGTTGGAAGCCAGTAAGGATTTGCTAGATCGTGCAGGGTATAAACCTATTGATCGTTCTCAAGTGCAGGTGGCAGGGGACATAAAGGTTTCTATTGATCTGGGATAGGGGGTGGGGGGGAAAACTGCAAGCTCACGCTATGTTACTTCTCTCCTACTCACATTATTCTGCTCAGAAGCACCTCAACTAATTTGTGCATTGTGAAAAATATTTTTATCTGCATAAGGTTCGAGCATGAGTAGATTTGACCGTACCCCAGAGAAGCAGCCGGATAGGGCTGACATGACTGTCGCCAAGGCTGCGCTCAAGAGTGGTGGATACTTAAGGAAGAAGAAGAATGAGGAAGGAACATAAGAGCAAGACTGGTGGCTTGACTGCTGCAGGTCGCGCTCACTTCAAGCGCAAGGAGGGGGCTAATCTAAAGCCGCCTGTTCCCAAGGGTACAAATCCTCGTCGTGTTTCTTTTGCTGCTCGGTTTGCAGGGATGAAGGGGCCGATGAAAGATGAGAAGGGTCGCCCGACTCGAAAGGCATTGGCGTTAAAGAAGTGGGGATTTGGCTCTGTGGAAGCGGCTCGTAACTTTGCGAAGCGGCATAAGAAAGGATAGGCCATGTGTATTGGTGGTTCTAGCGGCAAGACTGCTGAGGAATATTACCAAGAGATGAAGGTAGACCCGAAGCCGTTGCCATCTCTTAGCGTAAGTAAGAAGAAGCGGAGCGATATGAAGTTGATGGATGTGCCGAAGCAAATGGCGACTGGACAGCGATCTTCGCTGCTGACAGCCTTGAGAAGCAATTACTGATGCCTAATCCGCAGAATCCAAGCAAGCGTTTTCAATATCGGTATGAGGTGTTGAATAAAGCTGTTGATGACATTGAGAAGGACATCGACAACAAGCTCATTAACAGAGCTAAGAACAAGCTGCGCACTTTACTTCGAGGCAAAGATTACGCCAAAGATATGCGCGAAGCAGAAAAGTCTGGGCAGAGGGTTATAAGCTCTCGCCACCATTCTTTGCTAAAGCGAGTTAAGAGAATGGAAGAGCAGATGATTAAGAGTGGGGCCAAGCAAGAACAGGCCGACCAAGACAAACTGCCATAGGGAGGGATCATGGCTTTTTACATTGCACACACTAACGAACTCTGGACTGGCGAAACCCATACGATTGCAGGGGTTCACTACACTGGCAAGACGCGCATGGCTGATGCCAAGCGTTTAGTCGAAGGGCCAGAGCCAGTAAGAGCGCGAACAACCAAGGGATCGTACAAGGCTGACAACCCTTCTACGCCTGACATTGATGAATCGAAAGCTGCGCCCAAAAAGAAAAGGAAGAAGAAAAATGCCTAAAGTTGGTGGAAAGACTTTCTCCTACAGCAAAGAGGGAAAGAAAGCTGCAAAGGCTTATGCTCGGAAAAAGAACAAGAGTGTGAAGTATGGCAGTAAATGAAGCAGGTAATTATACCAAACCCAAGATGCGGAAGAACTTATTCAACAGAATAAAGGCCGCGAATGTTCAAGGCACTGCGGCAGGTAAGTGGTCTGCGCGTAAGGCTCAACTCTTAGCAAAGCGATATAAAGCAGCAGGTGGAGGATATAAGTAATGTCAGAAAGTATAAGAACACTTCTAGGCTCAGGCAAAAAAAATCCTAGAGGGAAAGACGCAACTGGCTTGGGAGTCGAGGGCGTTCACTTCATTCAGCGAAGAAAAGATGAAAGTGACGCTGAATTTCTTGCTCGTAAAAAAGAGTTTGAAAGGTTAAAGAAACAACGGCAAGAGCAAGGCAAGAAAGCCATAAGAACAATGACTATGAAGCGTAGTCGTTAAGGAAGCGTTATGAAGCCTTCTCAGAAATCATTAATGAATTGGGGCAAGCAGAAGTGGCGCACCAAGTCTGGCAAGAAATCAAGTGAGACTGGTGAGCGCTACCTTCCTTCTAAGGCTATCGCTGCTCTTAGTGATTCTGAATATGCAGCTACAACCAGAGCTAAACGAAAGGGCAAGGCTAAGGGTAAGCAGTTTGTGGCTCAACCGAAAGCAATTGCTGACAAAGTAAGAAAGTATAGAACGTGAGCTTTACTTCTACGATTACCCAACAAGACCGCGATATGCTTCGCGGCATTGTTCGCAAGGTTCATCTATCAAGCGTCATTGCAAAGTTTGGACACCACTTTGTTACAGACCATGAGTGCGACAAGCTGATTGACAGCATTGCGCCAGAGGTGGTTGAAGATATGATCCGCTTTGGAGTGAACAAAGGACTTAGATGATAGACTTCAAATACAAACCCGATGGGGAAGTTCTCAAAGGGTTTATGAAAGACGATACATTCTTTCGTGGCATAAGAGGGCCAGTTGGTTCTGGCAAGTCTGTTGGCTGTTGTGTAGAAGTGTTTCGCCGCGCCTTAGAGCAAGGCAAAGGGCCAGATGGAATACGCAAAAGCCGATGGGCAATCATTCGTAATACCAATCCTCAACTTAGAACCACCACCATCAAGACATGGCTTGACTGGTTTCCAGAATCAGATTGGGGCAAGTTTACTTGGTCAGTGCCATATACGCATCACATCAAGAAGGGCGACATTGACCTTGAGGTCATCTTCTTAGCTTTAGACCGCCCCGAAGATGTGAAGAAACTGTTATCTTTAGAACTGACTGGCATTTGGATTAATGAAGCTAGAGAAATTGCTAAGAGCATTATTGACGCTTGTACTATGCGTGTGGGCCGCTTTCCTTCTATGCGTGATGGTGGGCCTACTTGGACTGGTGTTATTGCTGACACCAATGCTCCCGAAGAAGATCACTGGTGGCCGATTATGGCAGGTGAAGTTCCAATCCCAGATCATATACCGCGTGAGCAAGCTAAGATGTTGGTTAAACCAGACAACTGGTCTTTCTATACGCAGCCCTGTGGTATGGTTGAGAAGAAGGGCGAAGAGGGCGAGGTAGAAGATTACGAGCCAAATCCCAAGGCCGAAAACACCAAGAATATGTTGAAGAGTTATTATCCAAACTTGATAAGGGGTAAGACTAAATCATGGATAGATGTGTATGTGATGAACCGCTTGGGCCACATTCAAGATGGGAAACCTGTCTATCCGATGTTTGCAGCAGAAGTACACGTTGCAAAAGAAGAAATACCAGTAGCCGCAAATTCGCCAGTCTATGTTGGCGTGGACTTTGGCTTGACCCCTGCGGCAGTGCTTGGACAAAAGGTTCGAGGGCGATGGTTTATTCAATCCGAAATTGTGGCGGTAGACATGGGCATCGTGCGTTTTGCCGAAGTTCTTAGAAATGAGCTAGCTATAAGATTTGCGGCAGCGTCAGAGGTAATAATCTATGGCGATCCCGCAGGTGATTTCCGCGCACAGACTGATGAATCTACTCCTTTTCACATCTTGCGCGGAGCAGGTTTGAGGGCTTTTCCCGCACCCTCCAACTCCGTTGACCTTCGGCTTGAGTCAGTCTCCTCCCAACTGACTAAGATGGTCGAAGGGAAACCTGCTTTATTAATTGATCGCAGATGCCCACAGCTAATCAAAGGCTTTGAGGGCGGCTATGCGTACAAGCGCATGGAGGTTTCTGGCGAAAGGTACGCAGATAAGCCAGACAAGAATATGTTTAGCCACGTTCACGATGCTGCACAGTACCTTTTCTTGGGCGCAGGTGAGGGCCGAGCGCTTATGAATACACAAAAACCTGCAAAGGTATCTGTTGCAAAGCGCAGTTTCGATGTCTTTTCTAAGCAGGCACGCCCTAAGAAGCAGGGGTTTTGGGCAAGAATGTAGTTTGTGCATTGTGATTTATTTGTTTCTGTGTTTACGAATGTAAAAAACAAAGGAGCTTGTTATGTGCTTTGGCGGTGGCCCTAAGAAGGAAGAAAAGAAAGCAGCAGCAGAACAGCGCGTTGAAGCTGAGGCTGTAAAGGAAGAAGAAGTTCAAAAGGTAGCAGAAAAAAAACGCGAAGATATAACCGAAGCGATTGAGTCAAGGACTGAACGCCGAGGTGGTATGCGCGGTGGCGCAGGTCGCAGATCGCTTATGAGAGCAGGTGGTCAAGGATTTTTAGGTAGGTTTGGCTAATGGCTGACGATCCAATTGCAAAGCAGTACATCGAAAAGTACAACAAAGCTAAAGCTTTTCGTGAGAACTGGGTTTCTCTTTTTGAAGAGTGCTATGAATATGCACTGCCTCAACGAGAGTCATTCTATTATGAAGAAGCAGGTCAGCGTAGAGATGACAAAATCTTTGACGAGACTGCTGTAGTTGGAGTTCAAGAATTTGCTAGCCGCTTACAGTCAGGTATAGTTCCTAACTTTGCACGATGGGCTGATCTTATGGCAGGTAGTGAAGTGCCATTAGATCAAAGAGAAGCCATTGATAATGAGCTAGATGAAGTCACTGAATATGTTTTTGAGGTTTTGCAAAACTCAAACTTTAGCCAAGAGGTGCATGAATCCTTTATGGACTTAGCGGTTGGGACTGGTATTCTCTGCGTTGAAGAAGGTGACGCAGTAAATCCAGTAAACTTCTCAGCGATACCGCTACCCCATGTGGTACTAGACACTGGCCCTGATGATAAGATCGACCACGTTTATCGTGAGCGCAAGAAGGTTAAGTTCGATCATCTTCCGATTATGTACCCCAAAGGAAAGTTTAGTCCGAAGGTGCAAGCAATGATGGGGGCTAATCGGGAAACAACCGTTCTTGAGGTTGTTTGCAGAGATTACTCCAAGAAGAACGAAGATGCTTTCCTTCAATATGCAATCTGCCTGACAACAAACACCTGTCTATATACCAATGAGATGAAGGGACTTGGCTCCAATCCGTTTATCTGCTTCCGTTGGTCTAAGTGTGCAGGTGAAATTTATGGACGAGGGCCGCTAATCAATGCGCTGTCTTCTATTAAGACCACCAATCTCACCATCCAGTTAATACTTGAGAACGCTCAAATGTCGATCTCTGGTATATATCAGATGGAAGATGATGGCGTAATCAACCCTGACACGATAAATTTAGTTCCCGGCACAATCATACCGAAAGCTATGGGGTCAACTGGCCTTCAACCTATCCAAGCCGCAGGTAAGTTTGATGTTGCGCAGCTTGTTCTTAGTGATATGCGCCACAACATTAAGAGTGCGCTGTATAATGATATGCTTGGGAGACCTGACACCACACCTGCAACTGCAACAGAGGTTGCAGAGCGTATGGCAGATTTGTCTCGCAGAATGGGCGCAGCTTTTGGGAGACTGCAAGCAGAGCTAGTTCAGCCAGTATTGCAGCGTGTAATCTATATTCTTAAGAAACAGGGCCGCATTGAAGTGCCAACAGTTAATGGCAGAGAGGTTAAGGTTCGCTCTGTATCCCCATTGGCCCAAGCCCAAGCAAACCAAGACATTTCTAGTGTAGCAAGATTCCTAGAACTGGTTGGTGGGACGTTTGGCCCTGAGATGTTGCAGCTTCTAATTGACGGCGAACAGACTGCAATTCACCTGTCTAAAAAGTTTGGTGTGCCAGAGAGCTTGATTCGTGATGAAGAACAGCGTAAACAAATAGCTGCATTAGCGCAGCAAATGGCGCAACAACAACAGCAGGGACAGATGGTTGCCGAACAAGGTTAATATTGGGATTGACGGAATACAAAGAGCTTCTACCAAAGATGTAGA
>Ga0208794_1000839_pt1 | contig 16560 bp, 16 predicted proteins | sample 32_taG_FD_184106 | JGI IMG/M metagenome (GOLD analysis project Ga0208794, IMG submission 184106) | Marine viral communities from the Gulf of Mexico - 32_GoM_OMZ_CsCl metaG (SPAdes) (version 2) | ecosystem: Environmental > Aquatic > Marine > Oceanic | place: Atlantic Ocean: Gulf of Mexico... | reverse complement strand
AGAGCACTCGTGACGGCGACGAGACCGATGTACCGCACATGACGCCGAGATCGCATGTGTCTTCCTCTCTCTGCCCGTTTCCGGGGGTCGTCGCCGGGTCTCGGCGACGTGGGGAAAAGGTAAAGAGCGATCGACGCAATCAGCCAGGGAAGATTTCTGCATCTTTGTGCAGCACACTTTCCTGCACGTCCGTTCGAGCGGCGTCGAACGATATTCGGGCCAATTCTCGGAAAAGTACCGGGATCGTGATCGAGAACCGCGTCAGAGAACCTGGCGGACGCCCTCCGAGGCCGCCCTGGCCCTGGTCTGACGCGGTTCTGGATCGCTGACGCGCGGCGACCGTGGTGCCCGTACGGGGTGGGCGGAGCAGCCGGGAATTGCCTGGGGGTCACCTCTCTCGAATTGCGCCGACCGGCTGGCGAGGAATCCGGGATCAATTCCCTGGATGATTCGGGGACAGCCCTGGAGGCTCGGCGCCAGGGCTCAGCGGGGCGAGTCGAGCACCAGGGTGACGGGGCCGTCGTTGACCGAGGCCACCTGCATGTCGGCGCCGAAGGTCCCGCGCGCGACCTGGGCACCGAGGCGCTCGAGCTCGGCGCAGACGGCGTCGTACGACGGCTCGCTGACGGGCCCGGGGGCCGCGGCCTGCCAGGTGGGTCGGCGGCCCTTGCGGGCGTCGCCGTACAGCGTGAACTGGCTGACCACGAGCACGGGCGCCCCGACCTCCGAGGCGGAGCGCTCGTCGCGCAGGAGGCGGAGGTCCCAGACCTTGCGGGCGATCCACGCGACGTCGGCCGGACCGTCGTCGTGGGTGACACCGAGGTAGACGAGCAGCCCGGGCCCGTCGGTGGCCCCGACGACCTCGCCGGCGACGGAGACGGACGCGGAGAGGGTTCGCTGGACGACGGCTCGCACGGGGGTGAGTCTCGCAGGCGCCGGGCTGGCAGTGTTCGTTGCCTCTGGGGCAACTAGTTGATAGTTTCCTCTCAGGACACCAACTGGCGACGATCTCGGAGGAGTCGACATGGACCACCAGGAGGCAGCCGCCCGGCTGCAGGAGCACCGACAGCTGGAGCGCACGTCCGCCCGCGCGGCGAGCTGGTCGATCGCGGGGAGCCTCGCCGGCCTCGCGGTCGGGGTGGGGATCGTCACCGACGCCGACATGATCTGGCTCGTCGGGGTCTTCGTCGTCCTCTGGTCGGCCTCGTTCGGCCGCTCCGCCGTGAAGGCCCGCACCGCCGACGCCGACCGGCGCTGGCTCGGCTTCTTCGCGGGCAGCCTCCTGGCGGCCTTCGCGGCGTACGTGCTCGTGCAGCTCCCCGCCCGCGACGCCGACTGGCCGGTGCCGAACACGATCGGCGGGCTCGCGGCCGCTGCCGTCATCCTGCTCGTGGCGCGGCCCTGCTACGTCCGCATGATCGCGAGGTCCTGACCGTGGGGGACGACCTCGACGAGCGGGCGATGCTCGAGGCGTCGGCCGACCCGCCCCAGGTGGTGCGGCTCGACGAGTTCCTGCACACGCCCGCGCGGCTCGCGATCCTCTCGCTGCTCTCGCCCGCCGAGAGCGTGGGCTTCGCCTTCCTGCGCGAGTCCCTGGGCACGACCGACTCGGCCCTCTCCAAGCACCTCACCCAGCTCGCGCGGGCGGGCGTCGTACGGGTGGTGAAGAACGAGAAGGACCGCCGCGGCCGGGTCGTCGAGCTGACCGACGAGGGACGCGTGGCCTTCCGGGCCTACCTCGTCGAGCTCGAGAAGATCGTGGCCCGGGCGCGGGGCCGGGAGGCGCCATGACCTCCCGCACGCCCGTCGCGGCCCTCGTGGCCCGGCTCCCGCCCGGTGCCTCGACGGTGCGGTACGACGGCCGGCGCTGGGCGGTGACCACGACGTCGTACGCCGGCGGACGCAGCCTCAAGCTGTGGGCCGAGGAGCTCGGCGGACCCGCGTTCGTCAGCGCGAACGTCTACCTGACCGGCGGAGCCGGAGCGCCGGACCAGCCGGACGGGACGGGCGAGGCGTTCCGCCCGTGCGAGATGCCGGCGGAGACGGTGCTGGCGTTCCTGGAGGGCTGGGAGCCCGACGCCTGACCCGCCGAGCCGGCACCCTGCGTGGTCGCAACCCAGCCGTGACACGGGGGTGCTTCCCGCGGCGGAGGTGACGGGGCTAGCGTGCGCTCACTCGTGTGGGAGGAGCCACCCATGGCCGGATCACCGGTGCCGTTCGGCACCCAGCTGCTGCGTCGCAAGCCCATCGGCCGGCAGAAGGGCGCGCACGACGGGCCCGAGCTCGACCGCACCATCGGCACGTTCCAGCTGATGATGTTCGGCGTCGGCGCCACCGTCGGCACCGGCATCTTCTTCGTGCTGCAGGAGGCCGTGCCCGACGCCGGGCCCGCGGTCGTCGTGGCGTTCCTCGTCGCGGGCCTCGCCGCCGGCCTCTCCGCGATCTGCTACGCCGAGCTGGCGAGCGCGATCCCGGTCAGCGGCTCGACGTACTCCTACGCCTACCACTCGCTCGGCGAGCTGGTCGCGATGGTGATCGCGGCGTGCGTGCTGCTCGAGTACGGCGTGAGCTCGGCCGCCGTGGCCGTGGGGTGGTCGGGCTACTTCAACGAGCTGACCGACGCCACCCTCGGCGTCTCCCTGCCCGACAGCCTCTCCTACTCGCCGATCCCCTACGAGGACAGCACGACGGGCCTCATCAACCTGCCCGCCGTCGTGCTCGTGGTGCTCTGCATGCTGCTCCTGGTGCGCGGCGCGAGCGAGTCCGCGCGGGTCAACACGATCATGGTCGTCATCAAGCTGGGCGTGCTCGTGCTCTTCGTGGTGCTGGCGTTCACCGCCTTCGAGGGCGACCGGTTCTCGAACTTCTGGGGCGCCGGGGCGGCGGGCGTCTCGGCCGCGGCGGCCACGATCTTCTTCTCCTTCATCGGGCTCGACGCCGTCTCGACGGCCGGCGAGGAGGTGAAGGACCCGCAGCGCGCGCTGCCCCGCGCGATCATGGGGGCGCTGGTCGTGGTCGTGTCGATCTACGTGCTGGTCGCGCTCGCCGGCGTCGGGGCGCAGCCGGTCGAGGAGTTCGAGTCGCCGGAGCAGCAGAGCGCCGGCCTCTCGGTCATCCTCGAGAACATCACCGGCTCGGCGGTCCCCGGCACGATCCTGGCCGCGGGCGCCGTCATCTCGATCTTCTCCGTCACCCTGGTGACGCTCTACGGCCAGACCCGCATCCTCTTCGCGATGGGCCGCGACGGCATGCTCCCGAAGCGGTTCGCGCAGGTGAACCCGCGCACGCTCACCCCGACGTACAACACGGTCGTCGTCGCGATCGTCGTGGCGCTGATCGCGGGCTTCGTGCCGAGCGACTACCTGTGGGACACGGTCTCGATCGGCACCCTCGGGGCGTTCATCGTCGTGGCGCTCGGCGTGCTCGTGCTGCGCCGCACGCAGCCCGACCTCGAGCGGCCGTTCAAGGTGCCGTTCTTCCCGGTCACCCCGATCCTCACGGTGGTCGTCTGCGTCTACGTGCTCTCCGGGCTCGCGGCGATCACGTGGGCGATCTTCGGCGTCTGGCTCGCCGTCGTGGTCGGCTTCTACCTGCTGTGGGGCCGCCGCCACGCGACGCTCAACGCGAGCCACGGCGCCGGTGCCGACGAGGGGGTCGCGCCGTGACGGTGCTGGTCGGCTTCCCGCCTCGCACTCGGGGCACGGGGCGCTCCGCGCTGGCGTACGGCGCGATGCTCGCCCGCAGCACCGGGGTGGCGCTGCACGCGGTCAGCGTCGTACCGGCGCCGTGGCCCACGCCGCTGTCGGGCGGACCGGACCGCGACCACGCGTCGTGGGCGCGCGAGCTGGGCGAGCAGGCCGTGGCGGAGGCGGTCGCGGCGCTGGCGGAGGTCGCGCCCGACCTGGTCACCGACGCCGTCGCCGTGCCCGGCCGGTCGGTGCCCCAGGCGCTGCTGACGGAGGCGCAGCGCGTGGACGCGTCCGTCGTCACCGTCGGTTCGGGCGACGACGGCGGCTGGGGCCGGGTCGTGGTCAGCTCGGCCGCCGACCGCCTGCTGCACTCCTCGCCGCTGCCGGTCGCGGTCGCGCCGCGCGGATTCCGGGGTTCGGCGGACGCCCGCGTCGGTCGGGTCACCTGTGCGTTCCGCGGCGACCAGGCGAGCGAGGCCGCGCTCGAGCGCGCGGCGATGATGTGCGTGCGGATCGGGGCGGCCCTGCGCGTCGTCACCTTCGGCGTCGAGGGCCGCACCATGTATCCGCCCGAGGTGCGCGGCGAGTCCGACGTGCTGGCCGCGTTCGTCGACCAGGCGGGCACGGCGCAGGCCGCCGCCCTCGAGCGGATCCGCGACGCCGGTGGCCTGCCGGACTCCGTCGAGAGCCGCACCGCCACCGGTCGCGACTGGACCCAGGCGCTCACGGCGCTGCCCTGGGCGGACGACGACGTGCTCGCCGTCGGCTCCTCCCCGGCCGGCGTGGTGTCGCGCGTGTTCCTCGGCTCCAACGCCACGAAGATCCTGCGGAGCTCGCCGGTCCCGGTCGTCGTCGTACCCTGAGCGGCGCGACCAGGGGGGTCGCACGAGCTCCAGGGGGAAGCGGATGACGGGGACGTCGGGGAAGGAACCGGCACGCACGCGTGCCGTGCTGCACGGGATCAGCTCGCGGGCCTGGGAGCACCCGGCCGACCAGGGGGCGCTCGTCGCCCTGCGCAAGCTGCGGGGCTTCGACTCGACGCTGAAGGCGATGGCGTCGTTCGTCAACGAGCGGGCAGTGCGCCTGTTCTACCTGGGCACCGCGATCCGGGTCGACGAGCGGCAGTTCACCCGCCTCCACCACGCCCTCGCCGAGGCGGGCCGCGTGCTGGACGCCCCCGAGCTGCCCGAGCTGTTCGTGATCGCCGACCCGCAGGTCAACGCGATGACGATCGGCATCAACAAGCCGATCATCGTCGTCACCTCCGGTCTCGTCGACCTGCTCGACGACGACGCGATGAGGTTCGTGCTGGCCCACGAGCTGGGCCACGCGCTGAGCGGCCACGCCCTCTACCGCACGCTGCTCGGCCGGCTCCTCCAGCTCACCGGCGTGCTCTCCGCCGTCCCGGTCGGCGGCCTCGGCTTCCGCGTGCTGGTGGGCGCGCTGCTGGAGTGGCAGCGCAAGTCCGAGCTCTCCGCCGACCGTGCCGGGCTGCTCGCCGTGCAGGACCCGGCCTGCGCCTTCCGCACCCACATGCAGACCGCCAGCGGCGGCCACCTCGAGGACCTCGACCCGACGTCGTTCTTCGCCCAGGGCCAGGAGTACGACGACGCGGTCGACCTCCGCGACTCCCTCATCAAGCTGATGATGCTCGAGCAGCAGAGCCACCCGTTCGCCGTCGTGCGTGCCACCGAGCTGCGCCGGTGGGTCGACAGCGGCGAGTACACGCGGATCCTCGCCGGCGACTACCCGCGCCGCGAGGACGACGCGTCGGCGTCGATGTCGGACGCCGCGAAGGCCGCCGCCCGCAGCTACTCCGAGTCGTTCCGCAACGGCGGCGACGCGATCGGCAAGCTGGTGCACGACGCCGCCGGGGTCGTCGGCTCCGTGCGCACCTGGCTCGGCGACACGTTCCGCCGGGGCGACGAGCCGGGCTGAGCCGTCCGCGTCAGACCTCCGGGCGGGGCGGGAGCGTGACGTCCGGAGCGGGGGCGGCGCTCGCCGTGCCGGCGGCGGCGATCGCCGTCCGCACCCCGCTCTCGACCGCGTCGGTGCGCTGCGCCGAGCCGAGCGCCGAGGTGTACGCCGAGAAGCTGCGCTGCGCTCCCAGCCGGCAGGCGGAGGCCGACCCGCCCCGGCCCACGCACTGCTCGGCCTCGAGCGACGTGAGGTGGCCCTGGTAGGCGGCGGACTGCCCGGCGTCGACGAGGGCCACCACCGTCTGGTGGGCGCTCGCGAGCCCGCTGGGCACGCTGACGGCCCGGGCCTGCTGGCCGAGGCTGCGGAAGGCGCCGGCCGCGTCGAACAGCCGCGTGCCCTGCGTGTAGTCCGCCCGGCCGTCCGCGGCGAGGGTCGGCAGCCCGCCGAGCAGCGTGCGGTGGCGGGCGATCACCTGCTCCACCGCGCGGGCGTACGTCGCGTAGGCCGGGTCGGCGGTCGGGCTCGGCGTCGGTGCGGCGGCGCGGGCCGCCTCGACCTCCTGCTCCCACGCGGTGAGGGTGGCGCGGGCGTCGGTGACGAGACCGTCGAGGTGCTCGTACGCCGCCCGCGCCGCTCCGGCGAGGGGGTCGGGGAGGCCGTCGGCGGCGTCGCGGAGGAGGGACCCGCTGCTCGTCCACACGTCGAGGTTCTCCCCGTCCAGACGGCTCAGGCCGCCGATCGGGTCGAGCAGGGCGAGCAGCGCGTCGAGCGCCGCCGCCGTCTCGGTGTCGTCGGAGAAGCCCGCGCGGGCGGCCCCGGCGTACGACGCCAGCGCCCCCGCGTCGTCGGCGGCCCCGCGCACGTCGGCGGTGAGGCCGGCCGAGGTGAGGCGCTCCAGGAGCGAGGTCAGCTGGTCGGTGAGCGTGCGCCCGGCCTCCGCGGCCACGAGGTCGCCGACGTGGTCGGCGGCCTGCGCCGCGGCGACCATGTCCGCGGCGACCGTGGGGGCGGCGACGAGCACGAGCCGCTCGGGCGTGCTCCGCTGCGGGGCCCCGGCCGGCGCGGCGGCCAGCTCCTGGGTCACCTCGGCCTCGTCGAGCTGCTCCGCGGAGGCGCGCAGGCCGGTGGCGAGGTCGCCGAAGTTCGACAGACCGGCGGTGTCGAGGTCGGCCAGGGCGGCGACGGCACCGAGGAACGCGCGCCGCGCCGCGAGCAGGGCCACGGCCTGCTCGCTCGGCGTCGGGTCGAGCGTCGCGGCCTCCGCCGTCTGGGCGTCGGCGGCGGGCAGAGCGGCGGTGGCGAGGGCGACGGCGTCGGGCAGGGACGCCAGGTCCGGGGTCTCGCTCAGGGCGACGGCCACCTCGTCGTACGTCGCCCGGCTCTGCGCCAGCAGCGCCGCCTCGGGGGAGTCCGACGGGTCGGCCGACGGCGGGGCCGAGGGTGAGGGCGTCGCGGACGGCTCGTCGGCGTCGTCGCCCCGGGTCAGGAGGAGGCTGCCGACCCCGGCGACGAGCGTGAGCACCACGGCGACGGCGAGGGCCGTGAGGAGACGGCGGTCCCGGCGGGCGGGGTCGTCGGTGGAGCCGGTCGCGCTCACCGCGGGCGTGGCCTTCGCCGGCTGGGGAGCGGGGGCGGGTCGGGGGGTGAGGGGCCGCAGCGGCGCCTCGGCGGCGGACGCCGTGGTGGCGGGCGTGGCGGTCGCCGGGTAGAGGTCGATCACGGGCTCGGCGGCCTCGGGCGTGGCGGCCGGCTCGTCGACGAAGAGCGAGAGCGGCGCGACCTCGGGCTCGGGGTCCCGCTCGGGCTCGACCTCCGGTTCGGGCGCGACCTCCGGTTCGGGCGCGACCTCGGGCAGGGCGACCGTCCGGCTCTCGTCCTCCGCCCCCGCCTCGGGCGCGCGCTCACCCTCCCCGCGCCCGGCGGCGTCGCGGAACATGTCGAACAGGGCGCGCTGCAGGGCCTGGCCGGAGGGCTCGTCGGAGTCCTGCGGACCGGGGCCGGTCGGGGTAGCGGGCATGCCTCGTCTCCTGGCCGGCCCCGGCAGGGTCGGGAGGAGGGGCGGCCTGACCTCGCCAACGTCCGGGCGCGGACGGCGTTACGAGCCGGGAGCCGCGCGGCGGCCGCAGGGTGCGCCGTACGGGGAAAAGCGCGGTGCGACGGGGCCGGCGGCGCCCGGGTGGTCCAGACCACACGCGCGCCGCCGCGGGCCGTCAGGCCTGGTCGGCCTCGAGGGCGGTGATGGCGTCGTGGATCGAGAGGGTGCGCTCGGCGGACTCGACGTGCAGGTTCTCGACCATCTTGCCCTGGTAGGTGACGACGCCGGAGCCCTTGCCGGCCTCCCAGGCCTCGAGCATCCCGCGGGCGTCCTCGACCGCCCGGGCGCTGGGCGCGAACGACTCGTTGGCGCCGGCGACCTGGCCGGGGTGGATGAGGGTCTTGCCGTCGAAGCCCATCTCGCGGCCCTGGGTGCACTCCGCGAGGTAGCCCTCGGCGTTCTTCACGTCGTTGTAGACCCCGTCGAGGATCGCCTTGCCGGCGGCGCGCGCGGCGAGCAGGGCGAGCCCGAGGCCCGGCAGGAGGGGGTGGCGGCCGGGCACGTGCTCGGCGTACAGCTCCTTGACCAGGTCGTTCGTGCCCATGACGAGCGTGGTGAGGCGGTCCGAGGCGGTGGCGATCTCGAGGGCGTTGAACATCGCGACCGGCGTCTCGACCATCGCCCACAGCTTCGTGTGCTCCGGAGCGCCGGCCTGCTCGAGCGCGGCGACCAGCTGGTGCACCTCGGCGGCCGAGCTGACCTTGGGCACGACGATCGCGGCGGGCCCCGCCTGCGCGGCGGCGGCGATGTCGGCCTCGTGCCACGCGGTGCCGATGCCGTTGACGCGGATCGTGACGGTGCGGCGTCCGTACTCGCCGGACGCGACCGCGGCGGCGGCGGCCGCGCGGGCGGACTCCTTGGCGTCGGGGGCCACCGCGTCCTCGAGGTCGAGGATCAGGCCGTCGCACGGGATCGACTTGGCCTTCTCGAGCGCCCGCTCGTTCGAGCTGGGCATGTAGAGCACGGAGCGGAGCGGGGTGAAGGTGCTGGACGTGGCGGTCATCTCAGGCCTCCTGGCCGGTCGTGTCGGCGTCGAGGGCGTCGTACTGCTTCTTCAGCTCGGGGTCGATGGCGGCGAGCTGCTCGGCGAGCTCGACCATCACCAGGCACTGCTTGAGGGAGGCGTCGTCCTCCATCTTGCCGTCGAGCATCACCGCACCGGTGCCGTCGCCCATGGCGGCGACGACGCGGCGGGCGTGCGCGATGTCGTCGGGGCTGGGCGAGAAGACGCGGTTCGCGATGGCGATCTGCTTGGGGTGCAGCGACCACGTGCCGACGCAGCCGAGCAGGAAGGCGTTGCGGAACTGGTCCTCGGCCGCGACGACGTCGGTGATGTCGCCGAAGGGGCCGTAGTAGGGGTAGATGCCGTGCATCGCGCACGCGTCGACCATGCGGGCGATCGTGTAGTGCCACAGGTCCTGCTGGAAGATCGAGCGCGGCCCGTCGATGTGGGCGATGCCGAGCTCGTCGACCGGGGGGTCCTGGCGCACGAGGTAGCCGGGGTGGCCGCCGCCGACGCGGGTGGTCTTCATGCGGCGGTCCGCGGCCAGGTCGGCCGGGCCCAGCGAGAGGCCCTGCATGCGCGGCGAGGCACCGCAGATCTCCTCCACGTTGGCCACGCCGCGGGCGGTCTCGAGGATCGCGTGCACCAGGATCGGCCTCTCCAGGCCCGCCTTGGCCTCCAGCTGGGCCAGGAGGCGGTCGACGTAGTGGATGTCCTCGGCGCCCTGCACCTTCGGCACCATGATCACGTCGAGCTTGTCGCCGATCGCGGGCACCAGCGTCGTGAGGTCGTCGAGCACCCACGGGCTGTCGAGGGAGTTGATGCGGGTCCACAGCTGGGTGGGACCGAAGTCGGTGTCCTGGGCGATCTTCACCAGGCCCTCGCGCGCGGCGACCTTGTTGTCGGCCTTGACCGCGTCCTCGAGGTTGCCGAGCAGCACGTCGACCGTGCCGACCATGTCGGGGATCTTCGCGGCCATCTTCGGGTTCGACGGGTCGAAGAAGTGGATCGCCCGGCTCGGACGCGCGGGAACCTCGCGTACCGGAGCCGGCGCACCCACCGCGAGCGGGGCGAAGAAGTCCTTGGCACTACGTGACGATGCGGGCATGCGGCCGAACCTAGCAGCGGAACCTACCGGCCGGTACGGCGTGTCTCACCTCACGGTGGAGCCCCGCCAGGTCGGTCGGGGCGGCCCTGGCCGGTCGGTCAGGCCGCGCCGTCGCCCCGTCGCCGGAACCAGCGGCGCCGGGTGGCGGCGGCCTCGCGCTCCTCGGTGCGGAGGGCGGCGGCGCGCTCGGCAGCGGCACGGCGTCGTACCTCGCGGCGGGCGTGCCAGGCCGCGACCTCGGCGTCGACGTCGCGCTTGCGGGTGATGAGCGGAGGACCGCCGGGGTTGCCGTAGAGCGCCTTGTGCACGCGCTCGTTGAAGTCGGTGAGCTCGCGCCGCACCTCCTTCTCCACCGCGAGGCGGTCGAGGCGGGCGTCGAGCTCGGCGTCGTCCTTGCGCAGCTGGAGGGCGGGCGGCAGGACGCCGGTGATGTTCTCCCGCTCGACGAGCCGCTTCACCCACCAGTCGGGGTCGTGCTGGTCGCCGAGGTCGGCGATCGGCTTGCCGTAGCCGGCCAGGTCGTCGAAGTCGCCGCGGTCGCGGGCGCGCTGCAGCTGCAGCTCGACCCACTGCGTCTGGTTCGCGATCCGGGCGGCGGCCGCGCTGGCGCCGGTGCGCTCGTCGCGGGCCTCTTCCGGGCTGCGTGGGCGACGCGCGTCCTGCGCGTCGGGTGTGTCGTCTCGGTCGGTCACGGGTCTCACCCCCGCGATCGAAATTACCTCGCGGCTGGTGGCGCCTCCGACCCTGCGGGGGAGCGACCTGCGGCGCGGACGGCGAGCAGGGCCAGCGCACCGACGAGGGCGCTGACCGAGCAGACCGCCCACACGGTGAGGTAGCCCGACAGCGGCGCCTGGCCGAGCCCGGGCTCGTCGAGGGAGCCGGTGGAGGCGAGCGCGATGGCGAAGACGGCCGAGGCGATCGCGCCGCCGACGGTCTTCGTCGCGTTGGTCATGCCGGCCGCGATGCCGGTGCGGTCGGGCGGAGCCGCGGCGGCCGCGGCGGCGGGCAGGGCCGCCACGAGCATGCCGGAGCCGACGCCGGCCACCGCCATGTTGGTGAGCGTCTGCGCGGTCGAGTCGTGGAACGGCAGGAAGAGGCCGTAGCCCAGCGAGACCAGCAGGAGCGCCGCCACGAGCGCGCCCCGCGGCGTGAACACCCGGGAGGCCAGCGGCAGCAGCAGCGCGCCGACGACCATGGTGAGCACGTAGACCCCGACGAGCGTCGAGACGAACCCGGCGTCGGCCCCGAGCCCGTAGCCGGTGACGTCGGGATCGGTGCGCGCGAACGTCGACAGCGGGATCTGCGCCCCGAGCACGCTCATGCCGAACAGGAACGCGGTGAGCTGCACCGGCCACTGCCCCGCGGTCGCGAACAGCCGCACGTCGATCAGGGGCTCCGCCTGGGCCGCCTCGAAGCGCACGAACCCGGCGAGGGCCACGGCCCCGGCCAGCAGGAGCAGCCACGGCCACGGCGAGCCCACGCCCTCGAGCCGCACGAGCACGAGCCCGGCCATCACGAGCCCGAGCACGACGGTGAGCAGGCCGAGACCCGCGTAGTCGTAGGTGCCGCTCGACTCGCCCGGCGCGCGCTCGATGCCGAACCAGATCACGACGAAGCAGATGCTCACGGCGATCGCGGGCAGCGTGAGCAGCGTCGTCATCGAGGTGGCCTCGACGAGGGCGCCGCTGGTGAGCGCGCCGACGATGACGCCGAGCTCGAGCGCGGCCACGAGGAAGCCCGCCGCGCGCCGGGTGAGCACGCCCTGGCGGCCGCTGCCCGCCGTGCGGCGGTGCACGATCGCGACCTCGAGGGGCAGCCACACGACGTACGCGCCCTGGAGCGCCCACCCGACGAGGAAGGTCGTGAAGCCCGGCGAGAACGCCAGGATCCACGAGCCCGCCGCCGTGATCGCCGTCGACACGAGCAGGACGTTGCGGTGGCCCCACAGGTCGCCGAGGCGGCACAGCAGCGGCACGGCGAGCGCCGACAGCATCAGCTGGGCGGCCTCGAACCAGTTGACGTCGCCCTCGGCGATGCCCAGGTGGTCGGCGATGTCGGTGAAGATCGGCGTGTAGTAGCCCTGCAGGATGCCGCTGGTGATCTCGACGAACACCAGGAAACCGACGACGGCCCAGAGGCCGGGCACCACGACGGTGCGGGTCGCGTCGACGGCCTTGTCGACGGCCTTGTCGCCCGCCGAGCCCGGGACCTGCGGCGGCGCGCTCACGCCGGCAGCCCCTCGATCAGCGCCGCGTACCAGTCGACGCCCTCGTGCAGCGCCGCCACCGTGAGCCGCTCGTCGTAGCTGTGGATCGACTCCCGCTGCGCCTTGCTCATGCGGAAGGGCGCGAAGCGGTAGACGCGCTCGCTGATCGCGGTGAAGTGGCGCGCGTCGGTGGCGGCCATCATCACGTACGGCGACGGGACCGCGTCGGGGAAGACCGCCGTGATCGTGCGCTCGACGAGGCCGAACGCCGCGTCGTCCTCGTACGGCGAGACCGGGCTCGGCTCGCCCGCCTCGACGACCCGGACCTCGACCCCGTCGTCGCGGATGGTGCGCCGCAGGTGCTCGGTGACGCTCGCGACCGTGTCGCCCACCATGATCCGCGCGTTGACGCCGGCGGTGGCCGTGGAGGCGATGACGTTGTGGGCCGGGGAGCCGCTGAGCGTGGTGAGGGCCAGCGTCGTGCGGGTCATGGCGGCGGGCTCGGGCCCGGCCGCGACGAGGGCGCGGGTGACGACCGGGGCGAGGCGTCCGGAGGCGGCCGCCATCAGCGAGCGCAGCGGCAGCGGGGCGTGGGGTGCGAGCCGGCGGAGCAGCTCGACCGTCGGGCCCGGCAGGGAGGCCGGCAGCGACGAGCGGTCGAGGCGGACGACGGCCCGCGCGATGCGGGCGGTCGGGCCGTTCCTCGCCGGGGTGGACGCGTGCCCGCCCCGGCCCTCGGCGCGCAGCTCGAAGAACGAGGTGCCCTTCTCGGTGACCCCGACGACGCCGACGGGCGCCGCCACGCCCGGGAAGGCGCTGCCCGCGATCGCGCCGCCCTCGTCGAGCACGAACCAGGGCGTCACGCCCTCGGCGCGCAGGTGGTCGACGGCGGCCACGGCCGAGGTCCCGGAGACCTCCTCGTCGCACCCGAACGACAGCCAGACGTCGCGCTCGGGCGTCACGCCCGCGGCGAGCAGCCGCTCGACCGCGGCGCAGATGCCGACCACGCAGCCCTTGTCGTCGAGCGTGCCGCGGCCCCAGACCGCGAGGCCCTCCGGGGAGTCGGCGAGCACGGCGTCGTACGCCGGGTGGGTCCAGGGCGCCTCGCCGTCGACGGGCACCACGTCGAGGTGGGCCATCAGCACCACCGGGTCGGCGTCGGTGCGGCCGCGCCAGCGCAGCAGCAGCGCGTGGGTCGGGATGCGGGTGACCTCGAGCCGCTCGTGCACGAGCGGGAACTGCCGGGCGAGCTCGGCGAGCAGCTCGTCGAAGACCGCGGTGTCGACCTGCGCGGGGTCGCGGTCGGAGACGCCGGGCACGCGCACGAGCGCCCGCAGCGCGGTCACCACCGGGTCCTGCTCGGCCGCTCGCCGCGCCTGGTCCTGCTCCGTCACCGTGGTGCTCCCCTTCGTGCGCCGCCTGCTCCCGGCGGCACCGTACCGCTCGCCGGGGACGGCCGCAGGCCCCTCGGACAAAGACCCCGTCGAGGGTCCCTCAGGGCGAGCGCGGCAGGTCGACCCGCGACAGCCGGGCCACCCCGGCGACCAGCAGCACGACGGCGAGCAGGGCGACGTACGCGCCGCTGACCAGCGGGCTCCACGTGACGGGACCGCCCTCGATGCCCACGAAGTGGCGGGCGTTGGCGAAGGGCAGGTACGCCGCCACGTCGTCGCCACCCGGGAGCACCATCGGCAGCAGCGGCTCGAGGAAGTTCGGCCAGGCCACCACGACGGCCGCGGTGACCCAGATGTGACGGGTGAGGGCGGCGATCCCGAAGGCCATGAGGGCGAACGCCACCACCACGGACGTGGTGCGGGCGGCCACGTCGAACGAGGCCGCGGAGAACGGCGAGACGCGCGCGGCGGCAGGCCCCGCGACGCGGTCGAACACCACGCCCGAGGCCATCGTGGCCACGAAGACGACCGGGACCGCGACCGCGACCAGGAGCACGACCTTCGCCACGGCCACGCGGGTGCGGCGGCTCGTCACGAGGAAGGCGGTGCTCAGCGTGTTGTAGCGCAGCTCGACCAGCAGGAGCGCCGCCGCGAAGGCCGTCAGCACCGTGAGGGCGCCCCCGGGGATGCCGTCGCCGAGCACGCCGATCGTCGCGACGGTCGCGTCGGGCGGTGCGAGCACGTTGTCGCAGCTGTTGCGGGCGCAGTACGACTCGCGCGAACCCATGGCGCCCCCGAGCAGCGCCGCGAGCAGCGGGGGCAGGAGGAGCGCGAGACCCACGGTCCAGACGAGCAGCGGGGTCGACCGCGCCTTCGTGAGCTCGGCGCGCAGCAGACCGGTCATCGGGTGCCTCCTCCGGTGCGGACGGGGGTGCCGGGCAACGACTGCCCCTGCACCAGGCGCTCGTAGGCGTCGCTCAGCCCGGCGCCGCGCTGCTCGATGTGCCGCACGGGGACGGCGGCGTCGGCGAGCGTCGTCGAGACGGTCTCGACGGTGGCGCCGGGGAAGGTCCAGGTGCCGTCGGCGTCCGGACGGGCGAGCAGCCCGGCCGTCTCGGCCGCGCGGCGGATGGCGTCGTGGTCGCGCTCGGGCGTCAACGGGTGCACGAGCACCTCCGACGTCAGGCCGGCGACGACGTCGGCGACGGGGCCGTCGAAGAGCCGGCGGCCCCGGCCCAGCACCAGCAGGCGGTCGACGAGGGGGTCGAGCTCGGCGAGCTGGTGCGACGACATCACCACGATGCCGCCGGCGGCGACCCGCTCGGCGACGAGCTCGGCGAGCCACCGGGTCGCGGCGTGGTCGAGCCCGTTGAACGGCTCGTCGAACACCAGGACGTCGGGGTCGCCGAGCAGGGCGCCGGCGATCCCGAGCCGCTGGCGCATGCCGAGGGAGTAGGAGCCGACGGGGTCGCGGCCGTGGTCGGCGAGGCCGGTCAGCTCCAGGACCTCGTCGACCCGGGTACGACGCACGCCCGCCGCCTCGGACATCCAGCGCAGGTGGTCGCGGCCGGTACGGCGGGGGTGGAACCAGGTGCAGTCGAGCAGCGCCCCCACGTGGCGGGCCGGGTCGGCCACCCGCGCCAGGGGACGACCGTTCACCAGCGCCTCCCCGCGCGTCGCCCGCTCCAGGCCCAGCAGCACCCGGAGCAGCGTCGTCTTGCCCGACCCGTTCGGGCCCAGGAGGCCCACGAGCGTGCCGGCCGGCACCGAGCAGCTCACGTCGTCGAGCACGGTGCGGTGCCCGTAGCGCTTCGTCAGGCCGCGGACCTCCAGGTGCGGGGCGGTCATGCGGTGCCCCCGGTGGTCGCGAGCGGCCGGGGCGTGGTCCTCCCGCCGTGGGCGGGGTCGGTGAGGGCGTCGGTGGCGTCGAGGATCTCGGTGAGGTCGGCGACGGCCGCGTCGGCGCCGTGCTCGAGGGCGACCGACCCGACGTTGAGGACGACCTCGTCGACCCCGGCCCGGAGGTGGGCGGCGACCACGTCGGCGACGTCGGCCGGGGCACCGTACGCGAACAGCCCCGCCTCGAGCGCGGCGCGCAGGTCGTGGCCCCGGTGGCCGTCGAGGGCGAGCCCGGCGTCGGTGAGCATCGCGCGGTAGTGGGGGAGCCCGAGGTGGGTGCCGCAGGCGATCGCGGCGAGGCGCGGGGGCACCCGACCCGGTCGGGCGACGGCGCACTGCAGCACGCTCACCAGCCGGGGGCGGTCGCGGTCGGCCTCCGCGGCGCCGCGGGCGAGGCCGGGCAGCACCGCGCTCTCCAGGTAGGGCAGCGGCACCATCCAGGTGACCGCGAAGTCGGCGACCTGGCCGGCCAGCCGGGCCATCCGCGGGCGCAGCACCCCGCAGCCGACGTCGACGCGGGGGGCGTCCATCGGGTAGGGCAGCATCGGCTGGTCGGCGTCGCCGTCCAGGAGGCTCCGCACGTCGCGCATGTAGTCGCGGACGTAGCTGCCCGGCCGCTCCAGCGGCTCGCCGCGCAGCGACCGCGCGGCGCTCATGGTGCCGATGCCGTAGGCGACCGTCATCGACCGACCCGTGAGGGCGGCGACCGAGCGGGCCCGCAGCGCCGCGTCGAACGGGGTGCGCAGCGGCGCGACCGCCACGGCGAGCCCGGTCTCGACGCGGTGGCCGCGGCCGGCCAGCGCGCTCAGCGCGTCGTGGGAGTCGAGCTGGAACGACTGCCCCAGCCAGAGGCGCCGGTCGCGCTCCTCGGCGAGGGTGGCCACCCGCGCGAGCGGCTCGAGGCCGGCGACGTCGACCTGGGCGCCGTGCATGACGGAGACGGTCATCGCAGGCTCCCCGTGGAGAAGGCGGGGAGGGCGAGCGAGGCCGGGACCCAGTCGCGGCGTCCGGCGGTCGCCTCCTCGAGCAGGAGCGCCGTGTCGGCGATGCCGGCCCAGCCGTGGAAGTAGCCGAGCACGGCGGTCTTGGCGCGGTCGCCGGTGAAGAAGCCGACGGTGCGGGCGCGGGCCAGGCTGCGGGTCCACTCCTCCTGCGCCAGCTCGAGGGCCCACGGGGCGTCGAGGTGCTGGGCGACCTGGAGGAGCACCTGCACGACACCGGCGGCGCCGTGGCAGACGCTCAGGTC
>Ga0208794_1000837_pt1 | contig 16615 bp, 18 predicted proteins | sample 32_taG_FD_184106 | JGI IMG/M metagenome (GOLD analysis project Ga0208794, IMG submission 184106) | Marine viral communities from the Gulf of Mexico - 32_GoM_OMZ_CsCl metaG (SPAdes) (version 2) | ecosystem: Environmental > Aquatic > Marine > Oceanic | place: Atlantic Ocean: Gulf of Mexico... | reverse complement strand
ACTAAAATATTCTCTTACTAATTCTTCATTTTCATCAATTTTACTAAAATCTACCAAAATATGAAGGTCAATATCTGAGTAAGATGTGTAATTGAAGTTAGCTAATGAGCCTGTAAACGTAATATCGTCAATTTCAACACCATCAAGCTTTAAATCTTTAAAAAAATCTTGAGCAATTGTGCGAAGATTGTTTAAAATTTCATCTTTTAGTCTATAGTTAGACCAAATTTTACGATTCAAGGTGTTGTGGATGGTCAACACGTCATTTAACTTCATAAAAATCATAACTGTTTATAAATAGTTTTAAAAATTTCAATCAAAAAATGTTTATTTTATTAATTTGATTCTAATTTTCCTTCGAGACGACCAACAATTCTTAAAATTTCATTATTATCCATACGAATTTGTGAAATGTCATCTCTTAAAGTTTGAATTTCTTTTTCAATTTTTTCAAATTTTGGATCGTTAATAGATTGTACCCAAAATATAACGCCAGCAATAGTAGCAATAATGGCCACCATTAAAGTAAACCAGTCTTTTATTGTTTGTAAATCAATTTGGTTAGACATAACGACCCCCTATAAATAGTTTTTGCAGTAAAAAGGGGCCAGAGCAAAACCCTGACCCCTTGGTAATATTATCTAATCAAATTACTTCTGTAATTTTGAGATAATTCCTTTAAGCTCTTCAATTTGAAGCTGCTGTGACTTAACAGCACCAGCAAGAAGCGCAGACATTCTTGAGTAGTCAATACCACGACCTTCGCCATTGGCGTCGAGGGCACAGACCTCAGGAACAACCTTTGCAACATCCTGAGCGATAAATCCAATCTCATCGCGATTGCCAGCTTTCATTTTGTAGCTAACAGCATCAAGCTTCATCACCTTCTCTAGTGATCCCTCAAGTGGAGCGATGTCTTTCTTGAGAGTTCTATCAGAATAAGTAACGAATGCAGAAGCACGAATCTTATTGATGTTGTTTGATCCCTGAGTAACGTCTAAAGCATACTCGCCAGTGGCATCGCCACCAAGAGTATAAATCATGTCACCATTGGAATCAGTAGCTTCCCATCTGTTGTCAGCATTGTCCCACTTAAGAAGCTCATTTGCAGCTCCACCATAGAAGAATGCATCAGCGCCAGCATTGTCATCACCAATTTTAAGACCATCAGCTGCGTTAATGCTTAGTCCACTACCAAGCTCACCAATAGAAACACCACCGTTAGAGAATCCGCCACCAAAATGCGCAGCTAAGCCCGTTGATTGCTCTAGAGCAGCACCGAGTGATAACTTGACACCAAGTTGCACAGCTTCACTACTATTTGTTGTAACAAATGTCATGTAGGCATTGTTGGCCTCTTCAATGACAAGGGCTGCAGCGCTGTTATCTGGAACCTTAATCGATGCATTAGCACCTGCAAAGGTCAACGCTCCATCACCACCGTTCAAAGTAAGATCACCAGCAATATCAGCTGCGCCATTAAAATCACAGTCGCCAGAAGCAGCGATTGTAGCAAAAGAAGCAGCACCACCTTGGACTGCAACAGAACCAGAAAGAGTTCCACCAGAAACGTTTGAAGTACCAACGTCAATCGCACCGAAACCGGAAGTGATTGAACCAGAGTTCAAAACGCCAACAGTTGAAATCTGTGGCTGAGCTGCATCAACATTGAGCGCGTGAGAGCTAAGTGTAAGACCGGTACCACCAGCTGTAGACTTAAGCTGAATTTCATCGCTGCTTATCTGGAAAGATGTGCTGTTAACATTAACAGACAATGCGGATCCGCCGCCACCTGCAAGGCCGTCACCGGCGACTGCAGTTGCTATTTTAGCAGCAGTTACTGCATCGTCAGCAATCTTAGCCGTAGCAACACCGCTATCCTTAAGGCGGATGGCATCTGAGTTGATCTCAATACCAGTATCATCAACATTAACTGCCAAAACACCACTAGAGGCAACAAGAGCATCACCAGCAAAGAAATCAGCGATCTTATCAATTGAAGTGTGCTTCATGGTACCAGCATCATTGTGAAGGAAGCCATCACCAGATGCAAGAGCTGTTGTACCAACAGAAGAGGCACCATCAAGAAGAGCAAACTCAGCAGCTGTAACATTAGCAGTTGAAATTGCGCCAGCAAGAAGTGGAACGTGACCACTTAAGTCTGGAATTGTAACAGTACGATCAGCAGTAGGATTAGCAGTAGTAAGAGTTAACTCGTAATCGTCTGGGGTTGATCCTTCAAACTGAATTGAAGCTGTAACAATAAAACCTTGCTGAACTTCAACAGAAGAACCTTGAACTGTTAAATCACCAGCAACGATAAGATTATTACTAACAGTTGTGCTAGCATCAGCAACAGTAACTCTAGCAGTATTATCAGTCATAAGTTTAACGCTACCAGCTGTTGCAAAGTCAATGTGATCATTGCCACTCGCGCGGCCAACAACCAAAGAATCACTCTTTAAAGAATCAACATTAGTTTGTGCCGAGGCTAAAGTAACTGCACCGCCTGCAGCAAGAGTTGCATCACCACTCATTTCAACATAAGATATGTCAGTTCCATCAGACTGAAGGAATCTGCCTGCAGCACCTTTAGCAAGAGCTGCTGGGTCACCTGAAGCATCACCATGAATGATGGAGCCACGAGCAAGTCCAGCCATTTTAGCTAAAGTAACTGCGTTATCAGCAATCTTAGCCTCAACAACACCGCTATCTTTCAAGCGAAGAGCGTCTGAGTTGATCTCAATGCCAGTATCATCAACACCGACTGATAACACACCAGCTGATGATTGAATTCCGTCTCCACCAGCCAAGTAAGTACCCAACTGAGTTACGGTAAGCTTAACTTCGTTACCCTCAGCTTTGTCTTGATCAGCGACCATGAAAAGGTCAGTAGCAGCAAGGCCTGAGCCAGACATTGCAGGTAGTGACTCGATATCAGTACCAAGAAGTTTCTGGGTATCATTACCAGCTTTCATGTAAAGCTTTGAAGCTGCTCCAGAACCTGAAGCATAAAGTAAAACTTTGTCTGCTCCACCTGTAGGGACGTCAGTGGTCGATACTGAATCGACCTCCAGTCCTAAATTTGATAAACCTGTAGCCATAAATATATCCTCCTAAAAATTTATATAGCTGTCCCTTAAATAAACCAAGAGACACCATAATTAGAGTTTCAGAGGATCAAAATCACTTTAAAACCGTTACGCTGCAAGGCATTTCTCAACACCATCGAGCATGTTAACGTTTAACATTTTGTTTTAATTGATCAATCTCTTTTTGTTGAAATTTAACAGCTTCAACTAAAAATGAAATTATTTTCAAATAATCCATGCCCTGCGCGTCTTTTTCGTTTTTTTCCCATGCAACAATATTGGGTAATACCTTACCAACATCCTCTGCAATAAAACCATAGTCTAAACGATTTGTATCTCGCCATCTAAACGAAACACCATTAATTTTGCTGAGCACATCCATTGGATTATCTAAAACTTTAATTTCCTTCTTATATCTTTGTGACGAATACGAAAGAAATGCATTTGCTTTAATTTGTCCAGTGGAGTTATTATTATTAGGCAAAGTTATCGCATGCGTTATATTATCACCGGAAACACCAACACCAACGCCGTTTGTAGTAGCGATAGACAGGGTGGATCCAGAAATAGTGGTGCCTTGCGTTGAAGAACCAGAAATAATTAATGCACCAGTAGCACCATTTTCGTAATAAATTTTTGCTTCTTGATTTGGACCAAAATTGAATGCAGCTGCATCACCTGAAGAGACAAATTGAATTTCTCCACCAATTTTAAGTGGAGATGCTCCCTGTAGCGTGCCATCAATTTGTACTGTCGAACCAGACAACACTATACCATTTTGAGATCCGGATATTACTAAAAAATCATCACCATCTTCGTTATATTCAATAAATGCATCATTATCATCGCCAAAGAATAATTTTTCATCATCTCCAAACGAAACACCAGCTGAAGTTGATGTTTTAATAATTTTATTGTTAGAATCTAAAGCTAAAAAACTTGAATTAGATGCGGCAGTTCCAGCTGCAACTGTATTAGTATCAAAAAATATACCGCTGCCGCTCATTACAACTCCAGAGCTAGAACCTGATATAATTAAAGATGAATTTTTATCTCCAAACTCAATTGATGCATCTTTTCTACCAAAATTAATTTTTCGATTGTATTGAGGCACCTTTAAGAGTTTGTCAATTTCTTGAACTCTTTTTAGATTAGCGGCCATTAATTTTTATTAACCTATTCTTCTCTTCAATCTTATTTAAACGATCAATTATTACGCGCTGCTGTTGCCTAATCTTTTTTGTTACTTTATTTTTCTTGGTTTTAGTTTGGCTAGATGTTGCAGCATAGACAATTAAGGAATTAATTAAAATGCTAATTATAAAAAATACAGCAGAAAATATAAAAAATTTCTTGTATAATTTGTTATTACACATTACAATAATGCCCTCCGTAGTTATAATTAGTACTATACGGAGATAAACGTTTTGGATATCTTAGAAGGCGATTTAGTAACTTTAAAAGGCTTAAGCAAACAAGAAGAAAAACCTATCGGAATTGTTAAGAAAAAAATTAACAACAAATGGTATGAAATATTTTGGGTTAATGAAGATTTAGCTAATCGATTTGCATTAGTTACTGAAGCAAAGGCCCATCGCTTAGAAGTTATTAGTTCAGCTCATCAATAATAGATTTGAGATCTAATCCGGCACAATCAATCTTTTTTCTTGTAAGATGGTAATGACAAACAATACCCTTATATCTTCCGCGCGCTGCTTCTCTCACAACACCGTTGTTTGTTTGATTATTATCTAACATGGGCGTTTGCATAGGAATATCGTAATAATTACAAAGTGTTTCGATTAGTTTTTTATAAGCTTCAATCTGAACTTTGTAATATCCTAGGTGTGGTTTTAATCTGATACCATGTACTTTGCTATTTTTTAGTATTGGTCTTTCACCAAATCCATTTTTATCATACCACTTATTATATTTTGTATAATAAGCATTAGAAAAATCGATTCCAATAGAATATTTGTTGACACCACCTGCGTGCCATGCTACATTGTTAGTATCAACATATTGATATATAACACCATCATTATCTATACAAAAATGTGTAGAAATTTTTCTCGCTTGTAAAACTCGTTTACATTTTTCTGCAGACGTTGTTGCATCCCAGTGAGTCACAAGCATATTTGGATTTCTTTCCTTTCTCCATGTTCTATAACAATTCGAAGGCATTAAATCTTGTTTAACATCCCATTCAATATCAATCTGCTGGCCATTACAAATAATAAAGTTTCTAGCCTCTTCTAAGTCTTTATTTGAGAGCAATCTACGAAAAGTATTAGGCCCTACTTTACCGTCGACAGCTAATTCATGATTATATTGAAACAATTTAATTGCCTCAATGAGGTTTTGATCAAATTTAGTTAGTGTTGGTGCAAACCAAGAAGGATGCCATCCATATTTTTTTGCTGATCTTTTATTGTAGCTTATTAGTCTCCAACTCATTTTATAAACCCCTCAATACTTCATTTATATATTTGTATATAATTTTTAAATTTTCATCTACTTTTTGTTTTTTCCTAGGTACAACTCCATCTAATATTTCAATTAGTTTATTATCAAACCATGTATGATGCGCATTAGCCGTATCTGTTGTGCGCTTCGGGCCTTTTCTGCTATTAGCTAATACAACTCCCGGATTTGCCCTAGTATAAATAGAAACTAAATATTTATCATTTATAACCAATGCATAATTCCAAGACGTCTGCACTAAGCCACCCTTACCATATAAGCTAGTTATTTCATAGCCAGCATCTCTCAGTAATTTTTCAAACTTAGGCCATCGTTTAGCCTCGCGATCACTTCTAGATGTGCCCTCTACAGTTCTTTTCATATGATTTTTAATTATTTCAGTTTGCTCGCTTATTCCTAAACTATTAATTTTCTTTTCATCATGAATTAATCTCATAAATTTAAAATATTGCTCTGGAGTCTGCTGATTGTTTTTACGACCACCATAAATTATTTTCATTTCTGGATCTAGGCCAAGTTTAGCTAAATATTCCTTAGTATCCTCTTTTGTAAGTTTTCCAATTTCATTTCTTCTGGCTTTTAATTTTTTACTTAATGGATCCCTGCCTGATATCAACCTGTTAACATTGTTAGATTCATGACCTGGTAGTGTATAAGTTAAGAGGCCCTTTAACTCGGCATCAGTCATACGCTCCGGAGCATTTGGATATTTCATTAAATGGATTAAAGCTAAAACAGGCTTATTCATAGAAGCACCACTAGTATCAGAATTATCATTTTCATTGAGGCTTCTATAAATTTTTCCGTCTGCAGATAAATCACCAACGATGTAACTATGTCTAGGTTCTTTGTCAGATAATTTAGATTTTTTTGGTCTTGATTTTAAAATTTTACTTAATGATTGTTTAGAGGTGTTTCCGCTGGCTTCAGAATCGCCCTTAATATGATAACCATCGTTACTAAACGCTTCGGAGTTAGCATATATTAAATCAGGCACATTAGCTTTAGGATATTCTTTTCTAAACCATTTAATTGCATTTAAAGAAGATTGCTCTCTGTTTGAGTAAAAACAACGCTTACTAGAATCTTTTCTTCTTTTAGAACACATGTTTGTTTCATCTCGTTTTTTTCTTTTATCATAAAATTTAGATTCTTTATCTAGATAATCTATATTATAAGGAGGCACATATATTGAGATATTTTCTTGTGGAACTTTAAGATTATTAATAACATAATCAACTATTTTCTTTTTAGAGCTTTCTAATAATACTTCATTTTGATCTTCAACTGGATCATAATCATTACCATGTAAGTGGAGAATAGCATGAGAAAATCTCCCTCTCTTAATATCACTATCCCCTCTTAATTTTTCAAATAGTCCCTTATCATTTTGACCATGCCCTGTTTTCAATCGCTTTACAAAAGCACCCTCTTTCTTTAATAAACTTTCTTGTTTTCTTCCTATTCGGCCTGCTTGACTATGGCCAAATATTAAAACTCTAAATTTATTTCTGACCTCGCCGCGGCTTTCTTTTTCCCATTTTCTACCTGCACGTTCTAGTGTTTTTGCATATCTAAATGTATCAAATCCATATATTACACCCGAAGCACCAAGTTCTCCATCACCAACAAACCAAGCTTTTTCTCTTCTCTTTATTAAATTTAAATATTCCTGTTTAGAAACCTCTTCTTTTCCAACAAAATATTTTTTATTTTCGCCTTCTCCGCGACTTCGTAATATAAAATATTTTTTTATTTCACTAGGTTCTCGTTTTTTTTCTGGATCTGAGGCTCTTTGTTCAAGGCCTACTACGCCTGGTCCATAATAACGCTTTGCTGCATTATACCAATCATTAATTTTTCCTGTTTTAACAGCTTTATTGTAAGCTGAAACTTTGCCGCGACCCATAGGATTCACCGTGTGATTATAAACAAATAATTTGTCGCTCGCGGCTTCTTGTTCTTCTCTTGTGCCTTCTGTAAAAATTCTTTTAAATTCTTGTGGACTACCAAATAGACTATCAATATCCTTAACAAAATTCCAACCCATTATTTGATAATTACCCCATGCAGATACATAAATTGCTGCGATTGGGTTTAATTTGTATAACATTTCAAATACAGAATCATCTTTACGATGGTCATTATATGATATTCCTCTCATGCCTTGATTCCATTTAAGATTTTTTTCTTTGCGCAATTCTTCAACTTTTTTAAAAAAATCTTCTGGAACATTATATTTTGATATGAGCTTTTTTTTGTGCTTGTCTCTATAAAGTTGATTAGCATTAACTGCCCGGGCATCGTGAGAAGATTTTTCTGCAGCCATAATCGCTGATATCATTCCTGCAGCTACGCCAGATTTTTCTGATAATTCTATTGTTCTTTTATTTTTTCTTCTAAATTCTTCTGTACCAATCTGACTTCCAGGACTATCTGGTATTTCCTCTGCGGCCCGCTCACTATATGCCGAGAATCGAGGCTCAGCCTGCAGCTTTTCGCCATTTTCATTATAATAATTTATCGCCTGGAAGTTACTTATCCCTGAGTTTAAATCAAATCGATAATCTCGATCCAACCTAAGACCAAGTCTCTGAGCAAGCACTTGCTCAGCCTTTGTAAAGTCGGATAATGCAGACTCATCATCTGGCTTTGCAGGAACTATAAAAATAGACGGCATGCTAATATTACCAGGTCCGGGCTGCTCTAGAGGCTGAATATAAGAAAAATTACCATGAGCTAATTTTATTGTTAGCGGAGAAATTTTGTATTCTTCAACACCCTTTTTTTTAAAATAGTCAATTATGACTTGATCTCTCTGCTTTGCACTTAAAAAATACCTATCGCCCCTGAATACATATTTAAATATCGGTCGACCGTCTGTTGTCTTAACGGGGATAGTTTTAAACTTGTTTGGGATAACAGGGACAACGGTAGATATCTGTTTTATAGCAGTTTGAATATAATCTTTTGCTTTATCAGATAACACAAAGCCTGGAAATTGTATTACAGCATCTAACACTCCATCAATGTCTTTATCGAATGTTCTCCCTTTAAAACTCGCCCTGCCCCTAGTAAGTTTACCGGTAATTGCGCTTCGGTCAAGGTTCGAAGCACCAACACCAAAATATGCGATTCGCTTTTCAATTGTTTTTAAAATATCCTCCGGAACAGATATAACACCATCCGGAATGTATTTTAAGTCCTTTTTTTTCGATTGCCTTTCATACTTTTGTTTTGAGCTTGTCGAATCAAAAGCAAGAATTGCTTTATACTCTTCTCCCTGTCGACTATTCTTATAACTTAACTGATTAAACTCTTCAATCGCCATCGCCACGTGTATTGGGTGGAAGGTCGAGCCCGCAACCACGTTGTCACCTTTCTCTAGCTTCTTACCATTATAAAATCCATTCCGGTAGCTACCGCCCTTGTTAACTTTGCCATCCTTAGTTACGACAACAACTTGCCTTGAAACATCCGGAGCAATTTCACGAAAAAACTGCATTGGCGATGTTTTAAAATATGTTCTTGTAAACTTCTTAAGGTCATATACCTTGCGTGTTCTTAATTTTAATGGGTCTTTTGCACCATAGATAATCAATCCATCGTCATTATCAGGTATTCTATTTTTATCGGCATCATACATTTGAATACTCAGTTCAGGCTGCACAGCCTTATATTGTTCATCACCAATTTGAACCCTAGGATCATTCTTATCTGGATTTAGAGGGGCAATGCCTTGCGTCTCTCTTTCAGCTTCCTCTACTTCAGCTAAATAATCATATGCATTTCTTAATGGGTCTTGAATAAGAATAAACAAATTTAATTTTTTGTATTGAATTTTACGAATTTCATCATCATAAAAATTAAATTCTTCGTTTTCATCAAGTTTGCTTATTTTTATTATGCCATATTCATCTAACTTATCTTTTTGATTTAAATCAGCAATTTTTTCTGCAACATTAGGTATTTCTTGTTTAAATACATTTTGAAATTGAATAATTTTTTTAAAGCCTTCCCCTGAAAGTCCAACATTTTCTGTAGGGTTTTCAATCCCAAAAGCTAATCTCAATAAAGCAAAATTACGGAAGGCTTCAGAGAAATTGCCACTTTCTTTAAACATACTAAAGTATAACTCTTCTAGCTTGTTAATATTTTTTTCTTCTATTAGAGATACTAAATTTTCAAAGCTTGTATCATATATATCTTGCTTTTCTTGAGCCGGTTGTTCCTCTGGGGGCGCCTCTGGTTCTGGCTCTGGTTGTGGAACTTCATCTTCAACTTTTGCTAGATTGATCTGTACTTCAACATCTATTGGTGTATTATAATTTTTGTATTTAGCGGTACCAGGGAAAATTTCAAATTCAACTTTTTTAGGTAAGAAAAATTCAATATCCTCCGCGGGGTCTCCTATTGGTACAACTACATTTTTTTTAAGAGAAATACTATATTTGCCGGCTGGTAGTCTTCCTTTTAAAGAATCCCTAGTGACGAAACCACCAGTACGAAATTTGGAATAACTATCTTCTTTATTTGAAGTGACTAAATTAGAATTAATTTGATTGAGCAGATTTTTTGTTTTTTCTTCAGAAATATCAGATTCAATATTTCTTTCAATTAAATTAATTTCTAATTCAATACCACCATAACCTAATGATTCTCCAGCATCATTTTTTATAGGCAATAGCACAACGCCGCTTACATTAGCCCAGTTTGTACCTTTTACTTTTTTCTGATTTATTTGAGCTGCTGTTAACCCTGATTTTCTTTCTTCATTAGTAAAAAAATCATCCAACATTTCATCTAAAAATTTATCTAACTGATTATTCATTCTTTAATTCCAAAGCTATCTCTATTGCCTTGCGAAAAGGCTTTGATATTTTGTGCATATTTAATTCTTCTGGTTTTATAATTTTATAACTAGAATGCTCATCACTTAGCATAATATCATCACTTTCTGCTTGAGCACAAAAAAACTTTTTGTTACCATGATTATAATGTAAGTCTTGTATTTGGTTAATCTTTAATCCTGTTTCTTCAAAAACTTCTCTCTCTAGAGCTTGTTCTCTTGATTCACCGTGCCTCATATGGCCACCAGGTAAGTCAAATCCTCTCTTATCTTTTTTGTTGCTGCTTTTAAGCAAAATAATTGAGCCGTCATTTAAAAACAAAACTGTCTTAACTGAAACATCCATATCATCACCTAATTCAAAGTTTCTTGTTTTAGGTAGATTATCATAAGACATGGGTGCTCTGCCTGCTCCTGCTAATGTAGCAATATTGCCGCCCATACCAGCAGCACCATATTCATTAATATATTTTCGCCAATTTTCAAATAGTTTCTGCATATTAGTTATTAATGCGGCTTATAAGCCACCTTCTTTGTTGGGAATTCATGCGTTGCCAAATATTATGTAATCTATTAATGTGTTTTTTCAAATAATTTGAAAGTGGTAGATCTGTACGACTATTTTTAATAATATCTATAAAATGATCTCGGCTTAACATATATGCTGAGGAACGATAATTATAATCTGTTAATTCAGAGGGAGCCTTACTAACTAGTTTCCTATAAACAGCTTTACGAAATTGGTTTATGCCGCTTCTTAAGCCATGGCTGCTGACACCTCCTGTTTGCCCACTCTCGCTTTCCATGGCAAAGCCTCTTAACATCTCACAATAACCACACTCTCCATTTGGACCAGGAGGGAATAATTTTTCAAGTTGGTTATACATCTTATCAAAATCGCTTACAAAAGGTTTTGCTGGTTTCTTTTTTTTCTTTTTATAATGTGAGGGCGGCTTAAGTAATTTAGTTAAATCTGTTTTTTCTTTTTTTTGCGGCTCAGGGCGTACATATTCTTCGACACCATAGTTTAAAGGACAATATTCACTTTCGCCGGCGAGGCAACGCTCAATACTAGTATTCCAAATTTTATCACTTATATTGCTCGGTTTTATCGGTGTAGCATTACGAAGCAATGCCGACTTAAGACCCTCTGTTGTCCATTGTCCAAATAGGGCTGCTGACAGTTCTTCTTTAATAATTTGTATAAGTTTTGATTTTTTTATCTGCATACAATAAATAGTTAGAATCTACTTAAAAACTTTTTCTTTAGCTGTCGCAAATAACTTAGGCAAAAAGCTTTTTTTAAGTTTCATTAACCTATCAAATTTTACTCTATCTCTGGCATCTGTATAAAGTGTTGTTGGTTTTTTTATTTCACCATCAATTATCTGATCATTAAAATCATAGAACTTTGACTTTGGTTGTTTACCCATTGCCTCTGGGCAAAGCCATGGCAGGAACATTGAAATAACAGCTGCAACGGTCAAAACGATCATTAGCTTTGTATATCTACTCACATAATACCCTCCTATAAATTAAATGCACGCATCATTCTTTTTGCGCTAACTATCATCGCTGAGTGCGCAGGTGTCCATCCACGATATTTATGGCCCTCGTGATCAGCGTCAGGAGATCCATGCTTGGCCATTAAAGCTAAATGGACTAACTCATGTGTCAAAGAACTTTCTGATATTTTAAAATCGTAGCCTCTCCAAACCCATATGACATTTGCACTCTCAACTCTGCCAATAATAGGACGCCCAGAATAAGGATTCCCATCTAAACTATAGCCCCTTCGACTAATTCTTTTTTCTAACCCCCAGCGTATCATGACTTTTTGCAGCATCCCGCGAACAGCAAAATTACGATCACCAAAGCTTTCAACCCATTTATGATAAAATATCATCATTGCTAACGCCGTTTTATGTTTTGGATAAACGTCACAATTAGGTACTACTTGAGTAGCTTCTTCAAAAAAAGGAATTAAAATCATTTGAGGAAATGATTTATCAGGCACACATAAAGAATTTGAATATAGAGGTTTATTACTATTGGAAAAAAATACATTTGGGCCATGACCTGAGCAAGTTACACAGGATGTCAAAGCGATCAAAAATATTATTTTCCTTAACAAACATTATACCTCTTAACAATCAGCTTTTTTTGCAGTCACAAGTTGCTGTATTGCTTCTTTTTCTTCCAGTTCTTTCATAAGATGAGCCCAGTTTTTAATATCTGCTTGATTTAATTCATCAAGCATACCCCATAAAGACTCAACTTCATCTTTTAATTTTGCATTTTGTTTTCGCAGATTTTTAATTAATCTTTTTGTCTCTGCTATTTCTTTTTGTAGATCATCTCTACTCTTCATCTTATTCTCCTTTACAAACTTCGTCTAAGATTTGCATTAAATTATTATACATTGTAGTTGGGTTATTTGATAAATGAAACCACTCGCCTGACCCTGCAACAGCTAATTGTTCCCATTTTTGCTGATCGGATCCGGCTCTAGAGAAAGTATATAACTTAAGTTGTGGCGTACCCAATAAGGCATTCTTTACATTATCTAAATTCAAAAGTGGCTCCATATAACTTTGTGGATGTTCATCACTAAATACAATTATAATTTTTTCTACGCCGGGCCGCCAATTAATATTAAAGGCCTGCAATGGTGGCTCTGATTCAATTACCTCTGTACCAAACCCACTTTGACTAACAGCCCCCATCCATTCTAAATCAATTATAGGATACACCAAATTTGAAGAAATGTTATGCACTGATAAATATATTGCATCTAGCAGCATTTCTCGCATACCATTCATTCCATTAGGGCTTGAGTCCAAGCTAGCCATAGAGTTTAAAAATTCAGTAAATCCTGTTAAATTTTGAACCATCTCAAGCCTTTCATAATAGAACGGGTTTGTAGGATCCGGCGCCGGCCCTCGGAGCATGCCCCATTGCAAAACTTCTTCATCACTAAAATCTGCAGCAAATTTATTTAAGGCAATCATGACGGCACTTATTTCATCACTCATAGAACCAGACCAATCAACAATAAATAAAATATCTGTTTCTTTCATTTCTTCGCCATAATCAGTTATGCCATCACAGTCATCATCGATACCGTTACATATTTCTTTTTGAGGAGTTATCTCGCCCAAACATAAACCACCAACAAACTGATCATTTTCATCCCAGTTGCCCCAAGCACCAGAATCACAAACCATCTCTCCTGGCTCGCATATTCCTACAAACATAGTGCCATTAGGTCCAGTATAACAGCCGGACAATAAATCTTCATCAATCAATTGATTGCAGTTATCATCAAAATTATTGCACTTTTCTTCTTCTAACGGTATACCAACATAAGGATCACAAGAAGCAGGATCCTGCAACTCAGGAGGAAGCCAATAGCAAAGAGCATAACAAGGTGTTGTTACTATTTCAGCACATTGAGAATCAACACACTCACAAGTTTTAAATCCCTGCCCACAAAGCAGAGGATCTTCTTCACATGGAAAAAGAACACCAACATCTTGTACAGAACATATACATTCCAAACCTTCATCGATTTGGCTGTCACAATCATTATCAAAGCCATCACAAATTTCGTTTTGAGGCTGAGGCGCAGAACAAGATATCCAATTGCCTTCTTCACATACCTCATAACCATTACCACAAATTGTAGAGCATGATTGAATTAAATCTTCATCAGTATCTCCATTGCAATCATTATCGACACCATCACAAACTTCAGGAGGAACAATGCCGCATTCACCACAAACATTCAATTGATTTTCATCTATTTTATCATCGCAATCGTCATCGATGCCGTTGCATGCTTCTTCATAACATTCTGTTACACAATCAGTATATTCTATTTTACCTTTATTGCATAGCTTATCTTGCATGCCAGGATAGCCATCTTCTGTTATGCATTCCAAAGACGCAATTAAATATTGAGTTGGATCGCATTCCATAAACTCTGTGCATTCGGTTTCTGAATGAAGTGTTGCAGGATCTTCACAAATATTCATGCAGATTTCTTTTTGCCATACAGAGTCAAGCGGAGGGCAAAAATACATTTTGCAATCGATACATTCAGGACCGCTGGTATCGACAACATCTTCCCAAGAAACTAATTCAATATCTGGAGTCTCTTCTATTATATCTTCTTTCAAACCAGAGTTGTGCTCTTCTAGCACTTCGCTGCATCCATACAGAGAAGTCAAAGTAATTAATAGCATCAAAACTAGTTTTTTCATTTTTCATACCTCAAGGGATACGAAGTGTTTTAAACATATCCCTCATGTCAAGATCTTGAGTATCTTCGTAAAACGGATCATCATAATCATTATATGACACTGCCATTTCATGAAGACGTTGCATTTCTTTTCCAGCTTCATAAGCTGAATCAAATTTTTTATTCAATAGACGGTCCTTTGCGTAATAGCCTAAATCAAATATAGGTTTCATCTCCCACTTCTGCGACCACATGTTAATGTTAACAGTTCCAATAAATTCATCCTCAACAAATATTTCATTTGCCAAGCCATCGTTTATTTCTTTAAAGGAGATTCTCATAATTTTTCTTTCCTTACCAATAACTAGTAGCTACATTATTCGTACACAGATTTAATTAAAGGATTATCTATGTCTACACAAGATTTAAAAAATTTATCCGGAAAATTCATCAAGCAAGAAAGTGATGATTTTGAAACCGCAATCCAATATTTGGAGAAAAAATATTTCCACAATGGTGGAGATCCAGATGCAGAAGTAATTGTAAGCTGGAATAAGAGAGAAGTAAAAGAAGAAGGTCTGATTAGCTTTTACGGAACAAATTCACTTATAGCGTCAGCAATCAAGCGATGCAGAAAAGGAATCAGGGCCGTAAGGTTCACATCATCAGGCGCCGAGTTATTTTTCGACGCAAAATTTGTGAGGCCTCTACATACAGTGCTCAAGATCAAGAAATAGCGCAGCGTAAAAATTTTTTTAGCTAGCTAGCCTAGCACTACATTCTGGTATCGTCCATAGTGCCTAACAAAGAAGATACTTCATCGGCCAATGCATTAATTTTCTTAAGATTGCTTTTTAACGATTCAGGGTCTGCTGCTTTTAAAGATGTTTTTGATATCATCGCAATTTGTGAAACGTTTTTAGCAATTGTTTCACGAGGAGATACGGCAGTCTCTAAAGCTTCATTAGCAGGATCAACTGACATTTGAGCCTCAGGATCGGTCATACCACCTGACAAAGGATCTAAATCGTCATCAGATGTCCCATATACTTTCTGAGACATTGATGGAGGATCATCGCTTAAGCCACGAATTGTAGTAGTATGCGGCTTAAGTTTTTTTGTCATACGTCTTTGTGATCTTCCTGTATAACTGCTTAACTCTTCTTTGATAATTTGCTTTAATTTTGATTTTGTAATTTTCATTTAATTATTTCCTATTGTTCGAAAGGAAGCCCGGGAATTTTAGGTATATCAAACTGGCAAAAGAATTTAGACATCTCAAACGCTGCTTCAATTAAAGGCTTAGCTTCTTTTGAATTTAAAAATTTAGCGATTTCTTTTCGGAATTTTTTTGCATCTCGTTGATTAGCTAGCTCAGCTAACATATCAATTAAACCGGCTTGTTTGTCTCCAACAGACTTAAGCATCATTAAAACCATTCTTTCTGTAATACTGCCAGGCTCTGACTGCATAAGTTTTAAAACTGCTTTTTGAACTGTTTTGTCACAAATGATAGCTTTATACTTTTGCATATCTTCTTTTAAGATATTTTCTTGCTGAACTTTTTCTAGCTCTTCTTTGATGATTTGCTTAAGTTGTTTTTTTGTAATTTTCATTTAAATGTTGACCTTATTGTTATCCATTAGTTAACTCATTAGAGTTTCTATTGTACGAATTCGCTCCATTAACTGACTCACTAGTGTCTCTAGTTTAAGAACGCGCTCTTCTTGCCCCTTAAGATCATAAGCTACCGCATCGAGGGTCGGTTGAGCCGGCCCGCGCATGAACATGTTGTCGGCAGCTTCTTTGCGTCGACGCTGATCAGCTGCCATATTACCGGCTTCCTTACCTATCGCCGGCATGCGTTCGTTTAAAGCTTCTAGCTCTTCTTGTATGATTTTTCTAAGCTCAGTTTTCGTGATTTTCATCTAGATAACTCCCCAAAAG
>Ga0208794_1000836_pt1 | contig 16628 bp, 22 predicted proteins | sample 32_taG_FD_184106 | JGI IMG/M metagenome (GOLD analysis project Ga0208794, IMG submission 184106) | Marine viral communities from the Gulf of Mexico - 32_GoM_OMZ_CsCl metaG (SPAdes) (version 2) | ecosystem: Environmental > Aquatic > Marine > Oceanic | place: Atlantic Ocean: Gulf of Mexico... | reverse complement strand
CCGGAAATTCTCCTGGTTTTAATTCAATCTCTTTTGGTGGTTTTGAATCTTTAGGGAGAATAACTTTTTTATCTTTTTTAGTTGGTGGATCTCCTCCTCCTGGTGGTGGTGGTGGTGGAGGTGGTGTTTCATCTTTAATTTTATCTCCTGGTGGTGGTGGAGGTGGAGGAGTATTACCTCCTCCTCCTCCTCCTGATCCATTTTCATCAGTTACAAATTTTCTGTAATCCTCTTTAGTTACAGGATCTTTAGTTGGTCGATCTATTTTTATTTCTTCCTGGACTATTGGTTCTATTTTTACCTGTTCAATTTCAACTTTTTCTTTTTGAATTTGAGGAATTACTACTGGATCAATTACTACTTTCTCTTTTACTATTTGAGGAGTAACAACTGGCTCTATTTCAATTTTTGGTTTACCTCCAATTATCAAGTAATCATTACCCATGTTAGGTTTTACTTGCTCTTTAAATAAACCATATCGATTAGATCCCTCCATAGCTTGACCTGTAAACTCTTGAACCTCAACAGTTCTTTTAGGCAATACTATTGACTGTTGACCCTGCTCTTGCATTGGATCTCCTGTATATTCTTGTATTTGAACTTGTTGCTTGTTTGCATCTTTAAGACTTGGAGCTATTTCTATTCCTGTTTTTTGAGCAGTTTCTATATTAGTTTCTATCTCTGGATTAAAACTTACTTTTTGATTAACTGGAACTCCAACTGGATCAACCTCAACCATGCCAACTGGAGCTAAATTAGTTTTTGATAATGGTTGAATTTGTATAGGTTCTATTTGAGTTTTTACTTGAGTATTAACTTTTTGACCTTTTATATCCATGCTTTGAGTTCTAGCATTAGCTAACATTTTTTCTTTTTGTGCTTGAGCTTTTTTAAAATTTTCTACTTGTGTTTGTCTAGCCTGGCTACCCTGTTGCAATCTTGCTTGTGTGCTTGTAGCTGATTGAGTCCTGACCATTGTTAATGGTTGACCTGTAACTGGATCTATTTGAGTATTTTTAATTGTTTGAGGAGAAAATTTTTGGCGTTGACTACCAAATTGAGATCCTGGTACTGATTCCTCAATTTTTTGAACTCTTGCTTTTTTTCCTAATATTCTTGATATATCTCTTTCAGCAGTTGATTTTATTTTTGTTTTAGTTTTCTTATCTACTTTAGGAATCTGTCTATCAATAACTTTTACTTTTTTATCAAAAAAACCTCTTTCAGCAATTTTAACTCTTGGATTTGATCTACCTCCTCCTGATCTTCCTCCACCACCCATTCCACGACCTCCTCCTCCTCCACCAACTTTTCTATTAGGATCATCAGTCTTTGTTACTCTTATTCGACTTGTTGGAACTCCATAAGGATCTGTTTCAATATTTGTTATTTTTGGTTTTGTTATAGCCATAATTTACTCCTTAATCAATAACTCCATTTGTGCAACCATTAGATTGAGCTAAAGCAGTTAATCCTGGATCTTCACTTACCTGAACATTGTTTCTTTGTAATTGACTTGATCCCCTCATCGATACTCCATTTGGCATTGAACCGAATACAAATTCCAAATCGTTATTTTGTTCTAAACAAATATAATTTTCTACATATCCTGTATCATGACCACCATTATTATCATTTACTGCATCGCTGTAATATAACTCCATTTGGTAGGCACTAGGATAGTTTGCTAAATTAACTCCAACATATTGAACCCATGCGTAAGCAGATGAATGATAAAAATGGTATCTAACACCAACTTTAAAAACTCTAGTATCTGCACATGTATAAGTTATATCTGAACCAACTGAATTATAATTTAAAGTAAAACAATTATCTGAATCATATTTTTCTACATTAAAAGGTACACCATTTTGTGATGATGTTGTTTGGTTAGCACTTAAACCAAAATATGCAGTTATTGGAGTTCCTCCTGATGAACTTGAAATAGTTAAAGTGTCTCCAGTTACAGATGTTGATATTCCACCACTACCTACAATATTTACAGTATCGCTTGGACTAGAACTTGAAAACGATCCTGTATCTCCTGCAACAGTACCAATATCATTAGTAGCATTAACTGTTAAACTATCTCCTGTAATTGATGTTGTAACTCCTACACCACCGAGAACGTTTATATTATCTTGTTGAGAAGATGCAGTAAAAGATCCACTATCTGATGTTACTTGCCCTATATCATCTGTCGGATTAGCTCCAACACCAACCCATGCTCCAGAAGAATCATAAACCTGGAGTACATTAGAATCAAAACGAACTGCTCCTAATGTCGATGTCGCACTAGATCCGAACACGACTGCTCCTCCAACATTTAAATCGTTTGCACTATCAATAACTGCTAAATTTCCAGTATGGTTATAACCTGGTTGGACTAATGAATAAGTTGCATTAGCACTTAAATTATGCCCGATTGTAGCGTTATAAATGGTGTCTGATTTAATATCAATATCTCCAGTAAATTCTGGATTCTGTCCGACTGAACAAGTAGCATTAGCTGATAGGCATGGAGCATTATCAGAGCCTAAAGCTATAAATACTGATAACATAGCTATTACCAACGCTATTCCACTAGCTGATAAATCTGGATTTATTTTTTTTAATCTGGATAACATATTTTCCTCCTATCCAAAAATTGTTGTTTGGCTACATAAGGATTGACCTATGAGCCAACCAGATATAGCAGTTATTGATAGTAAAATAGTGTATTTAAGATAAACCAAATCGAGTTCCTCCTAATAACGTTAATGCAGTAGCAAAAGCAGTATAGAGAATCAATGCTCCACAATATGCCAACCATAAATATCTAAAATAAATAACTACTGGTAATTTGAACCAGTCATAATTTAAAGTTATGGAATCGTAGAACTTTTCCCATGCCTCATCAATCTTAAAAATGTTTCCTCCAAAATCTATATTTAGAGGCGTATCGTTTAATGTTTCATCAGATACATCTAACATTTTTGCATCTACCATTGAATTAAATTGAGCTTGACCCTCTTGAGTCAATCCTGTTGTAGATTCTTGAGCTACTCCATCTATAAGTATTCCCATACCTACAACTATTGAAAATAATAACCATGCTTGAAAACCCATCTAAAATGACTCCTTTACAAATGCAAATGCTCCTAGTGAAAACAATAAAAAGAACGCCCATAATACAACATAAAATGGAGCATATAATCCAAATACTGCTCCGAAGATTGTAGGAAACATAAATCCTGCAATTCCTAAGGCCATTGAGTTTGTTCCAACAACCATTAGCATTAATAAGAAAAAACCAATGCCTAAAAATATAACTGCATAACCAAGCTGACTTACTCCAGAATTTAAAGCAAAATTACTTAGTATTCCATAAAATGGCATAAAAGATGCTAGAGGTTGAGCAGTAGTTAAATCAATTTGAGGATCTCCAACAACGTTTTTGATTGCCTGGTTCAAACTTATTAAAGTATCAGCATCTATGTCCTGGACTGTTCCTGGACTAACTACAACGTTAGTAATATCTCTATTAAAATAATAAGTTCCATTATTAGAGCTAATAGCATCATTAAAAGTTCCTTGATAAACAGGAGCTGCTGCTGATGTTTCTTCCATGCCATCTGGATCAAAAGTCCAGGTACTAACTGGAATATTATTTGATATTACTCCTGCATTTCTAATAATACCTGCATCTATATTATCTCCAATTTTTACTGGATTAGTATTGTTAACTATTGATGAAAATGATGTAGTTACAGAGCTGACAGATTGACCATCAAATAAAAGATTTAAATTATTTGAGTTGTCATAATTTAATTCAATATTTACGCCATTAGCTATCTGTTGAAAATTTAATGATCCAGTAACAGATGAAGTATTAGCTAGGCTAGTTCCAACAATTCCTCTTATAGTTCCTGGAGAAGAATTGCACTCATATTCGATTCCATATCCTGTTCCAGTAGTAGCATCATATTTAGAAACTAAAGTAGATGTTTGAGAACTGCAAAAAGAATTTATATCTCTAATTTCTAAGTCTAACCATACGCTAAAGTTATTTGATGGTTGTAGTCCTGCTGAATCTGGAATCCTGGCATAATCATATCCACTAAAATAAATTCCATTATCTCTTTGAATACTGTTAATGCCTGTATAAGTAAAATAGCTTTGAGTATTGTTTCCTGCAAGTGATGGAATAATTGCCCAAAATGGAGAAACAGTATTTGTTAATCCCTGCTCCATTACCTCAATTTCATCAAATGAAGTATTAGCCATATAAAATCCCCAACCATTTATGCCTCCAATTTGACCTGCTGAATTTAAAGAATTATATGGATAAACTATTCTTACAGGTTTTTCGGTAAATGTTTGAGTTGAACTATTTTGAATTGACCAACTTTGAACATAGCAAAAATCAGCAGGAGCATTAGCTGATGCACATTGACCTGGAGAAAACATTAAAAACGTAGCTATCAAAACTCCAAGCCCAAAAAATAACATTAAACCTCTTGAGGGAGCATCATATTTATCTAATAATTTTCTCAATTTTTCTTTGTGCATTTTTCCTTTTAAATACATTTCATTATTAATATCTATTTTTTCTTTTTTCATTAGCCTGGACTCCTAACAACTAGCCATAGTCCAGTAGCTATTCCTAAAATAATTAATACAACTGCGATATATGAAAATGTTGGAACAGAGATCCACATTGATAACATTGGTAGCATCATAAATCCGACCCATGCAACAAAGGAATTTCCAGTAACTAAATAAGATGTAACAGATAGTAATCCACCAACAATAATAATTATTGCTAACATACCTGCTTGACCTCCAATTCCTAGAAATTCTAAGGAGGCTCTATTAACATCATTAGGAATAGATGTCTGATTTGTTTGACTCTGTATCGTGTTGTCTAAGGGAGATAGACTTCCAGGAGTAAACTCGTCAAAAACATCTACTCCAGATAATGAATAAAGATTATCAATAATTTGAAATAATCCAGGAAATGCTACCTCTGTTATTTTTTGACCTTCAGCAGTTATAACTCCAGAATTTGAAATTAAAGTTCCTGTTTGCAAATTAGCATTTTGCTCAATGGAATAAACGTTAGCTAAAATATAATTTCTCAATTCATTTCTATTAGCTGACAATGTATTGTCAGATGCTTGACGATAAATAATTGATGAACATACTGGAGTCATAGTCCAACCCTTAGATCCAGTAGATATTGTTTCTAAACATATTTGATAATTTGGATCATTAAATGGGATTGTATTTCCTGCTCCTATATAAACAACTCCAAGAGAATCTCCTATTCTTCTTATAAATGAAGATGCTTTAATATTTCCTGACCCATCTTTAAAATTTAATACTAAATTTCCTGCTTGAGTTTCTGGATATTTTGGAAATGGTGGACTATCAGAGCAACCATCATCATTAGCTAAAACATTTGTATTACACCAGGTAGATAAATCAAGATCATAATAAACTAAATAAAATCGATCTCCAGTATTAACAATGTTTTGAAAACCATTTATCTCAAGAATTGAAACTCCAGTAGGAGCAGGAGTATTAGCTGAAATAGATCCAGGAATAAAAAGAATTGTAAGTAATAATATCAGTAGTAATTTTTTCATTCAGAATCATCTCCATAAATACCTAAATTTACAATTTGGATAACTGAATAAATCAAAGTAACAATGCAAAAAAAAGCTAGAGCTACTAGCACAATTAAATTTGATGTCTTTGCAAAATCGGTTAATAATCCTATTGCTCCGATTGAAGAAATCAACATTAATAAATATGCGATCACTCTAGCTCCTTATGTAACTTTAAGAACTATTAGTCTTTAAAGCCTGTGTAGTACGAAATAGCCCCAGCCAAACCAAGCAACGCCACAGTATACAATAAAGGCACTAAACCGATTACTGCTGATACTCCACTAAAGCTCGATATGTTAGTGTTACCCTGTACTGTTGCAGTAGTGTCAAGCACGATAGGTGCTAGAACTAAACCAACAATCAGAACTACTACTCCCATAGCTATTCCCATTATTTGTCTTTGAGTCATGTTTTTTATGTCCTTAATCTACCTACAAACAATAGTCCGAAAACAAGTCCTACAAGTATGATCGGAAATATTAATGGAGCTAGTTTTAAAACTCCCTCAAAACTATCCGAAACATTAGGAGCAGTTTTCTTATAATCAATCAGAAAATTATACTGTTGGCTTGGTATAGCCAGTCCAGATATTGTCAAAGTCTGACGATTACTACTGTCTAAAGTAGACTGATTTGTTTTATCTACTACACTAGGCGATACTTCTTCGACCAACATTTGAGTAGTATCAGAAAACCCATTTATGTTATCCAGGTTAATCTGGCAACTTGCAGGAACAGTTAGTCCAGTTGTGCAAGTATGAGGTTCATCTGTTACTGATGTCAAACGTACTGAATCTCCCACGTCAACTAACGTTGGTAGTAATACTACTGACATAATTACTGCTACTATCAAAAAGACAGTTGCGATAATTGATGCCTTAAACATACATTACTCCTTTAATATGATATTAAAAGTCTAATATCAAAAATTAATGTTAGATATTTAATATAACTCTTTTTGATATGTCATAAAAGTCATTATTCTATATTCTATATACGTAGTATATAGGGCAAAAAAGAAAATCGAATAGCCTCTTATTAATATTGTATTTAATCTAAGAAATATTTTTAAAATACTTTATTAATTTAAAATTAATATGTTATATTTGGAATTAATATAGTTTTTTGTACATAGAAACTATGTTGATTCGGAATAGATAGAGGAGCTAGAGATTCTCTCGATTAGGATTCTTAAACGTCTAGCGATTTTTATAGCTCCTCTATCAGTTAAACAGGGAGCTTAATATGGCATATCAATCAGAGGGAGATGAATTAGCTGACAGAGGATTGCGACCCATGAATCTTGATGGAGGTTTTACTCCAGGAAACGCTGATGCACTTTTAAAGATAAACAAGAACGCTGATGATATATTAAATAAATCTCATATCTCAAATGAAGAACTTGTAAACCTCCTGGATATGGAACAGGATCAATTAGCATTAGATGATTTAATTAATAATTATAAGTTAGCAGGAAACAGTCCTAAGAAAACTAAAAAAGTTAAAACTATTCTTCAATGGGAAGAAATGAATTTAACAGAAAACTTTAGAAATAAATTTTTACTTTATAAAGTATCTGAAAATGGATTAGCTAGAGATCAGTTTGTACAGGCAATAAATCCATTCTTAGGAGCATCTAGCTCTAGGAGGCGTGGTAAATTATCCAGGAATAATCAATGAACGTTCTATTACTTGATAAGACTAAAAAACTTGAATTAGTTAAGGGAGAAATTAAACACGCTGACGTTGTTACTGTTAAGGGTAAAGGATATAAAATAATTGCTGATGCAGTTACCTATTTAGTAAAAGAAAGAATGTTTGGATTTTTACCTCCTAAAATACAACCAACATTTTTTGGATTAGATTCTGATTCAGCTCTTTTAGTTTTAGACAACGATAACTTAAGAATTGATAAATCTTTTTTTGATATTGAAGATGCAAAAAATGTATTCAAAAAAAAACAGTTAACTGCGAGAACCAACGCTTTGAAAAACAATAAGGGTAATAATGAGTTGTTTAGTAAAATTTTTCTTTATGTCATTGGTCTTGAGTTTTTTCTCATTATTTTTTTATCGATCCCTATTCTTATTCCTGCTATCGTAAAAATGGGAGAACAGTTTTGAGATCAAAAAGTTTCTTTAGCCAATTTTTTTACGATAGTTCAACAAAGGCTATGGGAGTAGCCTCCATTCTCCTTATTCTATCTGGAGTAGGAATATTGGTTTATGGCTCATATTCTTCTCCAGGTAGTCTTACTCCAGTATCAATATTTATAGTCTTTTTATTTTTATGTTTTATATTTTGGTTTTATGCAGGTTTAAAAATGTATAAACCAATTTATTTAATTAAAGACTACAAAGGTAAGTCAGCTATATATGTTGAATACTGGGAATCTCAATTAGTAGAAAATATACAAGCAGATTTCAGAATTGATGTTTCAGGATTGCCAAAAAGAAAAAATTATTATCCACCATTTTTAAAAGTCCAGGAAGATGGATTAGCTCATGTAGATTTTTTTAATTTAGATGAATCTTTAGTGAGTCCAGAGCTTGTTAATAAATTAGCTGATGAAACATCAGTCAAAGGTTTAATGTTAGCTAACATGAAATTAAATCTTAAGACTGTTGGTCAATATTTATTTTTCTTATTAATTATTGCAGGTGGTGGATTAATACTGTTAACTATTTTTGACAATCTTCAAAGCATCTATTTTCCTCAAGCTATCCAGGTAGCTGATGCAGTAGCTACTCCAATTATTGACGAGGTAATAATTATTGGAGATTAAATGCCAAGAAAAAAAAGAAATATTAAAAAACAGAAAAAAGTAAAATCTAGCAAAAAAACAGGCAACTTTAGGAAGATGATTAAATGAAAAAATATTTCGATATATTAGACGATAAACATAGGATATTAAAAGAGCCAATTAACGTTGGAGTATTTGGTCAACGTGGTCAAGGTAAATCTTTATATGCTTATTATTTTGTAAGTCAGCTACACAAAAAGGGCATGACAATATTTCATAATAATTTATTGCCTCCTGGAGTACCTCGAACTCATGGAATAGATTTTAAATATTTTGCAGGAGAAATTCCTGACTTTATGAATAATGCAGTTTTATGGATTGACGAGGTTCAAAATTATGCAAGTCCAAAAAGATCATTAACAACGTTTCAGCAGTATTTCCATAACTTTATTATTCAACAAAGAAAATTAAATTTAAGCATGATTTATACAACTCAAAAACCAGAAGATATTGCCTGGTTTTTAGAGCAACAAACTGATTGGGAAGTTCATGTAAAAAAATTAGTTCCTCCAGAAAATCAAAAAATAATGCACTTAACATATACAACTATACCTGGAAGAAATAATCCTCATTTTCGACCATTTGATCCTAGAGTTATCCCTGCTAAAATTTTGCACAATGCTCATAAACTATATGGAGGCTATAATACTCAAGCAGTTCAATCATTTGATGAATTAAGAGCATACAGTCCAGAATACATAGCATCTAAGCAGGGAGCAGTAGAAAAATCCAATATTAAAGAATTTATACAAACTAAAGTTAAAGACTGGATAACAGAAAATCCAGATAAAAATTTTGATATGACTACTTACGATTTTCAGGAGCTATATATGAAATTATTTGGAAAACAAGTATCAGATAAAAATATGAGGAATCACTTAAAAGAATTACAACTAACGTCAAAAAAATCTGGAGATACAAGGTTTTGGAGAATTAATAAACATTATTTTAATAAACAAAAAGAAAAAACCTCTATCATTGATCAGCTATCAAATTTAGAGGTTTAATCTTTTAATCTTCTTTTATTATTTCTTCTTCTAAAATATCTACATCTGTTTCAGCTCTTTCCTGCTCCCACGTTGTATCGGCACTTTCTTGAGCATATTGAAACGCTTGATCTCTATCATAGCCAGTTGTTTCAATTTCATAAGTTTTAGTTACTTGAAATTTAAATCTTATTGTTACATATCCCATTTTATTTTCTCCTTAATCTTCCTAGTTCTATATGGTATGCAGAGCTTAAAACCGACCTAATAATTTCACTCTTAGTTCTTCCAGATATTTCCATATCATCTGATATTACCTGGTTAAGAGGCTCTGGAATCAGAACCTCTATTTTTATCATTTTTTTATTCTTCATAGTTTTTCTCCATGTTCTGATAATCCATTTAGCTCATGCCATCTTTTACCCAAAATTGTTGTTAGGTAAAATGGATTTGAATTTATTGGTCTACGATCCATAGAATTTGTATAATCAACAGTTATAAGATCTTTATAATGTTTTTGGTTTGTTTCAGAAATACTCCAAAAATTACCAGTAACTCCAACAATAACTTTTTTGCATGGATATTCAGATAAAAAATATTTTGGCATTACCCATAAATTTCCAAAATTTAAATCGCCCTCATATTTTTTCCAATCTTCATCAATATCCCATCTTGATTGAGCAATTTCTGAAATAATTTTTTCTTTTTTATCTAAATTTCTTATTTCATCAAAACTGTATTTTGTAACTATACAATTTTCTCTATGTTCTACATGATTGTAATCATTTTCATCTGTGTAGATTGTAATTAATTCTGTTATTAGCATTTATTTTTCTCCTTATTTGTTATTAGCTATAAGGTATATTACATGGTTAATACCATGATGTCAACATGGTTGTTTAGGTTTATTTTTAAATTTCAGAGGTATCAACAGGTATTCCAGATAAATCTATTGCATCTTCTGGAGTTAGCCTGGTATATGCTTGAGTTGTTTGAATTGATGAATGACCTGCATAAGACTGGACTCTATTTACCGGTAGAGGAATATTTAACCAATGAATAATAGCTGAATGTCTTAAAGTGTGAGTACCTAAATTTATATACTTAGTTATTTTTTGGTTATCCAGGCACTCTTGATAAATATCTTTATATCTTTTTATGGCGTTTGATCTTCCCATTTTTATTAATGGTTTTCTCCTGGAGGTTATATCCAACCCTGCTAAATGTTCAGCTAGTCTTGGAAATAATGGAATTACTCTATCTTTATTTCCTTTACCATTAACAACTTTAATAAATCTATCATCAAGATCAAAGTCATTTGGAGTTATAGCTAACGCCTCTGATATTCTTAACCCTGCATAATATTGAAGATACATTAACGTTTTTATTTTTGGTCTTTTTGATGCCTGGATAAATAATTCCTGTACATCAGCGTTTTTTAAATAAAGTACATGATTTTTATTCATAATCCACCAGATATAGTTTTGTGTACTAATTTTATATATTTTTAAATCATTAATATAGTATTTATTGACTAAATTCCAAAAAAAGTACACATTTCATAGCATTTTGGGTATTTTGGAATTTTTCCCACGATATAAAACTGTCCTTTACTAAATTTAAAACATTCTAAAAAACGCCAAAAATAGTAGGTTTAAAATTGAAATAATTTTTTTCTCTTTAGCTCCTAAAGAATTTTGTTCTATATATTGGCACAATATATATTCTATATATAGTCCTGACCCGAAAATCTTTCCATGTTTTTGGAAAATTTTTCTATAAGTCTTAATTGGTGGGATTAAAGGGATTAAAGTTTTTAAAACACACATTATTTAAGCGTTTTTTATTTATAAATGATGGTTTACTACCCTCTAGAGTTAAAACTAACGTCTATGAGAACGTATTTAATAATAATTAGCGTTTTATGTAGTTATGAGCTGATATTTTTCTATATTTAAATAAAAGTATTAATTTTTTAATCATTTCTATTTCTAAATGCTTTAATGTTTTCTTGTTTTTCTTCTTTATAAAAAATATCTCTTATATGGAATAACTGTTTATTAATATGATTTTTGTTATATCTAAGGTTTTTAAATATCTTTAAATTTTTACTAGATGCTAACCAAATTGATTCAGCGATATTGTCAGCTACATCTCTAAAATAATGTTCATTTTGATATATCTGTTTTGAAAAAAATTCATCAAAACGTAATCTGTAATCTAAATGCCTTAATGATAATTGAAAATATTTTTCACTTAATTCATCTTTGTCTAATTTTTCATTTCCAAATTTAATTCTTAACATTGGAATAAATGCAGGTTGAAGAAATATAGTTGGATAAGGCATAAAGACTGTTGAATATTGTTTTCCAGAATTAGCGTAATATCTTCTAAGCATTAATAATTTACCCTTATTTTTTAAACGTTTTAAAACATTTCCTAAAGTTTTTTCTTTATTTAATCGTGGCACGTTATTTCCAGATAATTTAATTCCTTTGTAGTGTAAATTTATATATAAAGAATTTTCTCCCTCAATAGCTCCAGGAATATAAAATGGATATGTATGATTTTTATATGCAAAAAGATGCCTCATAAAAAAATCTAGTAATTGGCTTTCATTATGACTTAATTTTGATGGATCATTATCTACCCACTCTTTGCGATCTAACGTGCAAAAACTAGGTAAATAAGCATCTATCCATGTTTTATCGATCTTCATGCAGGTTGTTTCCTAAATAACTTGTTTAAGAGCATTTTTCCATTACGAGTATTAAAGTCAGGCTCAATAGAATTTTTAAACTGTCTTTCGAGTCCACAATGCTCACAATTAGCAATAGGAGTTCCAGAATCAATGGATTTATCTGGCGTTGGTAGTATAAACTTGTGTTTACAATCTTTAATAATGGCACTCCCTCATGGTTGTTATTAGCAAAACAGGAATTTGAGGTTCTCTGTTATAAGGAAAAAAAACGTTAGTCGATTTTTTTTGCTCCCATGAGGGAATTAAATAAGTCATTCACGCCTCCCAAAAATACATACTGGAAACTCACATAGAGGGCATGGATATAAACTGGTTGAACCATCATAATCTACACAAAATTTAAGATTACAGAAGATGCAAAGTAATTCAATTATGTCTACAATTTTATTCATATCTTAGGATTCTTTTATAAGAAATTAAATTATTATCTGGTTAATGTCAATATGTTTTCATTAATATTTACAAGAATAATTTATTTTATTTTAAACATTTTAAGGAATTTTACCACTAATATTAATTTAAATATTAGGTTGTTAATAGAAAAAAGTATGTTAAATTTAATTCATTAAAAATAAACAACTTAAAGATAGGTATATGTTCGAGAAAAGTGGTATTAACACGTTGAGTAAGTCCTTAGAGGAGGATCTCATGGTTACACAAACATTAACTACATCAAAGTTTGGAGAATATATAAAAGAGCTAAGAAAAGAACGAGGATTATATCAATCTGATCTAGCTACTTTAATTAATAAATCTCAAACTTGGATAAATTTCCTGGAGCAGGGAACTTTAAAAACAATGGAGGTAACAACTCTAGTTTTAATGAGTAAAGTCCTAGAAGTTCCAGTAGATGATCTATTAATAAATTTAGGATTGTTAGAGCAAAAATTTGGACTGTTAAATGTAGAACCAAGATTAGCAAAAGTTTTGCAGGATTATGACAGAAAAAAACAACTCGCATTAGCTAAAGTATTAATTAAGGAGTAATAGTGATTTATGCACTATTATTTTACGCTAGTAGACAAATATCTGGCGACCCCGAGCAGACTCGAACTGCCGATCTCCTCCTTGACAGGAATATGTATCCCTCTACTTATACTTAGAAATAGTAATTAACACACTATTACTTTAGTTAAAAGGGAATAATAGTGAGCTAATTATAATATTAGAATTTGACAGATGAATATTAACCATTTAATAAATAATAAAGATATTGTTAATAAATTTAATCAAAATTCTTTTATTATGGATAAAAATACGTTTTGGTATAAAACAAATAATATTGAAAAAAAGATTATGGAATCTGACCTGGTTGGATTTTATAAAGAGAATTTAACTGATAACTCATTAAGTGAATCAACTGTATTGTCTAATATGCACATTTACGAGAAATGGAGGGATTTTTTACATATAAAAACTTTATTAAGTAATCAAAACAAATACTGCAATATAAAAAAAGAGGGAGCAAAGTGTTTGCAATGTCCTCATAGAAATATGCACGTTAATTATGCTTTAAAGGTTTTTAATATAACGCCAGATGAATTTTTTGAAAAAAGATACGAGCCTCCAATTAATATTATTAAATATGTATCAAATAATGAATTAAAAACTTGGTATAAAGAATTTATAAATTATTATAAAAATACTCCAAAAAGTAATGGAGAAATGAGATCGCCAAATACTATTGCAACTTATATTAAACAAATAAAAAGATGGCAAAATGTAATTAATAAAGAAACAAATAGAAATTTGGACTTTGCTGATAGCATCAAAGTTAAAGAGGTTATTAATATACTTGATCCAATATCTCCTGTTGAATTACAGGAACTATCAAGAGAAATATTAAATAATTCTCAATATTATGCCTCAAATTTATTAGGAGCAAAAAGACTTAAATGTATTTTCTTTTTAATGCTACAAACAGGATTAAGATTAAATGAGGTTTGTGAATTAAATAAAGACAATTTAAATGTATTATCAGATGGTACTGGAGAATTAAAAATATTAGGTAAGGGAGCTAAAGAAAGAATAGTAGGAGTTAGCCAGGAAACAATAATTTTAATTAAAGATTATTTAATGGAACGTAATTCAAAAATTATTGATAACAATCCTGCATTATTTTTAAATTCAAATTTTGAACGTATTAACAGATGGAGCATAATTGAGATGCTTAAAAGAATAAGTAAAAAAACTGGAATAAAAATTAATGCTCATAAAATTAGAAGAACGTCAGCTACTCTTAGAGTTCAAGATGGAGCAGATCAGCAGGATCTAAAAAATAATTTTGGTTGGAGTTCCGATAAGGTTGCAAACAGATATATGGCATCAGCTAAAAATATTCAATCAATTAATGCTCAAAAAAAATTTAATCCATTTGTAACTAATCAAACTATTCTGGAGAATCAATCAGATAGTTCAGACTAAACGCTGAATCTTGAGAACCCTCAAAATAAATAAATGGATATTTTAATTGAGGTATTTCAATAAATGTATTTATCTCAATAGTATTTATGCTCCCTGATGCCTGTAATGACTGTTTATAGAGCGTTTTGGGATTAGTTAAGGCGATTGAGCTACAATTACCAATATTGTCAGCGTAGCCTATTTCCAGGTAAGTTGTATCTCCTGGCACTTGCACTCCAAGTAAAGTTCCATTTCTGTTAGATATAAAATAATTATCTTTATATCTTAGCGTTGATGTTTGTGAGGTGGAACATTTACTGGAGTACAGTTGCTTAAGATTCTCTGTTTGTAGTCCTGGTATTAAAGCGTTGTTTACATTATAGCTAGTAGAATCAGCTCTAACTGTTACTGCAAAATAAGTAATAATCAGAGCAAAAATAAATACAAAGCTATAAATATATGCTAACTGTTTTTGGTTCATCTTCTTTTAGATTTTCCTCCTCCTGCATAACCTGGTCGAGTTAGCTTGGTTGGTTTTATTTTTTCACTATCTTTAAGCGATATTTCTTCATAATATTTCAGAGCATTTCTTCTCCATAATATTTGTCTAGCACTAGATGAAATATTTGGGATTTTTTCATTAGCTAACTTAGATAATGCTTTGCTATCGTATTTATCGAGAATTGTATTTAATTTATCTCTATTATCTCCAACCATTTCTGGTATATCTTTATATGCTTTTTTTAATTTACTTGTTGCTTGAGGCGTTAGTGGTAATTTATTTTTTTCTGGATTATATTTTTCATATTTTTTATCAGTTGCTTGACTTTGATAAACATTAAATGTTATATCTGAAATTCCTTTTCTAAAATCTTTATCGACTGCAATAGCCATTTCAACTTTTGACATTTTATTAATAGCATTCATATCATCTTTTGATATTTTATTAATATTTACTTTTTTATTTTTTTTGCTTGGTCGACCTACTTTATTTCCATAAGTTCCTTTTCCTTGAGGCATAGTTATCTCCTTTTATTGTTTCTTTTAAATCCACCAAAATTTCTTGGTCTTTTTGATGCAATAGGTGGTGGAGGAGGTGGTGGTTCTACTCCAAGTAATATTGCTTGTGATTCAGACGTAACTGATGGAGGAGGTTTTGGCGTTGATGGTATTTTTTTTATTTTATATTTTTTTGGCATCTTTATCTCTTACTCTTTGCTCCTGGTCGTCTGAAAAATATAACTTTTGGTCTTTTAGCATCAGTATTGTCATATCTATAAAAAAGATTTTTTGTTAGCTGACCCTCTAAGTTTCTTGGTTGTGATTCTGTTGTAGAAATAATCCTGACTGAATCTTTAGGTTTTATTTTTGGATCGTTTGGTACTTCCTCGTGTAAATCTTTCCCTACTTTTACATCTCCAGTATTAGTATTTATTTCACGTTCCACAATTCCCTGTCTATGAGCTATAACCTCTGGAAATTCTCCTGGTTTTAATTCAATTTCTTTTGGTGGTTTTGGATCTTTAGGAAAAATAACTTTTTTATCTTTTTTAGTTGGTGGATCTCCTCCTCCTGGTGGTGGTGGTGGAGGTGGTGGTGTTTCTTTTTTAATTTTATCTCCTGGTGGTGGTGGAGGTGGAGGAGTATTACCTCCTCCTCCTGAACCATTTTCATCAGTTACAAATTTTCTGTAATCTTCTTTAGTTACACCCTGTTTAATTGGTCGATCTAATTTTATTTCTTCCTGGACTATTGGTTCTATTTTTACTTGTTCAATTTCAACTTTTTCTTTTTGAATTTGAGGAATAACTACTGGATCAATTACTACTTTTTCTTTTACTATTTGAGGAGTAACAATAGGATCAATTTGTATTTCTGTTGAAGTATCAATTTTTGGTTTTACTTGCTCTTTAAATAAACCATATCGATTAGATCCCTCCATAGCTTGACCTGTAAACTCTTGAACCTCAACAGTTCTTTTAGGCAATACTATTGACTGTTGACCCTGCTCTTGCATTGGAT
>Ga0208794_1000835_pt1 | contig 16657 bp, 29 predicted proteins | sample 32_taG_FD_184106 | JGI IMG/M metagenome (GOLD analysis project Ga0208794, IMG submission 184106) | Marine viral communities from the Gulf of Mexico - 32_GoM_OMZ_CsCl metaG (SPAdes) (version 2) | ecosystem: Environmental > Aquatic > Marine > Oceanic | place: Atlantic Ocean: Gulf of Mexico... | reverse complement strand
AACACCTCCAACCCAAATCAGACGAAGCGAGATGGAGTCGCATCAGTTTCGACGTGAACTGTTCTCCGCACCAAGCCCCATCGGTGAAGAGCGTTGGTATTACGGGTCAGCTTACTGGCTCCCGTGCAGACCTAATGATCTTGGACGATGTAGAAGTGCCAGGCAACTCTATGACAGAGTTAATGCGAGAGAAACTTCTTCAATTGTGTACAGAGGCAGAATCTATCCTAACCCCGAAAAACGATTCTCGAATTTTATTCCTAGGCACTCCCCAAACGACGTTCACGATCTATCGAAAACTTGCTGAACGTAACTATAGACCATTTGTTTGGCCATCAAGATATCCTAGAGATGTAAGTAAATACGAAGGTCTCCTAGCACCTCAACTACAAGAAGACATCGAACAAGGTGCTACAGACTGGGAAGTAACTGACCCTGATCGCTTTGACAATGATGACTTACTTGAACGTGAAGCCTCTATGGGCAGAAGCAACTTCATGCTTCAGTTCATGCTGGATACAAGCCTCTCAGATGCTGAGAAGTTCCCACTTAAAATGGCTGACCTTATCGTCACTAGTGTTAACCCTAAACTTGGTCCCGAAAGCATCGTATGGTGCTCAGATCCTTCCAATGTCATTAGGGACGCTCCCACGGTCGGTCTACCTGGAGATTATTTCTACTCTCCAATGTCAATCGTTGGAGAATGGGAGCCTTACACCGAAACAATCTGCTCGGTTGATCCGTCGGGTCGAGGAACAGATGAGACAGCAGCGGCTTTTATCTCCCAACGCAACGGTTTCCTGTACTTGCACCAAATGCGAAGTTACAGAGACGGTTATTCAGACAACACCCTTCTAGATATCCTTAGAGGTTGTAAGAAGTTTGGTGTTACTAAATTAGTCATAGAAACAAACTTTGGTGATGGTATTGTCTGTGAACTATTCCGTAAACACCTCCAACAAACTAAACAAGCTATAGACGTAGAAGAAGTAAGAGCAAATGTTAGAAAAGAAGACAGGATTATCGATGCTCTGGAGCCTATTCTTAATCAGCATAGGCTTGTGGTTGATCGTTCCGTCATCGACTGGGATTACAAGTCAAATGCAGACGCAGCACCTGAAGAAAGACTCCTGTACATGCTCTTCTATCAAATGAGTAGAATGTGTCGTGAAAAAGGTGCAGTTAAACACGACGATAGACTAGACTGCCTAGCACAAGGTGTGAAATACTTCACAGATGCTATGGGTATCTCTGCTATGGAAACTATGAAACTCCGTAAGCAAGAAGATTGGAAAGACATGATTGATGAATTCCTAGATGACCCACAAGCAGCTACTGATCACCTCGTATTTGGTATGAATCTAGACCAAAGACGACAAGCTAGACAACTAAAAGGTAAAAAGGTAGTCTCCACCTGGGTTTAGGGTCAATCCCCCCCGTATACAGGAGGAGGAAGGGTGGACCTCCGCCTGTGGAGGAGTCGTCGGTCTTAACGACCAACACTCCTCCTTATCTAATGATATTAGGGGACCACAAAGACCACATCTCCTCACACTGTATCATTATATAAGTACCTTATTAAACATTACCCTTAACCACCTTTAACATATGGAATATCATTTCCCTGATAATACTAATGATAGTAATGTTACTTATCATAGAACAAGAACTGGTCCTAACTTCTTTAGAGTCTACTATAAACAAGGATGTTGCATTAGATTTACTCCTAAAGATGTGGGTAAGGTGTTTGGGGTAGCTAAATTTACACCTACTGTTAATGCTATTAGAGAATGGTGCTATGAAATGGTCAAACAGTATGGCAGTGAGACAGATAAGAATGATGATGGTTATCTTAACTACATTGCTAAGCATGGCTTTGGTCCCGAAGTACATGATGAACCAAATGACAATACTAAGATGGTTATTTAATCTATGAACTACACTATTCTACCTATGTATGGGTGCTATCAGTCCTATGATAAGGATGGTAATAAGTTAATCTATAGTGGTACAGAGTGGGAATGTCGATTCTGGACTGAAGAACTACTTAATAACCAGATGAAAGATGGTAGAGTAGTTAGTGATGGTGTCGTAGGAGGTAAATTGTGATTAATCCTCCTGATGATGAGATTAAGATTGTTAAATGTGATACCTGTGGTAAAGATGTTCCCTGTAATGTCGCTTATCCAGTGTCACAGATAACCTGTTTCCGCTGTAGGATGGAGAAGAGGTGGCAGAATTTTGACAAAAATCTCTGAAGCCTATATTCGTTAGTGCCGGGACGCAGTTTACCCCGTATGGGGTACCGGAATTGCCCTGTATTGCGCAGGATCTAACTACCGTGCAGGGGTGATGCGATTTACTGAGAGTCAAGCGATCTGTCTGGCCTCATTACTTATCAGTAATGTACTGTACTATAAGCAACACTAATAACCTAGTGATACCAATGGATTTGGCTGTACTAGTGACACTATGTTGATTGGTTGTGGTGATGCCGTGGTATGCTAAGACCAGTTAGTTTCTTTTGAATGGTTGAGTATCTCGACTCTCCCTGTTAAGGGTGAGGAGAGTCTCGATCCTTCAACCAAGAAACAACTGAAGAGGATGCTGAGTCGGTGGCGAACCGCTCCTCAGACTGTCCACCAAACACCACGAGACACCGATCGACAGTTTACTGTTGGTCAAGACAACAAGTCACAGGACAGCGACTGCTGTCACTCAGTGGTAAGCGATACAATCCTCGCCCAACACTGTTCACCAAAGGGAAAGCGAATTGGCATCGGTGTGACGCTCACCGGCTTGACTGACTTGGGATGTGATGGAAGACACGAGATCCCGGCAGCACTCTCGTGATGTATGCATGCCGTGTCCTGTAGACAGGCAAGAGCAGGCTCATGACCTGCCCACGGCGTTACCTTGCAATGAGCAAGGACGCAACTAACATGCAAACTTATCAACTGTTCTGTGGTCGTGACATCCCTGGTGGTGGCGTGGTTACAGACAAGCGATTCAACTTCTTCATGAAGACTTGTGTTGATCGGATGTTCGATGGCTACACAGTACAAAGTGTACTGGGTATGTGGAAAGGACAACCCGAGCAAACAAACATGATCAGTATTTGTACTGATCGTTATGAAGATGTGCTCTACATTGCGGAGCAATACAAGGAGTTATTTGATCAGGATAGCGTAGCTATTCAGACTCTCGCTCCTATGTCATTCGTATAAGCGAGGAGGCAGGTGCAAACCCTGCCTGACATATTGGTACTTTATGTACCAAACTATTCACCTATTCAATCTTATTATGTTCAACAAGTTCTTTCAATCCGTGTTCACTCAGTGTGACAACTATGTGCCATCGACTGCTGTCGATAGTGTGCATGTTGATGCCATCACAGGCACTGCCTCTGTCCTTTACAAGGACGGAGCTATCTATCGTTATACTAATGTGTCTCGTCGTGCTATCCTCAAGTTCATCGTAGATGATGCACGTAGCTTGGGTAAGTTCATCAACAAGGTGCTCAAGGCTGAGCGTGTTGATGCATTCTATCGCTTCAGCACTCCTCAGTATGTGTTGGGTAACTGATCATGGTTGCAGTTAACAACTACACACGTGTTAGGTATGGTAACACGGAGACAGTACAAGCACACCAACGTGGTGATGCACGAACATCCATGACGTGTGAGTCTGGCCCTTACTTTAGTGAGAGACAGATGCGTATTATGGACCGTAAGTAAACACAAGGACACACTATGTGTTACCAATACCATGCCCATGGTGTGTCTATCTATTTAATTCATTCACTCTCATCATTTGTGCTGGCGCTAGTCAGCACCACAAGGACGCATAATGACTCAAACAATGTCACCCTATCATGTTATCTTTGAGGCTGAGCCTGGATACACGGACGCAGCCTTCACTGTTGAAGAGCTTAGGGATATTGTCAATCATGGTATGTCAGCTGGTGTACCAATGTTTATCTATACCAAGGACAATGTAGCCTGGTTCGATGAGAACGAGGACATCATTGAAGAATACCTAAGTGATTGGTATCATGACAACATGGGTGAGAACAATTACATTGGTGCTATTGCATCCAATGGTACGTTCTCTGTTGGTTCTATTCAAGAACTTAAGCAGCGTATGGTATGGACATACGTTGAGCTTAAAGCTCATGAGATCCTTTGTTCTGTTGACCCTAACTATTGATCATGACTGAACTCAAAGAGTATCACTTCACGGATGAACAAATTGATTTCATCCTTGATATTGTGAGACAGTATGAAGATGTCCATTCATGTGAATGGATGATTGAATTGGCTGATCAAATTGAAGATCAAATTGTAAATCACCCTACTAATTCTTAATTATGCTTTGGTCTGAAACTAACATCATCCTTGCCATCATTGGCATGGTCGGACTGTTCTCTACTGCTGTCATTTGGCAGCGTTCTAATCGCATCACTTCACTCTACTATGCAAGCCTCAAACAACATTCGCAAGCTTGTGCTGAAGAACAGACACAAGAATGCACAGATGTTAGTGCCTGCTGAGCACAAGGTCGATCTGCTTGAGCACATCATGCTCTTTCAGATGGACGGACCAGATGAATTCTGGGCTTGTTATGAAGCTGTTATTGAACGATTCACTAAGGACATTAACTAATGAACATCGACATCTACAACACCAAGTACACCTTTGAAGAGATTGCACAACAATGCAAGGACGCAGTGCTACGTAATGATTTGCGTGGCAAGGTAGCACAATCAAAGTATGAAGAATCATATCTTGATGCTGCCTATTGTCAAGGAGACTGTCTTTGAAATACTTAGCTGGCTTCTTCTTCCTTTGCATTGTTGGTATGTCTTCTGTTGGTGTACAACAACAAGAGAAGATCTTAGATCTACAAGCAAGGATGTATTATAAATGTAATCGTTAATTCACACTCATCGCTTGAGCGTATGTACTACCGAGTCTATTTGTCTAGTGGCGCCTATACCGTGGACGCTGCCGATGCTGAGGATGCCGCCTGGCAAGGTCTCACATTGTCCAAGGACCTAACTGCTTTCCTCATTGATGTAGAACCTATCTATGACCTCAAAGAAACCGTATTACCCAAACAATTGGAAGAAGTACAAGGATGCACCTGATGAAGTATTCCAACCACTAGCCTATGAAGACTTCTATGATTGGAGAGTATGTTCATGGGAGCTACCTGAATCAGTATGTTGTATTATCCGTGTCTCACGTAAGGACACAGGTAAAGTAAATGAGTTCATCTATGAACGTGGTTCAGCTGCTACTAAGAAGCTGGACAAACTAATGCAAGACCCACTTAACGAAATCACTATTGCTGACAATGAAGAAATCCACCTCATCCGATCTCTTGAAGACTCTGACCTTGATTGAACTTGAACATCTTGACAATGAATGGGAGCAAGATAACATGGATGCAGAAACTTATGCGGAGTTCTTAGCCTATGGCGACGCCTGATCAAATACAGGAACAGGTACAGTTTGAACGTGATGCAGTATCACAAGGAATCAAGAAGCTCAGGGATAACACTGAGAAGCTTGAGAACAAAGAGTATGCTTCAGCTAGCGTCTATGGAGTGGCATCAATTGATGTGCTTATCCCCTTGCTCGTTGAGCGTATCAAAGCAACGAATGATAGAATCTATGCACGCAAAGCAGGAGTAGCATTTAAAGAGATACACCAATATCTCAGGGATGTAGAGCCTGAAGCAGCAGCATGTATAGCTAGTAAGGTTACATTTGATAAGGTGTTCTCTTACCGTGAAGACAGCAACTTACTCACTAATGTAGGTGAAGCTGTTGGTCATGCTATTGAAGACGAGTGCCAGATGCGGCACTATGAACGACATGCACCTGGGTTACTCAATACTATCATTAAGAACTATTCACATAATGCTCAAGGCACACGCCAAAAGCTAACAGTGATACAGACACTGATGAATAGATATGATGTAGCCAAGTGGCACACATGGGGACGTGCCAATCGTATTAGGTTAGGGATTTGGTTACTTGATTGTATCATTGAAGTTACTCATTGGTTTACCAAGGAACTAGTCAGGGATGGTAGGAAGACAAACAATTACATTGTTCCTACTCCTGAGTTCATGGAAGTAAAGGATCAGCTGATGTATAATGCTGAGTTATTCTCACCATTAGCATGGCCTATGCTTATCGAACCTAATGATTGGACTAATGATAGACCAGGTGGATATCTCCTTAATGAGGTGATGCGTGGTCATGATTTAGTTAGACGGGGCAATCCCACCCGTATACAGGGAGAAACACCGCTGCAATTTCTGAACTCTATTCAGAAGGTAGCGTATCGCCTGAATCCCACCGTGGTCGCGGTAGCAGAGCGCTTGCAAGAGCAAGGTCGTACTGTCGGGAAGTTTCTTCCAATTGTTAATCATGAGCTTCCTCCTAAGCCTGTAGATATTGCGGACAACTATGATTCACGCAAAAGCTATAGACGAGAGGCAGCTGATGTAATGAATAGGAATGCTGAGTCGTTCAAGAAATCTTGTCGTACTCGCATGACAATGGAAGCAGTCGCACGCTTTAAGGATCGGGAACGATTCTTTATACCTTGGTCATTTGATTACCGAGGACGTGCTTATCCCATCCCTGCTTTCTTAACCCCACAAGATACTGACTTTGGTAAGTCGTTGCTTCAGTTTGCTGATGCAGCATTCTTAGTACCAGAGGCAGAGGATTGGCTAGCCTTTCAGGTCGCAACCACCTATGGCTTAGACAAGGCTACAATCCGTGAACGTCTTGACTGGGTACGTGATAACCTATCTCTTATTGAGAGAGTAGGTAAGGATTCACTCTCATCAATCCCTGAATGGGAAGCAGCAGATGAACCATGGCAATTCATGGCAGCATGTGAAGAGTACTATCACTGTCTTATCGCATGTGATCGTCATTGGACTAGGTTGCCTATCGCAACAGATGCCACCTGTTCTGGGTTACAAATACTCGCAGGACTTGCGAAAGATAAGAGCACTGCGGCTCTTGTCAACGTACTACCAGGTGAAAGACCACAGGACGCATACAAGGTTATAGCTAATGAGGCTATGCCTAATTGTCCTGAGTCTATCCAACCACACATGGACAGGAAGGTAACCAAGAGAACAGTGATGACTGTTCCATATAATGCTAAACCATTCTCCAATAGAGGTTACATACGTGATGCTCTGAAGGAGAAAGATATAGAGATTGATAAGGACAGCTTATCATTAACTGTTAAGGCTGTACGCAATGCCATGGATGTTGTCGTACCTGGTCCAATGGCAGTGATGAAGTGGATTGAGTCGGAAGTGGCTCAAGCTATTAAGTCTGGTAGAGAATACTTAGAGTGGGTTACACCATCTGGGTTTGTCGTACACCAGAAGTTGAATAAGAAGTTAGTTGAGATATTAGAACTAAAGTTACTTGGTCGATGTAAGTTAACTGTCGCTACTGAAGATAGTGATGAGGTCGATCTAAGCCACCATAAGAACGCAACAGCTCCTAACCTTATCCACTCTTTAGATGCAAGCTTACTACACCTATCTGCAATCCGCTTCAATGCACCGCTGGCCGTCATACACGACTCGGTTTTGTGTCGTGCTTGCGACATGGATACTCTTTCACGTATTGTCAGAGAGACGTACATGCATCTCTTTGCTGAACACGAATACCTTACGGACTGGGCAGCACAGATAGGTGCTCAGTCTGAACCTCCGATCATTGGTGATCTTGAACCATCATCAGTGATTGATTCCACTTATTTCTTTTGCTAAATGGCACGCAACATTATTAAAACTGACCCTGTTATCCTTGATGGATACCAGGCAGTACTGAAACCTTCTAAGTTTGGCTACTCTCTATCTGCTGTTGTAGATAATGTGGTCGTAGATAAACTTGAGGAGGACAGAGGTGAGTCCCTTAAGTGGGCAGAATCTAAACTCAAGAACCCCAAGCGTTCTACTCTCAAGCCTGAGCCTTGGGAAGAAGTAAGCGAAGGTAAGTATAAAGTTAAGTTCTCCTGGAATGAGGAGAGCAAGCCACCTGTGGTCGATACTGAAGGCACTCACATCACTGATGAGACACTGCCTATCTACTCAGGTGCTAAGGTTAAGCTAGCCTTCTATCAGAAACCCTACATTCTACGTGATGGCGTTACTTACGGCACTTCTCTCAAGTTGGTTGGTGTTCAGCTCATTAGTATCAATTCCGATGCTGGCGTTGATAGTGGCGACCTCTCCGCTACCGACGTTGCAGACCTATTCGGTACAACTGCTGGTTTTAAAGCTGATTCCCCAAATGTTACTCCCAACCCATCTGAAGTAGAAGACGATGAATTCTGAATTTAATATTGTAAAGAACCAGGAGCTTGGTCTTTATGAAGGAACATTCTCCATCACTTTGCCTCCTATTACTGTCACCCGTTACAAAGCTGACCGCAGTGATTTCAAATATGAGATCCGCCGTGCAGTCAGTGAGATTGTGGAGGAAGTAGTCGAGAAGGCTATTGATGACTGATGAAGTTTCGGTCAAAGCTTGAGGAGCGTATTGCTGACCTCCTCAAGAATCTAGGTGTGAGCTTTGAATATGAATCAACAAAGGTCCCTTATGAGATTCAGTTTAATTATACTCCTGATTTCATACTTCCTTCTGGCATCATGCTTGAGGCAAAGGGTTACTGGGACGCAGAAGACAGGCGAAAGATACTGGCTGTTAAGAAATGCAACCCAACGCTAGACATTCGTATGATCTTTCAAACACCCTACAATAAGATCAGCAAAAAATCTAAGACTACCTATGCACAGTGGTGTGATCGCCACAATATAAAATGGACGACCTTTCAGGAAATCCCGATCGAGTGGTTAGTGAATTCTTAAGGCATGAAAATTGTGAAGCTTGTGGCAGCTCAGACGCTAAGTCACTTTATTCCGATGGACATGCCTTCTGTTTCTCTTGCCATACATATTTTCACCCCGACAATCACACTCATCAAATGACCACAACAGTGTCATTAGCTGGTGAGGCTCGAAAGTTAACCAATCGTGGTCTCAGTCAGAAAACCTGTCAGAAATACAAGATCTACAGGGATGGTGACTATCTACGACATTATTACTACTCAAAGGATGGTGTCTTACTTGGCTGTAAGGTCAAGACAAAGGATAAAGACTTTTGGTATGAAGGAGACAGCGATGGATCTTTTTTCGGGCAGCATTTATTCCCTAGTACAGGAAAACGCATTGTCATCACGGAAGGAGAACTCGATGCAGCAAGCTGCGCTGAGGTCTTCCCAACATGGCCTAATGTTAGTCTTCCATCGGGTGCTGCATCAGCTAAGAAATCAATTCAAAAAAATCTTGATCTACTTCAAGGTTATGAAGATGTAGTCCTTTTCTTTGATAACGATGAACCAGGCAGGAAGGCTGCCAAAGAATGTGCTGACATACTACCACCTGGAAAGGTGCGTATCGCCTTTCTGACGGCGTATAAGGACGCCTCAGAGGCATTACAGAACAATGATATTGAAGCAATCTCCCGAGCTGTTTATGATGCAAAACCCTATCGACCCGATGGAATCATTGAAGGGCGATCCCTTCTCTCAGAAATCGTCAAGCCCCAACCACCAAGCGACTTCAGCTACGGAATCAAAGGACTCGACAACCTATTACATGGTGCAAGATACGGAGAGCTTGTTACGATTACTGCAGGCAGTGGAACAGGCAAGTCCTCATTCTGCAGGAACCTTGCAACTTCACTACTACAGGATGGAAACAGGGTCGGTTACCTGGCTCTTGAAGAATCGAATAGGCGCACTGCTCTCGGTCTGATGAGCTGTGCAGCAGGTGAAAGCCTGCACATTGGTGAGCATGATTCAGAGAAACTGATGTCGCTCTACGATAATACATTGGCTGAATGGAACCTATTCCTCTTTGATGGGTTTGGTTCTTATGATCCTGATGTTATCTATAACCGCATTGAATACCTAGCGGTTGGACTTGATACTAAGATCATCTTCCTTGATCACCTCAGCATCTTGCTCAGTGGTCTTGATGGAGATGAGCGTAAGACGATTGATAAGACTATGACTCGCTTACGTTCTTTAGTAGAAAGGACAGGCATCTCATTGTTTCTTGTCTCACACCTCCGCCGTACACATACGGATCAGAACCATGAAGAAGGAGCACGAGTTACATTGGGACAGCTTAGAGGAAGTGCATCAATTGCGCAACTTTCTGACGCTGTTATTGCACTCGAACGAGATCAACAAGACGGATCTCAACACAGTGATACAACTGTGCGAGTCCTTAAGAATCGCTACTCAGGCGAGACAGGCGTCGCTTGTAAAATCCAATATGATTTAAACACTAACCGATTTATTGAAAGTGAAGCTAAACCCGATTTCGATGCGACAACCGATTTCTAATGCACCTGCATACAAACCTTATGTCCATCCCTGGTATAAATACGTGGATTTGAAACGACCTAACCCACCTACTCCTGAAGCAGTAGAGAAAGCCAAGTTTGTTGATAAGACCTACGTTTGGAAACACAAATGAATCTAGAAGATGCCTTGCAACTCTTCATGCGAAGGGTTGACGTTATTGTCTCCATGGAGATGGGAGGTAAGCTACCCACCAAAGAGGCATACAAAGAAATCAAAGATGAAGTTCGTAAGCTAAAGAAAACTAAGAAAAAAATTCATCATGCCAATCTTGTTAGTACTAGCGCTCCTCCTGTCGTCGTGCCAATCGACGGATGGACCGAATAATGATTTTGATACCTGGTATGAACAGGTAATTAATGAGCCTTACGATCCAATCAATGGGAGCAAGTATTGATGATTATCTTTGATATTGAGACAAACGGATTACTCCATGATGTTACAACGATCCACTGTGCTGTCCTCCATGATACAAAGGAAGGTACAACTGTTGCATACAACGATCAAGGCGGTCCACCAATCACTGCAGCGGTTAACTTCCTCGCTGAGGCTGACAAGATAGTTGGTCACAATATCATTGGGTATGACATTCCTGTTATCAAGAAGTTGTATCCGTTTTTCGAGCCTGAAGGAGAGATTGTAGACACCTTGTTGTTGTCTCGTCTCTACCACCCAAACATGATTGAGCTTGACAAGAAACATAACTGGAAGCATATGCCTCTCCAGCTATATGGTCGTCACTCACTTGAATCTTATGGGTATCGACTGGGTGAATACAAAGGCAGCTTCTCCAAGAGTACAGATTGGAAGGAGTATTCACAAGAAATGGAAGATTACTGTACACAAGATGTCAATGTCACCCGAAAACTATGCAATCATTTCCAGCCTTACCTGAATGGGTCACGCTAGAACACCAGGTTGCTCAAATCCTAACTGAACAGGAGATACATGGATGGTATTTCAACCAAGATGCTGCTAGAGACCTTGAATTATCTCTCAGACGAGAACTTCTGGACCTTACTAGAGTTCTTGAGCGGCGATTCCCCTTCGTCCCAGGCAATGAATTCACTCCAAAACGAGATAACAGAACTCTTGGATATACCAAGGGATCAGCGTTTACGAAACTAAAAGACTTTAATCCTTCATCACGAGACCATATCGCATGGATCCTGACCAACTTCGACAACTTCGATCCGAATTCGACTACTACGATTTCTGGGAAAACGAAGATCGACGAGACGACCTTGAAGAACCATGGAACTGGGCTTTCGATGCAGTTCTTTCGGATCCTGGAGATTACGAAGAGCCTTGGGATGATATCGGAAGGCGCCAACGCATGGCTGAAGCTATGTACGAGTGCTAATCGTATCCACCATCACTGCTCAGTAGCAACTTCAACACATAGATGCGCACACAGAAACCCAAACCTCGCTCAAGTACCATCGGATGAAAGATTCCGAAGACTATTTCTACCAACTCCGGGTCAAGTTATGGTCGGTGCTGATCTTAGTGGCATTGAGCTTAGGATGCTTAGTCACTATCTCGCCAGGTACGACGGCGGACAATACGCCGACATTCTCCTCAATGGAGATATTCACCAAGTAAATGCAGACAAGATTGGCATCTCAAGGAAACTTGTTAAGACCGTAACGTACGCTTTTCTGTACGGTGCAGGTGATCAAAAGATTGGATTAAGTTATGACAAACAACTCTCGCCTAAAAAGGCTAAGGAGAAAGGTAAGGAAATCCGCGATGCGTATATCGATGCGATTCCTGGACTTGCTGATCTCCTTGTTGCAATTAAAGATGCGGCTGATCGCGGCTATGTTAAGGCGATTGATGGACGCAAGATCCTCTTGTCGTCACCGCATGTTGCACTCAACTACCTATTACAGGGATCTGCTGGAGTAATTGCTAAGCGATGGATGGTCATTGCTAATGACAATGACTACTGCTGTTCACAACTAGCCTTTGTTCATGACGAACTCCAATACGAATGCACCCCAGAACATTCCGACTTACTTAAGTCCCATCTGGAAACTTCGGCTGTCGAAGCCGGTGCCTATTACAACTTACGAATCCCACTTGCTGCCGAAGGAAAAATCGGTGGAAGCTGGGCAGATGTCCACTGATGAAATTATTGATTGATGCTGATTACATCGTCTATAAGTCCTGCGCTGGAGCTGAATCAGAGATTGACTGGGGTGATGATGTTATCACTGTCGTCTCTAAGTTCTCCGAAGCCTATGGTAACACGATTAAGGAGCTAAAGAAAATTGAAGCTGCTTTCTTTGATGCTACCGATACTATTCTCTTCTTTAGTGATAGTGTCAATTTTAGGAAGTCTATCTTCCCTGACTACAAAGGACACCGTAACCGCAAGAAACCCTGCGGATACAGACGTGTAATCGAGAAACTAAAAACTGAATATGAAGTGATCAGAATGCCTACGTTGGAAGCAGATGATGCCATGGGAATCTATGCGACTCTCTATCCAGATAACGTAATCTGCTCACCTGATAAAGATATGCGCCAGATCCCTGGTAAATTATATGACCTGGCAACTATCACACTCATCACACCTGAGGAAGGTGAGCAATGGCATTACATCCAAACGCTTGCTGGAGATCAAACTGATGGGTACTCAGGTGTACCTGGGATTGGTGTTAAGCGTGCAGTTGCACTGTTTAACGAATCCGGCTACACCTGGGAAACTGTAGTTAAAGCTTTCGCAGAGAAGGATCTTAGTGAAGATGTTGCTCTAATGAATGCACGACTAGCAAAGATCCTTACCTGTACTGATTATGACCTCGCAGAACAACGACCCATCCTATGGTCTCCCACCGATGCCGGTGATGGAGATGACGATGGAGCAGGAGTTCAACTACAGACGAATAGCGGATCTCCTGCCTGATGCCCAGAAAGAAGATCTAATTACTATCTTTCTGGCACTCCAAAAGCAGAACTACTGCTTATCAAATACTATTAAAAAATTGCTAGCCGAATGGCCTATTCACCCTACTCGCCAGACTACTACACCCGAGGCAACATCCAAGTTTGGGATTTTATTCGAGATCAAGGACTTTCCTTCCACTTAGGTAATGCCATTAAATACATCTGCCGTGCTGGTCACAAGGATGACTACAAGGCAGACCTAGTTAAAGCTATCCACTATTTAGAAGACGAATTAGCAAATGTCACTGCTGTCCAACCAAGCAATCGAATTCCGCCGAGCGTACAATATACCGAACGATTTGAGCCGGCGTACTCTCCAGAAGAATTTGATCGTTGAGGAATTCAAAGAGTTCCTAGAAGCTGATCAAGAGATGGCATTGATGCACCCAACTGATTGTGCTAACTGCCTAAAAGAACTTGCTGATCTTGTCTATGTGTGCGCTCAGTACGCTGAGAACATGGACTGGGATCTAGAGCAAGCCCTACGCCGTGTCCATAAGAGTAACATGAGTAAGCTTGATGACAACGGCAAACCTATCTACCGAGAGGATGGTAAAGTCCTCAAAGGTCCTAATTATAAACCACCTGATTTATCTGATCTAATATGAACTACCCGAATGCCCTTAAAGACCTGCGAGAACAGCTTGAACTGACTTATCAGAAGCTGTATCGAATCAAAGGTGCCATTGATACTATTGAGCAGATCCTTGCAGCACAAGCAGCTGAAGCAGATGCTGCTAAAGAAGAAGAAACCACCCCTAAAGAAACAACTACTGAAGAGTAATGTCTGAACTTATCTCCCGTACTGGACGTGTGCAGTCTTGGATGGATGACCCCACCTCACGTCTACCAGTTTCATGCACTGTCTTCGTAGTGGAAGATAGTATGGAAGGACCTGAAGGTATTGAAGCCTCATGGCGCTTCGTCTCTCATGCACTACGTCATGGGGCAGGTGTAGCTGTACACCTGTCCAACCTCCGACCAAATGGTTCTGAAAATGGTAAAGGACTGACAGCAAGTGGTCCAGTATCCTTTGCTAAAATTTATTCTACCCTTAATGAAGTACTCCGAAGAGGCGGCACCTACAAGAATGGAGCTTGTGTATGCCATCTTGATATTGACCATCCCGATTCACTTGATTTCATTCAAACTCCTCGTCATGAACTACCCTGGGTCAAGCGCTGCATCAATATCACTCCCGAATCCTGGGATGAGTATCCCTACAAGGCTGAACTCATCGAAGGGATTCGCTCCGGTGACATCTGGCTCAACAAAGTAAAGTATGACAAAGAAGGTAAACGAATCCGAGGAAACGTCTGTCTTGAAGTATACCTGCCAAGTCGGGGAACCTGCTTGTTGCAACACATCAACCTTGGAGCATGTACTTTTGATGACATCCCCAAAGCTTTTGTGGAAGGGATGTCGGAACTGTGTAAACTACACCCTTCTACAGGTGTGGGGAGCCACGGAGAGTATCTCACCCCAGATGTTGATAAGCAAGTGGGACTCGGAATGCTTGGATTGGCTAACCTTCTGCGAATCTATGGAGTCAAATACTCTGAATTCGGACAAGCACTGAAGGATGTTAATGAAGAGAAGGTTAACTTCTCCCCTGCATATAACATCGCTAAGGCCATCCAGAATGGCGTACAAGCTGCCGCTAAGGTGGCTGAGAGTCATAACATGGTACGAGCCTTTGCTATCGCTCCTACGGCCTCCTGCAGCTATCGTAGCTTGGATAGGGAAGGCTTTACCTGCTGTCCTGAGATAGCACCACCCATTGCCCGGTCAGTTGATCGGGATTCGGGCACCTTTGGTGTCCAGACCTATGAATATGGTGATGTAGAAATCGCCAGTGAAGTTGGTTGGGATGCATACAAACTTGTATGTGACCAGCTAATGATTATGCTTGATAAAACTGGACTTCTTCACGGATACAGCTTTAACTCTTGGAGTGATGTTGTAGCCTATGACAATGCGTTCATCGAAGAGTGGCTCGAATCGCCCCAGACAAGTCTCTACTATAGTCTCCAAGTAATGGGTGATGTACAGGACAAGTCGAATGCCTACGCTGCTCTCAGTGATGCTGAGGTCGATGATTACCTGTCACACCTATTGGAGACAAATGATGAACTCCAATGTGATTGCCAAGAATGACTTACGAACCGTCTAGACAGGAAAAACTACAAGCTGAAGTGATTGTCCAGCTTGGTAATATCGTAGAAGAACTACGGAAAATCAAATGGGGTGGCGGTGACACCTCTGAATTGGAAGATAAGATTGTTGAACTGAATGGTAAGATCTCAACTCTTACTACTAACAACAATCAATTATCCCAAGCCCTTGCTGCAGCCAATGAGCTTGTTGTAACACTCCAAGGTCAGCTCAGCAATGTCGATGCACCTGGTAGTGACCCTACCCCTGACGACATCAACGCTGTGTTCACTTCTCTGGGGATTAGTGATGACTCCGTATGATAAGCTGATTCAGCGTAAGCGTAAGTGGTCTCCTGTTCAAATGGAGGCAGGTAAGTTGAAAGAAGGTGCGGAAGAAGCTATCTTCCGTGCACTTGCCCTTAGGCAACTTGAGATCCCAGTTGGTGAGTTTATCGCTGCTGGTCTTAAGGGCGAGGTTCCAAAAGCATCTCAAGAGATTTTGAAAATGAACATTATCGATGAGGAAAATCATGACAGAGCACTTGGTTTTGCAGCACGAGCGATCGGTACTGATCAAAAAGCTGAAGCGGAAGCAGCAATGCTTACAAAAGCTTGGGAAGACCATCCAGACCACACCGTGGTCAAGGCAATGGTTCTGGAGAGAAGCATCTTCTTCGTTCTCCTCCCGTTCTTTCGCTTCTGCGGAGACGCTGGATTAAGGACAGTATCCGCAGATATCAGCCGTGATGAACAGATTCATGTTGCTACAAATAGCCTTATTTGCAGTGAAATGGGACTTTCACACTCATCAAGTCTCGACAAGCTGCGTAAAGCGACCATTAATTGGGTTATGCAACCCTTGAAATGGGAAAATGCCGATAAATTTTTGGCTAAAAAATTCTGGCTGGATTCCAGCGATCGGCTTATGTATGAAGGGAAGGCACCTGAACTTTCTGCCACCAGGTCGGCAAGGATGCCAGCTTTCTTTGAGCATTCCAATGTCAACCTCCCACAATACTCTTAATCTCCTAGAAACATTAGGAGTCCAAGCTCATTCCATTATT
>Ga0208794_1000834_pt1 | contig 16667 bp, 23 predicted proteins | sample 32_taG_FD_184106 | JGI IMG/M metagenome (GOLD analysis project Ga0208794, IMG submission 184106) | Marine viral communities from the Gulf of Mexico - 32_GoM_OMZ_CsCl metaG (SPAdes) (version 2) | ecosystem: Environmental > Aquatic > Marine > Oceanic | place: Atlantic Ocean: Gulf of Mexico... | reverse complement strand
GGCAATAATTTTAAATCTAAAGATGGCACACCTTTAAATATAAGTTTACCTCGTCAAATACAAGCAGTGATTTGGGCACAGCAAAGATATTCTGGAGCAACAAGAATAGATAACGAAGGTTCTTATCAAACATCTAGGCAAGCATCTGCAAAAGAGCTATCAGAAATAAATCAAATGAAAATAGATGGTAGTTTTAGTAGTAGCAGACCTTTAAATGGTAAGTTTATTTACGAACCAGAATACTCTAATAATTTAAAAACAGACCCAATGAGTACTGAGGTAAGTAAAGATTTATACAACGTTACCATGAATAATAGTCCAGTGTTAGCACTTGAGTTAAAACCAGGAGTTAATAGAGGATACTTGCCAAGGACTGCAACAATAGACCAACGACCTTTGTCTTTTGCAGACTTTAGAAATTTTCAATTAGATGTTTTAAAAAGTATAACAGATGGTAATCAAATAAGATTTTTACAAAAGTTAGGTATACCACATAGAGTTACTGAATCTGTAGGTTCATTTGAAGATGGGGGTGCTGTGCCTAACGTACTTGTACAGTTTCCTAATTCTACTGATACAGAAATAAAAGACATAGGTAGACTCTTAGCTGATGCTCAACTGCAAGATGCTTTTGTATTTTTTAAACCTGTAACTAGAGGCAAACAATCAACTGGTTTAATCTTTGTTAAAGAAGATAATAGCTTGCTAACACAAACTGAACTAAATGAATTAGTAAGGGACATGAAAAATATAAATCCAGGTTTTGATTTTACATTATTGGCAGGTAAGCAAGTTGGTCCTATGATCTTAGACCCTGATTCTTTTGACCCAGAAATTGAATATGATTCTACAAACTTTAATAATTTTATTGAAGTCTTAGTACCACTAGCAAACGAGAAAGGTTATAATGTAAAGAACTTTAATGGTGATACAGATTACATAAGTTATGAAAGACAAAAAGGTACAAACAAGGGAGGATACTCTCAAGCTCTTGAAAGAATTAGGAGTAGAAGAGGTGGATTCGACACATCCAGTTTACAAAGAGAAGCCCTTTCTTCTCTTTACATCCCCATCTACAAAAAGTACCAAGAGTTCACAGGACAACTAGACGATTTCGTTTTACCTCCACCCCCATATACTTCAGAAGACAGTGCCATTGGACCTATTGGTAGTATAGGTTTAAAAGCAGCAGAGGCAAAAGCTAGGGCAATAAAAGAAAGAGAGGACTTATCTCCTTACTCTATACCTAAATTTAACGAGAACGCAAATCCTTTAGCACTGGCTATAGCTTATGATTACCAAGATGGCAAGATTACAGATGATGATTTACCTCCCCTAGATTTAAAATATTCTAGAACTACAAGCGTCATGCCAGAAAAGTATAAAGAGCTTTCTAAGAAAGTTGGCGAGACTCCTATAGAAGAAAATAAAACTTTTGGAGAAGCTGTATTAAATTCATTTGCTTTTAGTAAAGGTGATAATGCAACAAGTTTTCTGGATAGAATTTATAAAGAAATAGTTGATAATTATAGTTTTGTAGCAAGGGGTATTGAAACGTCAGTAGATAAGTTGAGAGAAGAAGGAGATTTTGCTGCAGCAGAGGCAGAAAACAGGGCAGGTTCTGGAGCAATACAGGCATTACGTCATGCTGAAAAAGCAAATCAAATCACAGCACAGGTAATGACAAAAGGTGTGCCTACAATAAAAAGAGGTGATAAGGATTTAGGGTTAACTACTGTCATACCTTTTAGGCATGGAGGTGCAGTAGATATCCTTGCACCTTTATATAATGACCCAAGTTTATTACATGAAGGACAATATATAGGTGAACAATTATTTAAAATATTAGCTGTTAGCAGCAGATCATCTGTATTAAATGAGCAAGGAAAAGAAGTTCCTGTTAATGAAAAGGACATACAAAAAGCTCAAGAAATTAGAACTGATTATCCTGTGGTAGCTAAAGTATATGATCAGTTTCAAGAGTTTAACAATGCGATAATACAATATGGAGTTGACACTGGTCTTATTGAGGGTGCAAGAGACCCCATAGATTTAGCAAAAGATATAGATGCAGCAGCTAAAAAATTTAATATTGACGGGTTAAAGTTTAATGCTCTAAAAGAACTAGGTTTACAAGACTTAATACCTATAGCTCAAAATCTAAATGCACAATTAGCAAGTGAAAAAGATTTTGAAAATATAAGAATAAAATCAATAGCAGAAATCTGGGTTGAAAATTCAGCTTACTATCCTTTTTACAGAAAGATGGTAGATGATTCTATAGCTGGTCCAAACATAGCTTCAGGTGCATTAGTAGGGAATCCCTTAAATATTCGTTTGAAGGGCAGCCAGGAGGCACTAGAACCTGCACCATTAGATGTAATATTTAGAAACATACAAGCGATTATTAATGCAGGTGCAAAGAATGAAGGTGTGCAAAGACTTATGGAGTTGCATAGAAAAGCAGGGAGAGCTGAATTAGCTACAGCAAGCACTCCTATTACACAAAAAGTAACTGTCTATGAGAATGGAAAAAAAGTAGAGTATCAAGTTGCTGACCCTTTATTAATAGATGGGTTACAGTCTACAGGTGTAGCTGATGATTCTGGTTTTTTTGTGGGTACGTTAGCAGGTGCAGCAAATATATTAAGGGAAGGTGTAACACGTGACCCTATCTTTATGTTTAGAAATTTAGTTAGAGATAGTTTAGTTTCTAGAACTATAACAGGAACTACTTATACTCCTATCATAGATACATTCAAAGCATTTAATTCTGACATGGATGATTTAGAAAGACGTGGAATAATTGGTGGTTATGATGCTTCAGGAGACCCAAGAGATGCTGCAAAATATTTTAGAAAAGTTATGAAGCAAAGAAAGATGGATGAGTTTGGCTCATTAAATCCTTTAGATTCAGTAGTAAGATTGTGGGATTATTTAGGAGAACAAACAACAAGATCAGACGGAGCTACTCGTAATGTAGTATATAGAGAAATATTAGATAAAACTGACAGTCAAGCAGAAGCTGCTTATCAAGCATTAGAGATAATGAACTTTAACAGAAGAGGTGCTAATGCATACTTCAAGATTGTTACTGCAGCGATACCTTTTTTAAATGCAAGAATACAGGGCTTAGATGTTTTACGTAGAGGTTTGACTGGCAAATACTCAGCAGTTAAAAAGCTACAAGGACAGTCTACAGATAGGAAAGAATTAGAGAATGAAATCTTTCTTGGTACTCTAGGTAGAGGTGCGTTTCTATCTTTCTTAACAATGTTATATTATCTAGCAGTATCTGATGAAGAAGAATATAAAAATGCACGTAGGGAAACCAGAGATGATAATTGGATAGTGCCTTTAGGTAAAGATATACCTGCTTTAAAAGTGCCTATCCCTTTTGAGGTTGGTGTGTTATTTAAAGTTATACCAGAAAGATTTTTAGATGCTACGTTAGGAGATGCTACATTTGAAGAAACTATGAGGTCTTTATCAAGACAAGCTAGAGTCACTCTTTCACAAGACCCATTTGGTTTCCAACTTATAAAACCACTTTATGAGGTTTTAAATAACAGAAGTGCATACTTGGGTACAGATATTGTGCCTTACTATTTGAAGGAAGGGGTATCTGCTCAAGCACAGTACAATGAAAACACAAGTGAATTTGCTAAAGGACTTAGTCTTGGTCTAGCACAAGTAGGTATAGATGTCTCGCCTATACATTTAGATTATTTAGTGTCTGGTTATACAGGAACTATTGGTGTTTATGTATCTGCTGTAGCTGATGCAGTGGCTAAGAACGCTACAGGACAAGAGGTTGTGCCAAGAGATATAGAACGTTTGCCATTCTTTAGGTCTATTTTACAGGCACAAGATGGCGGAGGTCTGGCTCAAGAATTTTATGAGATGAGAAAAGAAAGCAATCAGTTTATAGGTACTTTAAATAAACTTATTGATGAGGGCAGATCAGAAGAAATAAATATGTACCACAACAATCCAGACGGCCTCATAGAAACCAGAGCAGACATACTAAAATTAAATAGATTCTTGGCTTACACAAGAGATCAAATAACAAAAATAAGAGGCGATAAGTCTATGTCTCCAGAGTTAAAAAAGAAATTAATAGATCAAATAAACTTTGAAAAACAAAGAAGGCTTGCCTATTTCTTGCCAGAGATTAGAGATAAAATTAGTTAGGATATAAATTATCCAAACAATCTAGTGTCTTCGTTGTAGCCTAATTCTTCAAGCCTTTCTATTTCTTTTTCTTCTTTGAAAGGTTTAAGTCTAAAGAAACCTTTATGCTCTGGATACTTGGCATGGAACAAACGAGCATAGAAAGATATGTAGTTATTACTTATCTTAAACTCCCCACCTTGCGTTTCAATCTCTTCATTCCATCTTATGCGGTTGATTATTGCCCATTGAGAATAATGCTTTCTACCGCTTCTTATAGCCTGTAGGGTGTAGTCTCTAAAACGTTCCCATACCTTTGGATTGCTTTTATGCCAAGCCCACCATTCTTCTTTACGTTCTTGTAGTTTTTTTCTATAGTAATCAATCATCGTACCAATCCCCACAAACAACAACACATCCAGAGATGTAATACTTTACGATGATAACAACTGCTAACACAACTATTATCAAACCCCACTCTATTAGTTTTCTATTTCTTTCCTTCATTTCTCCTCCTGGATTTAACATTTACCTGTAAATATTCTCTTTCGCAGCGAGCCAGGATTCACCTGAACCTACGGCTCTAAAATTAAATATTTTTCTACCTCCTTCAACAAGCTATCTTCAGTACCATAGCTTTGTTCAAATCTCTTTTTATAGGGATGTCTGCTTATTGGGTGTTCGTGATTGCCTTTGCGATGATGCTCGAAACACAAAGGTAAAACCTTCATGTGACAATCCTTTTTAGTCTTGCCCACGACATGATGTATTTCGGCAGGCACATAACCTAACCCTTGCATACGACACACAATACAACCTATTTGAGAAACTTTATCCATGTGTTTTCTCTCAGCTTTGTTTGGTGTTCTTCCTTTTAGTGCCATGATCTTTTTTGCTAAAGATACTATCCCAATTCTTATCTATCTTTTTCCTATCCTCTGGTCTTCTATTGCTACCTTTAGACATCTGAATCTCTCCCATAACCTAACCTTTTATGTACACCTGTGTCATTGTAGTGAGGTTTAAAGTCATAAATGAGTTTGCCCTCCCAATATCTTAGGCGGTGTTTGGCACATCTCATTATTCTAAAAGCATCAAATAGTTTTTTTGTCCTCCAATGATGATGGATTCTTTCAATAGGATATAAAGATTGTCCAATATAAACTACAGTGCCCTTATAAAACAAAAAGTAAATTCCACTTTGTATTACATCTTCTACACTATTTAATTTTTTGAAATACTTTTTACCTTTATGTTTGCTATTTCTAAGACTTCTGCTAAATCCAATCAATGCTCCACTTGCGTAAATATTTTTCTCCTCCAATTTTTGCCATTCTTCAAAGGTAATGTCTTTACCTCCTGAATTTGTAGCGTTTTCACTCATTGACTGCATATCTTTTTCTCTTTCCTGTTTCGATAAAAGATAAGCTAAATTCCTTTCTTTTCTTATTCTAGCTTGTGCCTTTCTTGTCTCTTCATTCATTGACCGCATATCTTCTTCTTTCCTCTCTTTCATTAACCATCTTAGTTCGCCATTCTTCAAAACCTATCTTGTAAGCATCTACCTGTAGTTTCAGACTGCTTAAAAATCCAGATGCTATACCTACTTCTAGTCTCGCTTGATACAAAGAATCCTGTGACTCTGCCCATGTTTCTTGTGATGCCACTGTTTTACAACCATGATCTTGAGCCTGTATTTTTAAAAGAGCCAAAGTCTTTTGAACATTAGCCTTACGTAAAAATACTTTGTACTCTGCCTTTTCTATCTCTGGTGCAAGCTTTCTAATCTTGTCCATCCATAGTTCTTGTTGTTCATCCATTCTCTAGCACCTCGTCTTTATCTACATCAGACACCTCCTCATAATAAAAATCATCTGCCTGTTCTAAAAGATTCTCTACACCATATAATTGATGCAGTTCTTTTTGCCATTGCTCTTCATTAGGCTCACTTTTAATTTGATCTCTAGCAACACCAATTAAACACCTAATGACTTCTAATGATATTTCTAGTTCTTTACTTGCTCTTTTATGTGTTAATTTACTCATTATTTCCCCTTGTTTCTTCCTCAGTGCAACTCACTTTTCTTTGGTCTGAGATAACCATAATCAATCATCTCTTTTGCAGTTCTACCTATTCTCCCTTGAAGTTTCCATGCCATATCAGTATCAACTAATACTTGCCATGCTTCTAGGGCTTCATCTTCATCGTTAGCATCTCTTAATCCCTCAACAATATCTATTGCTTTGCTTACATCCATTACTTTATTCGCCATATTCCTACTCCTTTTTCTAGCGTTCTGACACTAAACTTTTTGCCTGCATTTCTATGCACGTATCTTAAAACTGAGTTCCTTATTATTAGTATCTCAGAAGGTACATCAGTCCTCGGCATTTTTATTTCCATCATTTGACCTTTCTCTAATTGATCAAGATTCAAATTGTATTTAATAGGTCTGCCTCTGCTTTTTGGCAAAGGCACACCATCTTTAATTTCGTATTCCACGTTTGCTCTCCTTTATCTCTTCTAGCTGTTCATCCCTACGCACATCTTTGATGAACGTGAGATAGTCCATCAAAAGATTATGTGCAGTTATACCTTTTTCTACACTGATATTAGACAAGGCTTTTATCAATGTGTCGTAAGAAACCTCGAAGTCATAGAATATTTGCTCGTCAATATTGTCTTCGATGTCGAGGACTGTGTCTTTCCATTTAGGAAAAAACTTTTTAGAAAGGTAAGTCTTCTTCAAAGCCATCTGATTTTGCCTCTTGTGGTTTAACTGTTTCAGTTGCTTGTGGTCTGTCTTTACTTTCTTGTAAATCCATACACAGATACTTGTAATCATTTCCGTTCTTAGAGGTTCTATCCCATAAAGCTATTCTTACTTCAAGGTCTCCTCCCTCTTTTACAACGTTTACTAATTGTTTTAACAGGTCTCGGTTAAACTCAACTTTGCCTGTCCAATCTGGTTGAGTTTCTTTTTCTTTAAATCGGTTAGTAAAAATACTACCCGTGCTTTTTGGTTTATCAATCATCTTTTCCTCCTTGTTCAAAACCTTTCATTTTATCTTTGCAAAGTTCAAATATCTCTGCATAGATGTCTTCAAACATTTCTTTCATAAACAATCCATCTTCACTCTCTTTCCAAGACTTCCAATGGTCACTTACTTCCTGTTTGTCTTTCAACAGATCAAGGGTATATTTGAAACCATCCCTATGAAACTTAGCACCATCTATTGTGCCATCTGTCTTCCAATCATTGGTCTTAGATTGCGTTTCTTTTTTTGTGGTTGTTTCTACACTCACTGTTTTTTTAGGAACAGGCTTAGACTTGGTTTCTTTCGTTGCTATATTAGCATCGTCATCTTCATCAGAACCTATGCCACAAGCTAAAGCTAGTGAGTATCTTCGTGCATACGTTAACGCAGAGCCAAAACCTTGAGGAGTCTTTTTATCAGCAGGTAAAAATATTTCCCCTGTACCAAGACTTGCACTATGTCCATGAAATATAGTTTCTACAGACACACCATTTTCGTGAAATCTAGACACTTGCCTATACAAAACACCATGCTTAAGAAGGGCGGGCTTTACCGCTTTAATTACAGATTCTAAAGAAGCATACTTGCTATTGAAGTGTGGATTCTTTTTATCAAATACTGCAGAAGATATTTCACTATATGCTTTTATAAGAGCATTTACTAATCCATCTGTAGGTTCGTTAGCGAGACCATGCCTCAAGTTTTCTAGGTATTCATCAGTTTCATTACTCATCGCCATGCCCTCCAAACTCTTCGATTAAATCTCCATCTAGTATGAATCCATCAATGTCAATAGATGGCAAATAACCATTAACTACTACGTAATCATCGTATGTCATAGCCTGTTTAGTTCTTATTGAAATCAATCTTTCGCCATCCCAATAAGACTTCAAGTGATCATTCCATTCACAATGATTGTAGTTCCATTCAAGAATAGTTCTATCAAACTCTTCTTCATTTTTGCCAGATGCTAGAGTGCTATCAGATGTTTCTACTAAGAAATTATCTGTATACTCATAGCTACCATCTTTACATCTGGTACTTACGTAAAAGTAGAAGTTTTTTCCTTCTACATTATTTTTTGCATCATCCATTATCATCCTCCATAAATTGATTACAAAATTCTGCAACACCACAATAATTACCTGTGCATCTAACACACTCGCCAAGCGAATGTTCGACACTCAAGTCTTTATTTGGCTTGCTGTTTTGAACATACTCTCTTGCAATATCTTCAGAATCAAAGACTCTTACTGCTGTCTTTCTTCCTTTCTTGATAACACGAAAAGTATCTTCACGTTTCCAACGTTCTGCATCACTGCATATCGGTGGTTCTTCTTCCATATCTCGCAAAGCATTTGCTTCTTGATGTAGGTTGACTCTATCTGTTATGAATTGTTCTTGTTGCTCTGTTGTCCACATAGGTATATCTATTGTGCTGATCATAGACTCTGGATAATCCCCTCCTCTTTTTTGTAATTCTCTTTTGTTCCAATCCCTTGCCAAAGCAATAATGTTTAGGTGGTCTACTTTGTTCCCTGTCTCTTTCCAATGTAGCCAAGCATAGCAATTTAATTGTTGCTCCCATTCTGGTTTGCCTGTCTTGATAGCATTTATTATTGTCCATACAGAAGTGACTTTTAAATCTTTCAAAGTATTATCTGCCAAAGAAAGAGTATCTGTCTGTCCACTTACTACCCATCCTTTAACTTCAGCGTATAGTCTTTGCTCTGTCACTGTATCTTTATGTGTCTCGTTGGCTCGTTCCATAATTGTGTGAATACTCTGCCCAAGTATTTTCCATATCTCATCAGAATAATCGGAAGTTATTTGGTCTTGATATTTTTCTCTAAGGATTCTAATTCTAGGGGGTTGTATTAAACCTGTAATTGATATATCTGATTTACCTTTACTGTATTGATCGTTTTCTATGGCTCTAATAATCTCCACAGGTACATTGTGTTTATTCGTGTATTTCATATTTCTAATATCTATGCTATTAAAATGATTGCATTATGTCAAATTAATGTTATGTTAGATTTTATGTTAAAGAAAACTTTGGAGATGGCAGTCTTGAAACAAGCAGTAAGAGATATTGCTAGTGTCAACACAAAAACATCTACTGAGGCTTTTGCATATTTCTATTCTAAAGACTTTGAAGACTTTTGTAAAAGGCATGATATAGATAAGAAGCCTATAAGAAAAGCAGTTAAAACATTATTTTCTTCTGGCATACACTACAGAAAAAAATCAGCAGATCAAATAGCAAAGTTAATAGATAGCATAGAAGAGTAGTTACTACCTAGTAGTTACTACTAAGTTTTATATGTAGTAAATACTATATGTAGTTACTACTAAGGAAAATAGAGGTAAAAAATATGGATGTCAATACTAAAATAAAAGAAGTTGCGAATAAATTTAATGTGGGTCAGTACAAAACTAAATGCCCTCTTTGTCAAGACCAGAGAAGCAAACACAAGGGGGACAAACCTTTATCACTAAACGTTGAACATGATAAAGTGATATATAATTGCCACCACTGTGGAGAGAACGGAGTCGTTTACAATCAGTCAAATGTGGTGCAAATGAAAGGAAAAAAGACTGTGAAGAATACACTTAAAAATATACCGAAGAATAATCCAAAGAGTAAAAGCGTAGACTACCTTGAGTCGAGAGGCATTGATATTGATGTAGCGTATCAAGCAGGGGTTGTGTGTTTGGATAAAGAATATTTACCCGTCATAGGTTTTCGCTTTGGTACAGAAGACAAAGTAGAAGCTATCAAGTATAGAAGTGCAGATACTGCAAAGAAGTTTTGGTGGGAAGGGACAGCACAAAAGCTATGGGGATTGAGCCACAAAGATAATGATTTAAAAAGTCTTGATGATACTGTGGTAATTACCGAGGGCGAGATAGATGCTTTAAGTATCCTTACTGCTTTCAAGGGTTATGCCAACATAGATGTATACTCTGTGCCGAATGGTGCACCATCAAAGATTACAGATAACAAAGTAGACCCAAGTGAAGATGGTCGTTTTAAATACGTTTGGGAAGACCGAGAAAAATTTGAGAACAAAGAAAGGATAATCCTAGCTACAGATAACGATACCTCTGGGGATGTTTTGGCAGACGAATTATCTAGAAGGATGAACAAAGCTAAATGCTACAGAGTTAATTACGATTCGTGCAAAGATGCTAATGAGTTATTACAAACACAGGGTGCAGAAGCATTGCGAGCAAAAGTCCTTAACTGCGAACCAATACCTTTACATGGTTTAAATAATATAGACCATTACTCAGATGACTTTCAAAGTCTGTACGACAAGGGGATGCCGACAGGAATATCGACAGGATTCAGTAGTGTTGATGAATTGTTTACACTAGCTACAGGAAACTTGTATGTAGTAAGTGGTCATGCGGGGGATGGTAAAAGTGCTTTTATAGATCAACTCGTGGTCAATGTAGGTAAAAACTATGGATGGAAAACTTGCTTCTGTTCCTTCGAGAAACCACCACAACTACACGCAGTACAGCTAAGTCAGATATTGACAGGCAAACCTTTCTTCCAAGGTGTTAATCAAAGGATGACACAAGAAGACAAAGACAATGCTGAGTCATGGATAAGGGAGCATATCTTATTCCAAGATTATATAGATGGAGATATGCCAACGATAGAAAAGATTTTAGAGAAAGGTGCAAGTGCAGTTATGAGGAAGGGGGTCAGAGTATTAGTTATAGACCCGTTCAACTTTATACAAACAGATAAACAGTATGCGTTAGAAACCGACATGGTTAGTGATATGCTTACCAAGGTGCAACTGTTTGCAAAGCAACACGACATATTGGTCTTCTTTGTTGCCCATCCAACCAAACCAATAATAAGAGATGGAAAAAAGAATGTTATAACAGGGGTAGACATAGCTAAATCCTATGCTTGGTTTAGCAAATGTGATACAGGTATTACAGTTTATCGTGGACAAGATGGTGTAGAAATACATAATTGGAAACAGCGTTGGGGATGGCACGGAAAAACAGGTCATGTTATCATGGATTACAATTCTATTAATGGAAGATTTATAGAACTATCAGATGAGCAAGATGACTTCGATTGGGAATTTGACTAATCTACATTACAAAGATGTAGGGTCAAGGTATCTGCACAAAAGAAACAAAGTAGGAATAACAAAGATTGGTCGCAGTCGTATGGCAAGAGCCATAGTCTATGATCAACACCTCATAGACAGTCTGTTTCTAAACAAACAAATTACAGAGTATCAACACAATGTGTGCGATAAATACCTTGGCATGATTCATTCTTCTGGTTCGTTCTTTTCTTCCCCTGCCGTTGAGAGAATATTTACTCGTAAAAATTCTTCTTCACCTCGGTCAGTGATCTTAATCAAGGTGCAAAGGATGCTGAGAAAAAAGTGTGGAGCAGAAACTGAAAAAAGATTTTGGGATATAATGATCAACAACTACAAGCAACCTAATGAAATAGATTTACTTGTAGTGCAGAAATGTAGTGAAGCCTTGCTTAGTTATTGGGCAACTGATTTGAATTCGCCTGTGACTTTGTTTCAGCAAGCGATTGCAAACCCAATTTGACTTCTTCCTTGCTAAGAACAATACCCTTTCTCTTTGCCTCTTCATGTATCATGTGAATGATTTGTCTTGTTAAACTTCTATTTTCATTCTTTGCCAACACGTGAGCAAGTGCTTGGGTCTCATCTGAACATCTAATGTATAGACTCTTCGCCATTGTTTTCCTCCGATATAATTTTTAATCTGTCTTTCACTTTACCTACTGCCACACTCTCTCTACCAACTTGAAAGTATTTACCTGTCTTCAAAGTTTCTATGGCATAGGCTAATGAGTGTTCATTAGCTAAGAGTATAGGATTGTCTAGCAAAGTTATTGCATAGGTCATAGCTTCTTCCTCACTTTCAAACAACCAAACGTAGTGCTTCCATTCTCCTACAGAAGTGTACTTGTTTGAGGTATCCATATCGAAAGTGTGTCTGATAACTGCGAACATACTAGAAGTATAATGCAAAATGCTATCGAAATGAAAGGGTTAGACAAACCACCATTTTTATGGAGAGGATGCTCATCAGGCTCTAAGGGAGTAATAATGAAACATTAACTACTTACCTAACGAACACCCAGAAAAATATGATTAAAACTAACTGAGTGATCTGTCTAACCTTTCATAAAACATTCTAATCTACTGACAAACTAATGTCTTCAATCTCATGTTTGTTATAAAAAATTTTAGGTAGTCGCATGATGGTCTCTAGCACTTATTTGCGTTTCATCCTTGACTTCCCTCGTCACTCTGTATAAAACAGAACAGACTTCAAGATTTTATAAAGGCTCATTACCTACCTAAAGTGCTAGTTTTTTATTTGTTTGAGACTTTGAAACTAGCAAAACAGTTGCCTCGCAAATTGTGGCTTTTAGTTTTAAGTCTATCTAAACCTCCACGCAATGTGGGAAATCGGACTAGATACTTGCACTTTTTAAGTCGTCTAACAGTCAGCATCAATACTGTTAGGGAGACTTGTCAACCTAAGGAGATTTGACAATAAATAGTATATGTAAAGTGCAAGCATTTTGTCTAATTTTTTCGAGAGCTTTGGCTAATTAATTCTAAAATATTTTTAACAGACCGACAAAGAATATACACCAACAAATATTTATTTATCCTGCTGGGAAAAACTTCACATTCCAGAGCAAAAAAAAAGGCAGTGACTACCGAAGTAATCACTGCCTAAACACAACCTCAAGTCACTTTATTTTATTTACTTTTCCACACAAAACTGTTTGGGAAAAGTATATTTATGAATGTAATCTTGATCATCTTCACTGTCAAAAACATAAATTGTTGGATACCAATCTGTATATTCAGAACATTCGATGCGTAATTGCATACTTTTTTCCCAAGGACTAGAAGGCCAATCAACCATTTCTAACCAAGAAAGATTACTACAATTTTTGTCTACGTTTATTTTTACTTCAAACTTAGTTTCCATCAGACACCTCCTCAAAATCTCCTGTCACATATACTTGGCAATCATCGCCATAGTCTGTGTAATATTTGATGCCAACAATTTTAATCTTGTTTAGGATTTCATCATCTGTAAATCTTTCACTAGACCAATGAACATAACTTGCTAAATTAGATTCAGTCAATTTATTAGCATCTGATTCTTGATAGACACTTCTAACTTCTTCATCAGTTAGTTTTACATTTGATGTAATCTTATATCGTTTAACATCTTGAGAAGACTCTTCAATGTGGTAAACATATTCTTTATTACTCATTACACACCTCCTTTTGGATTATACCTAAGACATAGTTTGTTAGGCTTAAGAAACTGCTCCCTCATACTTTTGCTATGAGGATTCAGTACTACACTTATACCAAGGCTAATATCAGTCAGCTTGTTATACACTCCAACCAATTCAAAATTAACCTCGGTCAACGCTTCGTCAGACCTTTCGATTTTTGTATAAATCTTGTCACGGATTTTTACAATATCGCTAAGAGTCTCTCGCAATAGTTTTTTATTATCTTTATTAAACATATTATGCTCCATAAATAAAGTTAGTTAATTCTGTTTCATGGCTTTTAGCCACTCATCAGTAGAAAATACCCATTTTCTAGACAGAATTGAAAAAAACGAGGCTTTTATTTCGCTTCTAACGAAAAGTTTTGGGGTAAGCAAGGGTAAGGCATACCTAAAATATGCCCTATCCTTACACTCCCAGATAGTTAACTAAAGAAGGTAGCAGTATTTTTACCACCTTCTTTTAGCATCAACATGAATCAACTCGCCAAAAGGTATACGATACCTTTCACGTGTCTCATCACGATATAGATATTTACAAGTGAGACCCCAGAACACAGGAATATCTGGCTCAACTTCAGAACTGACTTTGCCATAGCCATCAGTAAAATAAATCAAGGCATCAATATCGTTGTCATCTGTATGCTTATTCAAAAGATTAAACACAGGGTCGAAACGAGTACCACCTCCACCCCTCAGATTAAACTCAAGAGTCTCGCCATGTTCTAAGTCAAACCTATCCCACCACTCATCATCATCATTTTTATGAACGATGGTGTCGCAGTAGCAGACCATGACTTGCTTGATACCCAACTGCTCACACATAGCCTGTGTCTCTGAAGCAAAGTAGTCCAACTCTTCTTGACTAACAGAGACCGAAGTGTCCACAGCGATAGCAATCTTGCCACCATTTGGATTCTTATCTCTGCTAGGCATATAAGTACCACTCCATTGATGTCTGCGATTAGGTCTAGACCAAGTAGATTCATCCGAGTAAATAGGTGTTAAATGATCTGTAAGAACATCAACCCAATTTATCTTGGCTTCTCTGATCTGATCAATACGACCTTTGGTAGCGACACTACCATCGCCAGACATTCTGGCTACCATATCTCCCATCTGCATAGCACGTACAATGTCTTGCTCTAACTCTTCAATCTCAGAGTCAGACAAAGGCTCGCCATCGTCATCAGTAGGAGTCACAATCTCCCCCAATGAAGTAGGAATATCATCGTACTTGTCTCCACTTGCAGAAGATTGTGCGTCAGTCTTATCTACGCCAGAAGAATATTTACCTGTACTATTTGTTTCGCCTACTTCATCGCTTGAGTCATCAGACTTACCCTCATCATCCCCAGGGGTATGTGCCTTTTGCATCTGTTGCTTTGCTTTATCTAAGGCATCGTCATCGTTATCAAGGATGTCATAGATTTTTTCTGCCGACATACCTCGGTATGCCTCATCAATACAACCATTTTCTGGCAAAGGTAATTTTAAGTCATAGTAAATATAACCATTGATAGCGTAGTCACAGGCAACATTCCATAACTTATGATTACGTTTACCCATTCTTAAATGGTGCATAAAGATTACGTGATAACCTTCATGCAACAGCACTCCTTCTATCTCTTTACCATCATGCTTGAGAACAAAGTCATCACAATACTTAATAACTTTGCCATCAGTACACATAGTTTCAATGCCATTGTCGTTGACTAGAGGTAAACGTAGGAGTATCGAAGACATTCCTACGTCTTTCCTCATACACCTAGCTAGAGCATTTTGTATTTTTGTTCTAGCTAGGTCTGAGTTATTTGCAACTGCATTAGTCATCTTTACCTCCGTCAAACGCACCGAAGAAACCAGACTTAACAGGCTCGATGGCATCTTCTATGCCTTTAGCAATGTCTTGTCTAGCCTTGCTAGACTTGTCATCATCTGCCCTAATATCATCGACCTCATTAAGTTTAGAGACAACATTAACCAAGTCTTGATGAGCCTTGGTAATAACACTATCGTTGCCACAAATACTTTCATTGAAAGTAGGAAGCAACTCCACCTGACGTTTGAAGACTTTGATAGAACCTTCTTTGAAGAAACCACCACCCCTTTTGTTCTTAGGGTTATAGGATTTCAACTTGTCAGATAAGTGTTGTCCTTGCTCAAGCAAGTCATCTACTAAAATCTTGGTACAGTTTCTAGCGTTGATGATTTGTCGTTGCTTAATATCATGCTCCAACTTTTTAACAACACTCTCTGAGGCATTGATTCTAATGTCCTGAGATTCATCAGGAACAATAGTAGTCTCAAACTCAAACCTAAACTTGTTTCTAAGATCATCTTCAACAGGATAATCAAACTCGTTAAAGGCTTTGCCAAGTCTAGTCTTAGCCTCTTCAATAAGGTTAGGATAGTCTTTTAGAAACCCATCAACCTCTTTAAAGAACGCTACTTTAGCTTGCTCCATTTCACTAGTTAACCTATCAAAATGTTTGTTAGGACATAATCTCCAACCACTAACCACACGTTCCTCGTAGTAATCGTGACTGTTATCATCCCAAGGCAAAGTCAAAGGATAGTAATGATCATTTCTAACTCTGCCTAATTCTCTTCTAAACATCTTGCTATGCGTATTGCCAACCAGATATTTCTGCACATTGAGAGACCCACTATCTGCTGATTGAGAGTCTGCCAAATGCTGACGTAAATTGTGGTCACTTTTAATACCACTCCAAAACTTTGTGGTAAACCTTACCAACACACAGTTTTGTGCCAAAGTATTTTTATTTGCCATGATTACAAACCTCCTCTAAAGTTATTTCAGTAATGTCGCCATCTTCGGTACACCTTATAGTTTCAAAAAAAGCCATTTCTATTTCTCCAAACTTTACATTTGGCATATCTGAAGTGTACAAAGCAAATTCTACACCTTCAGGAATATCGACAGTTTTTAATATGATTTTATATTTTATTTCTGTACTCATTTGGCCTCCTTATAAATCAAATTCTACTTTGCTGTTATCTACTTTGAACTGACCATAAGTATCAGTCTCAATGAGGGCATCTCTTCTAGCAACTGCTTGCTTAACAAAGAAGATAGAGAA
>Ga0208794_1000833_pt1 | contig 16673 bp, 14 predicted proteins | sample 32_taG_FD_184106 | JGI IMG/M metagenome (GOLD analysis project Ga0208794, IMG submission 184106) | Marine viral communities from the Gulf of Mexico - 32_GoM_OMZ_CsCl metaG (SPAdes) (version 2) | ecosystem: Environmental > Aquatic > Marine > Oceanic | place: Atlantic Ocean: Gulf of Mexico... | reverse complement strand
TTTGTTCGATTCATGCTTTCTCGTGCACTTGCACTCAAGAAAAGATAAGTAAACAAGAAATTGAATCTTATGAAGTAATTGTCCAAGGTGAAATTGTTAGCGTAGAAGATAGCGGAACTTTAGGTAAAAAATACAAAGTTCTAATAAGTAAAGTATTAAAAGGTGAAATAACTGCTGATACAATTTTTGTTACAACTCCACCTGAAAGTTTATGCGGGATTTCTGCCGCACTTGGTGAAAGTTGGATATTACTTGGTGAACGATTAATAACTGAAGGTTTTGAAACAAACAATTGTAATTGGTCAATGAATTTAAATGACTTGGACAAAAGAGAAAAAAATATTCTACGTAAAATAAAAAGAAACACTTAAGAAATACCGCTAACACGGTCTAAAATACATAAACCAGCCAACCTAACCGTTTTTCCGTATTTTAGTCCCGTCCGTTAGTTGCAACCGAAACCCATGATAGAGATTACCACTTTTGAATATGATAATGAATACGAAGTTCGACTCAAGATTCACGCGAATAGTGTTGATTGTTCAAGCAGTCTAACCATTTATTGTGAACCCTTAGTATTTAAAGAATTTGCTGAAAAATTGGTTGATTTCCCATTTGAAAATCGGGAGAACGTTGTTTTTGAATATGGCGAAGATGACAATAAATGGGCGTATTATTGTAAGCTAGAAGTTAGTGTTTTGAATTCTTCAGGAGGAATTCTTATTATAGTAATCATGGATAATAAAGGTGTTTCTGATGAACATTACAGATGTAAATTCCCAATACATACTAACATAAGCACAATTGCTGAATTAGGAAAAAAACTACTAATGTGGACGCCATTTCCTGGTGAAGTTTGTACTATAGAAAATAGATTCAAGGAAAATTGAAAGGCGTGGCTAAGAATATACTGTATAATTGACCTCATATGAAAAAAGAGTTATCTGATATCGAAAAGCATAGCGCTGGAGCCACAGTTCGACACTCTAGTCCTTTTGAGAACCTAGAATCCTATTCAAACGACCAAGAAATTACTAAGTCCTTCATTGACGAATGGGTAATTCCGTTTTACTTCAATTTAAACAAAACAGATATTGAGTGGATACATTTTATGTCTACCACTCTACCTAAAATAACAAGCGCAGTAGTGCTCACAAATCTCGGTGAATTTAACTGGAGAACACGGCAAACTGGAGCTTACTTCGCCGCGATTACAAATAAAACGGAATGCATAAAAATTATAGGAACGCATCTATTGAAAAGCGAAGTTTGCTATGCTGGATTCCAATACGCGAAGGCATTGGCATTCTTTAATGTTCCCGAGAGTATCGAGTATTTTTCAAAGTACCTAAATCATTATTTAAAACGACCAGATTTACATTTTGATCAAACTGGAGTGCTAATAGCATTAAATTATCTGGACAAAATAAATGGAACAAACATAGTTGACCAATATCGCGGAGATTGGATACAATTCAAAAAGGATCAAGAAATCGGGAATATTCAACAAATGAAAAACCTAGTTGAATTAGGTTATTTAGACAAAGGTACGTTAGATAAGATTCCTGTTTCCAATTCATCATTCGACGAAACAATAAATTCATCGGAATTTGAAAAACAAATTAACGTGATGAGTGTAATAAAAGAGAGCAACTAACACGTGCTAAAAAATCATAGCCGCCCTTCGGGACGGCAACGATTTTTAGCACTAAACGTTGTGTGCAAGGCTATGACGACACAACCCGACAGACAAATCGGGTTCTTTTTGATGTTTCGTATTTTAGTAGTTGCTTAAATAAGCAAATTGACTACCTTTGTACTATGGACAACAATTCTTGCATACGACAACAAGCGGACATTAAACAAATAAATCGCTGTAAAGACAGAGTTTCAGAACTCAACGGCTCATTTGACTATTTATCAAACGGACTTGAATTGGCAGGAAACAACGTAAGACTGAAAATTCTCTTTCTGATCTATGAAGAAAAACGACTTTGTGTTTGTGATATAAGCGATATTCTTGGTATGACAATTTCAGCGGTTTCACAACACTTGCGAAAACTCAAAGACAGAAAACTCATTGAAACAGAAAGAGAAGCTCAAACCATTTTTTACTCATTAACAAAAGAGTATGAAAAAATGCTGAAACCGTTTTTCAAAATACTTGACGAAAACAAAATATTAGAAACATTATGAAAACAGACAACAAACTAATCGGAGCAGGACTTTTAACAGCAATTGCAGCTTCATTGTGTTGCATTACACCTGTCTTGGCTCTCATTGCAGGAACAAGCGGACTTGCTTCTACTTTTTCTTGGCTCGAACCTTTCAGACCGTATTTTATCGGTTTGACAATTTTGGTTCTTGGTTTTGCTTGGTATCAAAAGTTGAAACCTAAAAAGCAAATTGACTGCAACTGTGAGACAGAAGAAAAACCAAAATTCATTCAGTCAAAAATGTTTTTAGGAATTGTAACAGCATTTGCAATCGTTATGCTTGCCTTTCCATACTATTCAAGCATTTTCTACCCAAAGAAAGAAAAGCAAATCATAGTAGTGGACAAATCCAATATTCAAAAAGTAAAAATTACGATTAGCGGAATGACTTGTGCGAGTTGCGAAGAACACGTAAATCACGAAGTAAATAAATTGACAGGAATAATAAGTTCAAACGCTTCATATGAAAATGGAAATGCAATCATAGAATTTGACAACTCAAAAACAAATATTTCTGAAATCGAAAAAGCAATAAACTCAACAGGATATTCTGTAACCGACAAAAAAGAAAATTAAAATGGAAATCAAATTACAATCAACAATAACTTGCCCCAACTGCGGACATAAGAAAGAAGAAACAATGCCGACAGACGCTTGCCAATATTTTTACGAATGTGAAAAATGCAAACAAGTTCTAAAACCAAAACAAGGCGACTGCTGTGTTTATTGTAGCTACGGAAGTGTTGCTTGTCCACCAATTCAGCAGGACAAAAAATGTTGCTGACAGACGGAAAACAAAGAAGCCCAGCCACTAACAGCGGTTTGGCAAAAGTGGCGGTTCAGTGCTTCGTATGACAGTTTTTCGTAAATTTGAAGTGTGTGCTTCGTATGAACATTTGTGGTTAAATCGCCACCTTCGCCAAGCCGCAAAACGTTATATCGAATGACGTGGTTTGCGTTGCACACAACCATGCACTTTGAAGGCATTTACGAAAAAGGAAATACTAAGATTTTAGAAGCTTAAAGTCTATCGATACGTGGAATCGATGCAAATGAGGATTTGTGATTGTAACACAAGAACGACTTTAAAGTTATTTGTTAAAAATGACAAAATCAAGTGTTTCCAGAATTTTTCTTAAAAACTTCTCTTCCATTTGACGCGCTATATCCAAGGATATAATTCATAAAAAGGGCGACCATGGCAAGGTTTTGTAGGGCAAGGCAAAGACACATCACTTTCATTTATTTTTGTACATTAGGTTAAAAATAAATCGACATAACACGAAGTTTGACTCATTCAGTTTACTTTTACACTCGAGATTTTCGAACGAGTCAAACTTCGTATACGTTGTGGTTAATGTAAAAAAACCGAGAAACTAAATGAATAAAACAATATTTGAGATTACTAAAATGGACTGTCCTTCAGAGGAAAATCTAATCCGAATGAAATTGGACGGAATTCCAAGTATTGCGAATTTGGACTTTGACATTCCCAACCGAAAACTGACCGTTTTTCACAGCGGAGAAACTGACCAAATCGAAAAATCAGTTATCGAACTGAATTTAGGCGGAAAGAAAATCTCGACTGAACAAACCGACCAAACAGAATTTAATGAAAATGCAAACCAGAAAAAACTACTTTGGTCTGTACTTGCCATAAATTTTGCGTTTTTCATAATTGAAATGACAACAGGAATAATCTCAAAATCAATGGGATTGGTTGCCGACAGTTTAGATATGCTTGCGGACAGTTTTGTTTACGGAATTAGCTTGTTTGCGGTTGGCGGAACAGTAATAAAGAAAAAACGGATTGCCAAACTTGCTGGATATTTTCAAATAACACTTGCAATTATCGGATTTGTAGAAGTTTTAAGGAGATTTTTCGGAGACGAGAAATTACCAAACTTTTCGACAATGATTACCGTTTCAATTTTAGCACTTATTGCAAACGGAATTTGTCTTTACATTTTACAAAAATCAAAAAGTAAGGAAGAGGCACATATGAAAGCAAGTATGATTTTCACTTCAAACGATGTGATTATAAATTTAGGAGTAATAACAGCTGGACTTTTGGTAAACTGGTTGAATTCAAGCAAACCTGATTTGATTATCGGAACAATAGTTTTTATTTTGGTAATTCAAGGTGCTTTTAGAATTTTAAAATTGAGTAAATAAATAAAAAAACACTAACCACAACAATGGCTATAAGTAATTGCTTGTTCTTGCCTACTTCTGAAAATCCTCGCGGATTTTCAGTTTGGTGTGTACTTGCAAAGTTAAGTGCTAAACCACGCAACTACTCATAGCCGAGACCGTTGTGCCTCATTGTAGAAAACCGACCGCACATTCAAGCACATTTGGTTTTTGCCGACACGCAAAGCCCAAACGAAAAACCAAAAGAGCTTGAATTTTGCCAACTCTCAATAAAATAAAAATTGTACCTTTGCATTTATATAATAATGAAAAGATTTTATTACATAGCATTTTTAATACTGACAGGTATCTTTCTGACACCTTTGCAGTCCTATGCCTGTGGTACAGAATCTGAAAAAATTGAAACTTCCTGCGATAAACAATCGGTCTCTGACGTAGAGAAAGAAAATTGTTGCGACACAGTAAAAGGTCAGTGTGGTGAACACGGAAAAGATTGTGACGGAAAATGTGGAAATTCAAATTGCCATTGTACATCAAGTAGTATAAGCTTTACAATTCCTTTTTTTGCTCAACTTTCGCAAACCAAAATAATAGTGAGCAAACCAAAATTTTACTATCAAGAAGCCTATTACTCATCGGGCTTTCTTTCTATTTGGCTACCGCCAAAAATAGGCTAATTTCCTACCTTGGCAGCCATAGGTCTGTCCAAACGAAAGCATTACATCTCTTTCGCAATTAACAATTTTAAAATACTAAAATTTTAAAAAATGAAACGGAGTTCACGAATTCCGCTTTCCTAAATTTATATTATGAGTAAATCAATAAAAATATTTATGGCAATCACTGTATTGCTATCGTTCACAGCGTGTAACGCTCAAATCAAAAACGCTACTACCGAAAGCGTAAAAATTAACGGTAACTGTGGTATGTGCGAAACTACCATTGAAAAAGCAGGAAATGTTAAAAAAGTAGCACAGGTAGATTGGAATAAAGATACCAAAATGGCGACACTTACTTACGATTCGAGTAAAACCAATCAAGAAGAAATCTTGAAACGCATTGCATTGGCAGGTTATGACAGTGACCAATTTCTTGCACCTGATGATGTGTATAATAATCTCCCTGGATGTTGCCAATACGACCGTGTTAAAAAAACGGAAATGGCTAAAACAGAAGTTCTCGAAGACCATTCTATGCACAATCACAATGAAACAACAGACAAACCAACAGAAACAAAGCAAGAAGTAAATCAACTGAATGCAGTTTTTGATAATTACTTTGCTTTGAAAGATGCTTTGGTGAAATCTGACGGGAATTTGGCTTCTACCAAAGCCGCAGCATTACTTGCTTCAATAAAAGCAGTAGAAATGAGTAAACTTACTACCGAAGAACATACGGTTTGGATGAAAGTAATGAAAGATTTGGCGTTTGATACTGAGCATATTGAAGAAACCAAAGATGCAGGACATCAACGTGACCATTTCAATACATTATCTGACAATGTGTACAAATTATTGAAAGTTTCCAACTATGAACAGCCTATCTATTACCAACATTGCCCAATGGCAAATGATGGGAAAGGTGCCAATTGGTTAAGCAAGGAAAATGCGATTAAAAATCCTTATTACGGTTCGCAAATGCTTACTTGTGGTAAAACGGTAGAAACAATTGAATAACTTAAAATGGTGTAGCCGAATGGCTACACCATTTTTTAAATTTAAAAATAATGACACATACATATAAAGTAACGGGAATGACCTGCAACGGTTGCCGTAACCACGTAGAAGAAACACTTTCAAAAGTGCAAGGTGTTTCAAAAGCAACTGTCAATTTAGAAAAAGCAGAAGTCATTATCGAAATGGAAGAACACATTCCAATAGAAACCTTTCAAGAAGCCTTAAAAAAAGATGGTGGCAGATACAGTATTCATAAACAAGGAGAACATCATCAACGTTTCGAAGATAAAAAAGAAAAACAACCCAAAGGAAAAGGCACAGGTACTTTCTATTGTCCTATGCACTGCGAAGGCGAAAAAACGTATAACCAAGCAGGCGATTGTCCTGTGTGTGGAATGGACTTGGTGGAAGAGCAAAGCCTATCCACTTCCAATGCTGAACAGTGGACGTGTCCAATGCACCCTGAAATTGTAAAGGACGAATCAGGTTCTTGCCCCATTTGTGGAATGGATTTAGTGCCAATAAAAGCCGATAGTTCAGAAGAAGAGAAAACCTATAAAAAACTATCTAAAAAGTTTTGGGTTGCCACTGCATTCACCTTGCCTATTTTCTTAATAGCAATGAGCGAAATGATTCCGAACAATCCATTATATGACATAATGGAACAAAAAAATTGGAATTGGATTCAGCTTATCTTATCCATTCCCGTAGTGTTTTATGCCACTTGGATGTTTTTTGAGCGTGCTTATAAAAGCATCAAAACGTGGAACCTCAATATGTTTACGCTTATTGGAATTGGTGCGGGAGTTGCTTGGTTATTTAGTGTTGTTGGTATGCTTTTTCCTGATGTTTTTCCAGCTCAATTTAAAACAGAATCGGGAGCCGTTCACGTTTATTTTGAGGCAACAACTGTTATTTTGACCTTGGTTCTGATGGGGCAATTATTAGAAGCTCGTGCACACAGCAGAACCACTTCGGCAGTGAAAGAGTTGTTGAAATTAGCACCCAACAAAGCCACAAAAATAGTGGATGGCGAAGAAGTGGAAGTTACCATAGATAAAATCGAATTAAATGATATTATCAAAGTAAAACCAGGAGAAAAAATTCCTGTGGACGGTGAAATAACCGAAGGAGACACCACTATTGACGAATCTATGATTACGGGTGAACCCATTCCTGTAAATAAAACTGTAGGCGATAAAGCAAGCAGCGGAACTATCAATGGCAATCAAACCTTTTTGATGAAAGCCGAAAAAGTAGGTAGCGATACCTTGCTTTCGCAAATCATTCATATGGTCAATAATGCCAGTAGAAGCCGAGCGCCAATCCAAAATTTAGCCGACAAAGTATCGGGGTATTTTGTGCCAGTGGTAGTTATTATAGCTTTAATAACTTTTGCGATTTGGGCCATCTGGGGTCCAGAGCCTGCTTATGTATATGCCTTGGTTAATGCAATAGCAGTCTTAATCATTGCGTGTCCGTGTGCATTGGGCTTAGCAACACCAATGTCTGTTATGGTTGGTGTTGGCAAAGGTGCACAAAATGGTGTGTTAATCAAAAATGCCGAAGCTCTTGAAAAATTGAACAAGGTAGATACATTAATCATTGACAAAACAGGAACAATTACCGAAGGCAAACCAACCATAGAAAAAATAGGTGCTTTTAACACTGGTTTCAGCGAAAACGAAGTGCTTCAATACATTGTTTCCTTAAACCACAACAGTGAACATCCATTAGCTGAAGCAACGGTAAAATATGGTCAGGAACAAAATGCTCAAATCATTCAATCGAATAATTTTAATGCCTTAACAGGAAAGGGGGTTGAAGCGACTATCAATGATAAAACCGTAGCCTTAGGAAATCCCAAAATGATGGAATATGCCAATGCCAAAATCACTTCTGAAATGGAAACTGAAGCTAAAATCTTTCAAAAGCAAGGTAAAACGGTTTCGTATTTAGCCATAGATAAAACGGTGGTTGGTTATGTGGTAATAGGCGACAAAATAAAAGAAACAAGTGCCAAAGCCATTAAAGCACTTCAAGAAATAGGCATTGCAGTCATAATGCTCACAGGCGATAATTATGATACCGCACAAGTCGTAGCATCAGAATTAAAACTTGCCGATTTTAAAGCAAGTATGTTACCTGAAGATAAAATGAAAGAAGTGGAGCAACTACAAAAAAGCGGAAAAATAGTAGCTATGGCAGGAGATGGCATTAATGATGCACCCGCATTAGCCAAAAGTGATGTTGGTATTGCAATGGGAACAGGCACAGATGTAGCGATTGAAAGTGCAATGATAACCTTGGTAAAAGGCGATTTACACGGCATTGTAAAAGCCAGAAATTTAAGTGATGCTGTGATGAAAAACATCAAACAAAATTTATTTTTTGCATTAATCTATAACACATTAGGTGTGCCAATTGCAGCAGGAGTTTTATTTCCTATTTTCGGAATATTACTCTCGCCAATGATTGCAGCTTTAGCTATGAGTTTCAGCTCGGTTTCTGTGATAGCAAACGCCCTGAGATTAAGAACAAAAACAATTTAAAATGAAAATCTTAAAATGGATAATAAAAAAACTCTTTATAAAAAACTGTTGCCGTTAGTGGTATTACTAATAGCAACTTCAACAGTATTCGCCCAAAAAGTGGTGCGATATGACCTTTATGTTACAGATACACTTGTCAATTTTTCAGGGAAAGAAAAACGAGCCATTGCCGTAAACGGACAAATTCCAATGCCAACGTTAACTTTTACAGAAGGCGACACAGCAGAAATTCACGTGCACAACAAACTCAAGGAAAGTACCTCTTTGCATTGGCACGGTTTATATCTGCCCAACAAAGAAGATGGTGTTCCCTTTTTGACCCAAATGCCCATTAAACCAAACACCACTCACATTTATCGTTTTCCAATTATTCAAAGTGGCACACATTGGTATCATAGTCATAGCGGCTTACAAGAACAAATTGGAATGTATGGTTCGCTTATCTTACTGAAAAAGCAAGATGACCCAACATTCAGAAAAGGAATTGATGATTTGCCAACCGTTCCCATTATTTTAAGTGAGTGGACAGACTACAAACCTGAAAATGTACATCGAATGTTGCACAATGCTTCGGATTGGTTTGCCATCAAAAAAAGAACAACCCAAAGTTATGCAGAAGCTATAAAAGAGGGGCATTTTAAAACCAAACTCACAAACGAATGGAAACGAATGTTGGCAATGGATGTGAGTGATGTTTATTATGATAAATTTCTGATTAACGGAACATCTGAAACCCAGCTTTCACAATTCAAAGCAGGTGACAAAGTGCGTTTACGGATTTCAAACGGTGGTGCATCGTCTTATTTTTGGCTAACCTATGCAGGTGGGAAAATAAAAGTAGTTGCCAATGACGGAAATGATGTAGAACCTGTTGAAGTAGATAGATTAATTATTGGGGTGTCGGAAACTTATGATGTTATCGTAACAATACCAACAGAAAATACAGCTTTTGAATTTCTCGCCACACCCGAAGACCGCACCAAATCGGCATCTATTTACATAGGTTCAGGTATTAAACAACTGGTAAGTCCATTACCCAAACTGAAATACTTTGAAGGAATGAAGATGATGAACGATATGATGAAAATGAATGGGGATATGAAAGATATGGGTATGAATATGAGCTTGCAACAAATGGATATGAACACAGTAATGTATCCTGAAATTACGGGCGAAAAAAAGCAAAAGAAAAAGCCTGAAATGAAAATGGACAATACAGACCATACTAATCATGGAAATCATTCTTCATCAAGTTCAGATATTGTAACGCTTAATTATGTAATGCTGAAATCGCCAACCAAAACGACACTTCCAGAAGATGCACCAGTTCGAGAATTGAAATTTGAATTAACGGGGAATATGAACCGCTATGTGTGGAGTTTGGACAACAAAGTGCTTTCGGAAACGGATAAAATTTTAATAAAAAAAGGGGAAGTCGTAAGAATTACAATATACAATAATTCTATGATGCGACATCCTATGCACTTGCACGGACACGATTTTAGAGTTATCAATGGGCAAGGCGATTATGCACCCCTTAAGAATGTGTTGGACATAATGCCTATGGAAACCAATGTCATTGAATTTGAAGCCAATTTAGAAGGCGATTGGTTTTTTCATTGTCATATATTGTATCATATGATGGCTGGAATGAACCGTGTTTTTAGTTACGAAAAACAGGAGTCGAACCTATTATTACCAAACAAAAAATGGGCATATAATAAATTGCAAAGAGAAAGCAATCAATTCCATTTTATGGCTCAAAATGATTTTGCTACCAACGGAAATGATGGCATGGCAATGTTGCAAAACACACGCTGGAGTTTTGGTACAGAATGGCGTTTAGGGTACAACGATATGCACGGCTACGAAACTGAAACACACATCGGGCGATACATTGGAAGAAATCAGTGGTTTATGCCTTTTATAGGTTTTGATTGGAGATATAGGAAGTTTGGAATTGATGAGCAAGAAAGAAATTTGTTTGGACAAACCAACACCAAAGACAATCGTGCAGTAGCAAGTTTAGGTTTTAATTATACCTTACCGATGTTAGTTGTATTTCAAGCCGAAGTTTTTCAAGATGGCAATGTGCGGTTACAATTAGAACGAGAAGACATCCCGATTTCGAAAAGATTGAGAGCATCCTTTATGGTAAATACGGACAAAGAGTATATGATTGGACTGAATTACATTGCAGGAAAAAATTTAGGATTCAGAACACATTATGACAGTGATATGGGATTTGGAGTTGGACTGACTGTGAATTATTAAAGCCGTCCTAAAAGCCATACACATTGACAAGTCGCTCCTGTCGACACGCAAACCAAAACTTGGCAAAGAGTATGGCTTACCCAACGCTGACTGATAAACAGGACGAAAAAGAACAACGAAGGCACAACATCACCTATACGCAAGCAGGGGTTTCGTGCTTCGTAGGACAGGAAAGTGCTAAATTTGAAGTTCAATTCTTCGTAGGAAAGTTTAGTGCTAAAAGTCCCTGCCTGCGTATAGCTGAGAACCGTTATGCTTATATGCAAAAGATTAACGAGATTCATCAATAGTTAAATTGGCTAAAAAAGCACAACTAACTTGTAAAAATAAAAATGAAATTTTCAACCCAACCCCCAACTACTCCTCCGGTTTTTTGAAAATTTCGACAACTTCTTTCGTGATACGTTGAATCGTTTCCACACCGGCGTTTATCGGACTCTTAGACATGTCTTCATACGCTGAGAAGGATGAATGTTCATCATTTGCTCCAGGATAAATAAAAATCTGATCCATCTTTTGATTGTGATCACTAATTCTTTGCGGAATTGACTCCAAACCAACAAACGAAGAAACACTTCCTGATCGTGCAAAAACGGTAATGAGAAGGTTTCCATTACCAAAGTGCGCAAGTTTGGACAAAAAATCTTCCATGCTTATTGATTCAACATGATTCAGTTCGTTGGCAAACTTATTGACTTCCTGATATTCTTGGAGCTTAAGGAATGTTTCTTGGGAACCATAAAACTGAATCGCACAACTTAATTCGCGTGCAATGCGCATCACCCGTTCAATCCACTGATTGCAATTTGGTTCCAGCTCAGCAAATGGTGGACAAACCAATACAATTGTTCGATAGGTTGAAAAGGCATTTTTAAACTTGCAAAAGAAAATCGTCTTGTGGCAAGCATGCAGAAGGTTTTCTCTTTCTCCTCCAACCAGTTGATTCAAAAGGTTGGTATTACTGGATGAATCATCATTGATCAAAACGATATCGGCCACTAACTCCTTAGAAACTCGTGCAATTCCACTTGAAAAGTTAGAATCAATTGTTGCCATGGCATGCACATTTATCTCACCACTTGTGTAATGCAAGATAAAATCGTCCATGTGTCGCCGAGAACTTCTAATTCTGACTTCAGCATCTTTATCATTGTCCAAAACACTCACAATTGAGACAGGATTGATGACATTTTTATCTGAAATGAGCATGGAAAAATCCAATAACTGCTCATTTCCATTTAATTCATTGGCTGCAACCAAGACATGTTGCGATCGAAGTGATGGCTTCTCAATCGTATCTTTCAAGGACATCAACTTTAAGAGTCTTTTTCCAGCGTGTTCGGTGACAAATGAAGCCGTCATGCTGGTAATCAATATTAATACAACCGTACCATTAACGATATCAATGTTGATGATACCCAATGTATATCCCACATTAATCACTGCTAAAGTTGCTGCGGCATGAGCTGTTGTCAAACCAAAAATCACTTGACGCTCTGCGCCTTTCAAACCAAACACAATTTGCGTGACCCAAGCTGCAAGAAATTTGCTTGTTATTGCAAAAGCACTTAATATTCCAGCTACCGCCCAAGCCCAAGGTTCATTGGCCAGTGCCTTAACATTGACCATCATTCCAATAGAAATCAAAAAGAATGGAATAAAAAGTGAATTCCCCATGAACTCAACACGATTCATCAAAATGGATGAATGTGGTATCAATCGGTTCATGACTAATCCTGCGACAAATGCACCAATGATTCCCTCAATACCAGCAACTTCAGCCAAAAACGCAGCAAAAAATAAAACGGACAACACATAAATAAACTGTGAAGCCTTTTCCGATTCTAGCTTACGAAAGATCCAGCGCGACGCTTTTGGAACACCCCAAAACATGATAAAACTGAAAATCGAAAGAGTGAAAAGTAAGTGAATCAAAATACTCGCATTCACTGTTCCATTATCAGATCCAGAAATGACGGCGAGAATAATCAATACTGCAGTATCTGTCAAAATCGTTCCTCCAATGGCAATGGCTACAGCTTCCATTTTTGAAATTCCAAATTTTGATACAATTGGATAAGCAACTAAGGTATGCGTTGCAAACATACTTGCCGTGAGCAAACTTGCTGTTTCACCGAGCTCGAGCACATAACGACAAATGGGATATCCCAACAATAAAGGAATAAAAAATGTTAATGTTCCAAAAGTGATACTCTTATTTCTATAGCGCTTGAACTCTTGCATGTCCAACTCGAGTCCCGCCATAAACATGATGTACAACAAGCCGATTTTCGAAAACATATTCACGAAACCAGTGGTCATATTTTCTTCAGAAATCAATTGAAAACCATTTGGTCCGATGAGTACACCAGAAAGAATTAAGCCTATCAATCCTGGAATTTTGATTTTTCGTAATAAAATCGGAGCAAGTAGTATGATTAAAAGCAGTACGGAAAAGGTAAGAATTGGATTTTCGAAAGGCAAATGAAATTCGCCTAGCAGGTTCTTAAACTCTTTTGAAAACTGTTCAAAAAGACCTTTCATTCACACCCAATTTACACGACAAATGTACATTCAATTTTCAACCAAAAAACATTTTTCGATTTTATTTTAGTTCAACTATTTTTTGGTTGATTTAAGCCTTGAACACCGTTCATTTTCAGCAGTTTTCATACTTATTAAAATTGCGTATTTTAGCATCATTCTAATCAGTTTTGAAACACTCCAAAATGGTTAAAGGACTTACGTTATTTGGTTGTATTTTCACTTGTTATTTGCTGCAAGCACAATTGCTCCATCCCATTAAAAAGGAAGGATGGGGATATGCCAATGCGCGGAACAAAATCATTCTACCATGTGAGTTTGATTTTGCGTTTCCATTTTTTGAGGGAAAAGCAGTGGTTATCAAAGAAGGAAAATATGGTGTCATTGATGAAAAAGGTCAATGGCTCATAACTCCTACAATGGAATATATTGATCGTTTTCAAAATGGCATTGCTCGTGCAAGGAAAAACAACAAATACGGATATATCAATACCAATGGAACTTGGGTAATTGAACCAATTTGGGATCACCTGAGAACATTTCAATGTGGTCTAGCAAGAACCTTTTTAAATGAAAAATTTGGTTTCATTGATGAACAAGGGAATGTCGTGATTGAAAACAGTTATACAAGTGCAAGTGATTTTCAAGAGAACAGAGCGGTTGTGACATACGGGAATTTTAGAACATACAATTACATTGATCGAAATGGAAATTTAATGTTTAAGAACGGGTTTAGTGGATTGACAGGTTTTAACGGTAGTTTTGCAAGAGGTGGAATTTCTGCTAGCAGTCACAAAAACATACTCGGTAAAACCATTGTACACAACGATGCAAAACTTTATTATTTCGACACTCTCGGAAACAAATACACTAAAACTCAATACGATTCCATTTGTGTCGCACGTCCATATTTAAAAGAATTATACCGGTATGGTGAAGGCTTGAAAGTTAGCTATGATCCTGTGATGGGATATAGTAATAAAGAAGATAGTTTACTCATTGAAGCTCCTTATGACCGATTGGAGTTATTCAATGATGGTTTGGCCATGGTAATAAAAAATGAGAAAATTTCATTCATCGACAAGGAAGGAAACAGAGTCTGCCATTGGACAAAATTTGATCGTTACAGAAGTCTAATCCAACAAAATGGATACATGTACTTTCGGAATAAAAACAAGGAAACGGTTCTAAGCGATATTTGGGGAAATAGCGTGTTCGAATTGCCAATCAACGACATTCAATTTATGAAAGATGGTATTTTACTTCGATACGTGGAGCATCCAAAAAACCCGAAAGAGAAGAACGTTCAATTTTTAAATCCAGCCGTTGTAGCGATTGCTGAAATGGAGGTCAATGTAACAAAGGAACGAGAAAACGGCGTCTATTGGAATGAATTATTCGATCAATGGAAAACAGATATCAAACACATTGCTCCTATTGCACTCAATGGAATAATGACGGACAAAGGTTGGCTCTATTTTGAATTAAAGTAAAGATCGATCCAGTAAAACAACGCAAAATTACATCGTTTCGACATATAGCTGACCATTGAAATTAACTATAAAATAATAGATGAGAATTCCAATATCATTGATAATTATTCTTTTAGCCGGCTCATGTTTGAGTCAAAATCCCACTATTACATTTGGAGGTTTAAAGGAAGGAACTGTTAGTAAAAAAGAACTGCTTAAAAACGAAGGTATCATATTTAGCAATGATTCGACTAAAAACATTCAATGCCTCATTCCAGTTGACTTTTCATTTCGAATTGCTAAACTGAATGGTGATACATTGAGCATTCAAACGAACAATTACTCTGAACGTGGATTTCTAATGAATGAAAAAAGAATGATGAAAAATATTGAAAAGGGTAAGATTAGAAATTATTACAAACATTCCCGCTGTCAAGGTGTCAATAGATTTAATGCTGATCAAATCAAAGCTATCAAAAAAATGATGCCTGGAGAATCACTTCTAATTGAACAAGTACTTACGCGACCATCAAACTGTTCTTGCATCGGACGCTGGTGGAAGGCTGGATTAATCTATACAATTAAGTAACTTAATTAAAAGTTGTATTGCAACAATTCTACCCAACAATTTCCAAACACATTCACATCCAAAGAAGGATAAAATGTTTTATCTTTCGGGTATAATTGAAACATCTACACTATGAAAAAATTAGCTGCAGAATTGAAATGGGCAATCATTTTCACCATTGTTGGACTGTTATGGATGGTCCTTGAAAAAGTGACTGGTTTACATGGAAAGTACATTGATTATCACATGTATTTGACCAATTTATTCGCCATACCAGCAATTTGGATGATGGTTTTGGCACTCAAAGAGAAAAAAGCACGCTATTACACCGGTAATATGAGTTATTCTCAAGGTTTTATTAGTGGAGTCATCCTGTCTGTATTCATCGCTATTCTTAGTCCTCTTTCACAATGGGTTACAAGCTATGTGATTACACCAGAATATTTTCCCAATGTAATTCAGCGATCAGTGGAATTGGGTTATTTTGCAACAACAGAAGAAGCGGCTGCCAATTTCAACTATGAAAATTATGCCATTCAAGGTGCAATCGGCGCATTGGTTATGGGAATAATTACCACTTCCATCGCCATGATTTTTATTCGCACCAAGCAAAAATAAGGAACAAAAAAAACGGTTAGTACATGACTAACCGTTTTTAGTTTAGGTGTAAGACGTAGTTACATTTTCCCTGCTTTAATTTGCTCCCCTTCCCATTTTCTGTACAAATCAAAATAACTCAAGGTTTCCATAACTACAACTCCACCTGTTGTATCTCCATACTTTGCAGGCAATCCTCCAGAATACACCATCATTCTTCCAATGGCACAACTTGGAACTGTTCCTACACTGGTTGATTTCACTCCGTCCATCATATAGATCATATCCCCTTTTCGTGCTCCACGGAAAACCAACTCACCGTCATCTGTTAATCGCACATCGGTAGTCATAGATGCAATGAGTGCTTTTGGATCAAATTTAGCCGGACTAGATTTAATGATTTCTTGGTCGATTTGTGTAACAGGTAGAAAACCATCAGAGATTTTTACTGTTCCATAAGCCGTTACTGTTCCTCCATCAAGTAATTGAATTTTACTGTCAAATTTGATTTCTCCCAATCGACAAATATCGTCCATTGGAACATCAGCAACTATGTTTTTCATTGTATCATCGTAATAGCGGATGTGCAACAAGTACTTTCCTGCGGGTATTGCACTAAT
>Ga0208794_1000832_pt1 | contig 16675 bp, 30 predicted proteins | sample 32_taG_FD_184106 | JGI IMG/M metagenome (GOLD analysis project Ga0208794, IMG submission 184106) | Marine viral communities from the Gulf of Mexico - 32_GoM_OMZ_CsCl metaG (SPAdes) (version 2) | ecosystem: Environmental > Aquatic > Marine > Oceanic | place: Atlantic Ocean: Gulf of Mexico... | reverse complement strand
AATACAACTACCAGGCTTTATATGTCTGGCACTATTCGTAGCTGGCTGCATTATGTAGACCTGCGTGGCGATAATGGTACACAACGTGAGCATATGTCTATTGCACGGTCTGTTGGCGACATTCTTGCAAATGAGTTACCTACCATCACTGCTGCAATGTGGGGTTAATGACTAGACTTGATAAACTAAATGAATGCTTGGTTATTGCACGTAAGCACGGCAATACCTTTATGGAGCAGAATATCTTAAAAGAAATTACTAGAGAATCTGAAAATCCAAGCACTCATATTTATAAAGATCCCACATCTGATGATTCAACCACTTAATATTGAGACTGATAAATCTGATATCAGTCTAAATAATGAATTTTATCGCAGCTACCGTTGAACTCAGAGATTTCATTGCAGATCCGATCCACGATTATGGGTTGGATTATTGCGGCGCTAACGCTGTTGTGCCCAGTAATGGGAGTGCTAGCGAAGTACGATTCCGAGTACTCTGCTACGACCGTCAAGGACCTAAGCTCCAAAGCTTCCTTGACTGGAAGCCAGGCACTCGTGCGTTGATTACCGGCAATATTGTTTTCTCTTCTGATACAAGCAAGCCCCTTGACTTAATTGTGACCACCATCGAGCAGAATATTCCTGCTGAAATGTACTGCAATCAAGTCGTACTGGGCAATGCTTTCTTTGGGGACGACCAGATTAAAGAACGTAAGAACGGAATGATTGCTACCAAAATTGGTAGTACTCTTGATAACTCTGACGTTACAACTTGGCTATACCTTGAACTACATGAACAATCCAAACCAAAACTTAGTAAGAGAATCCGTAAAGGACGTCCTATCTGCGTCCAAGGATACTTGCGTGAGTATCGCAAGGATGACGATGACAGCCCTTACCGGGCTATCGTCGGGAATGACTTCAGCACTCGCAAAGAACTCGCAAAGACTGGTGGAACTAGAAACCAGACGGGCTCGGCAGCGGGCTACGCGGAAGTCGATCCGACACCAGACTACTAATTACCGTCACGGTAATCTCTCGATTGAAGATAACTATCCTGATTGGTATTAATAGGTGTACCCTAAATGGCTCGCGTGCGGGCCTTTTTTAATGCCAAAAATTTTTCCCACATTTAACATCAATTAGTCTTATGCTTATAAGGTCAATAAATTTATGATATGACTCTAAAAGTTCTGCCTCCTGAATTACTTGAGGCACCCAAAGACAAAATTGAAACTAAAGAACCACAACCCTATTGGAAACCTAGCTCACTTAAAGATGGAGAAAGCGAGGAGTTCCGTTTGCTTGGTTGCTACGAAACAGGGCACGCTGTCGTCGGTTGGCAATATCCGTCAGAAGTGCGTGACCCAAAGACAGGCGATCTCCGCTTCAATGGCTTCATTGTTACTAGGACTCACCCTGGGCAGCCTGATGACATTGCCCGTGAAACCGACTGGTCCAAACCCGACCGTCCCAAAATCGACGGCTCCTTTGTCAAGCCTCGTCGTTTCCTTGCCTGGGTAGCTACGTCTGCTGCACGTGGTCGCCTTGAAGTTCTGTTCATTGAACAAAAGTCACTGCGTGAGCAGATCACTGAAATCCTGCAAGAAACTGATGACTACACATGGACTGAAGAAGGCCTTGCTAATTTCTCAATTAAGATTAGCCGTAAAGGATCTGGCCTTGAAACTGCTTATAGTATCTTACCTAAGGTCCGAGCAGTTCCTGCAAAAATTAAAGCACAATGGGAAAAAGAGAAAGAGACTATCTGGCTTCCTAACTTCTTTGAAGGCAAGGATCCATTTGATGGAAAACAGACTGATGAAAAAGGTCTGCCGGCAGGTGGTACTGACAAACGAGGAAGTACCGTAATGCCAAAAACTGCTGAACCTAAAGTTGAAGACGACAACGAATTCTGATTATGTCTAACGTAAATACCGATGGGCTCCCGCCCGAAATGCAGCAACGTATTGCTGACATCATTGAAAAAGCTAAAGAGACTGCTATTCAACCAGCAGTCACACAGCAACCTGCTGCACCTGCTGCACCAATCCAACGTCCACCTTCACTGATGGACCACGTGATTGCGCTGCGTCAAGAAGTACAAGCATTGCGTGAAGAGACTGCTTATGCAAGGCAACAAACTGAAGCAGCTGCACAAGTAACCGAGGCCGTGGGTAACGCGGTAGGTCAACTGTACAATATGTTTTTTCAACAATCCGAAGCTTCTACTTATAGCAGCTCGTTCCAAACGCAGCCGCAGGTAGCGGAAGATGACTACTGAAACGAAAAGTGATCTCCCTTATCGTATTCAGACATCTTCAGGTCACCGAAAATACTTGTGTTCCGGTCTGTATATGCCATCGGTCACGACAATCTTGTCCGCGACTGAAACTGAAAAGTCTAAAGCAGGCTTACGTCAGTGGCAACTCAACAACCCCGGTGCATTAGAAGAAGCATCGACTAGAGGCTCTGCTATTCACCTTGCTTGTGAAAACTACTTGCGTGGTCTCGACCCTGGTGTACCTGATGAGTATCAAGATTTTTGGAATGGAATCACCCAATATCTTGACTGGTTTGATATCATACATTGGTCAGAGCGTCCGCTCAGACCTGACTGGTATCACTTACGTAGTGATGATAAAGAAGTTGCATTTGTATGGAGTACCGAACACTTATATGCCGGCTGCCCTGACCTGATTGGTGAGATCGGTGGTGTCAAAGTCATTGCTGACTTTAAGACAAGCAACGGTCCTTATATGAATCGGTTCCCTGACCAGGGTGACCGTATGGGATTTGGCGGTTGGCGCAAATACCAAAAGTGTGCTCAACAAATGGCTGCTTATCGTCTCGCTTTAGCAGAGCGTACTGGTTATAAATGTGACGTTGCTTTGATTATTGTCTCTACTCCAGAGACTACGCAGGGCATCTTCATTGATACTGACCAGATGGATTTGTATGAATCTAGATTCCTTAAACGAGCAAAGATGTTCCACGATAAATTTGATAACGATGAAGTTGAAGATTGCAGTCAATAAGAATTGCAAGAACAAATCTAATCCACAAAAAGTTGCTAAAGGCTGGTCCAACATCCTTGAAGATGTGCACTGGCTGATGGGATGGGTCAAAGCTGGCTTCGGCTGGACTGCGACCCATTTTGTTGACCGTCACCGTAAAGCTGAGAATGCTTGTGGTTCGAACCTTGTTGTCATTGACTTCGATGGTGACACCACACTTGATGCATTCTGGGATACTGATACTGCCAAGCAATGGTGCGTAGCTACTTACACATCCTCTAGTCACACAGAGAAGGAGCATCGCTTCCGTGCTTTGTTTCCACTAGAGCGTGAGCTACGGTCTAGCCGTGAGCACCGTGGTGCTTACTGGCTTATTGTCAATCGTTTGCTACAAGAGCTACAGCTTGCTGAGCTTAAAGATAACTGCGGGCAGAAGCCTGAGCGTCTTTGGTATGGCAACACCAAAGCTGTTGTACAGCTCAATGAAGCAGCTATTGTCCCTGAGTTTTTGCTCAATGATATTGACTACGAAGAAGCTACTGACTTTGTTTGTAGCGACATAGATGACCGTGACGTGCAACGCTGTCAGTGGCTACTGTCTGACTTCCTGAGACCATCAGAAGATGGTGAGTACGAGAGCTACTACGTTCCTGTACTTGCTGCTTGTGCTGGCATTGGCGGTGATGTCTTTGATGATTGGGTTGCTTGGGTTCTTAAAGGACACCACGGACACAAAGAAGAAAATATTCAACCTTTCAAATGGAAAGGTCTCGGTAACTATGCCGGGCACACTACACTGTATTCGCTTGCAAAGAAGCAAGACCCTAACTGGACTTCACATCTACCAGCACACCTAAGGTTTGGTGCTGTTGGTTCAGCTGTTGGTTATACAGAGTTTGATCCACAGCCTGACTTTGATGATGTCTTTGCAAGTAATATCTCTACCCCTGAGGAAAATAATATGCTTGAACCGGAGCCATTACCTGATGTATCTGTTGTAAGTATTAAACGAGGTAGGCCAAAAAAGTCCTCGTCCGATGCGGCTAAAGAACGTGAGAAAGATGTGGACCAAGTCAAAGAAATTCTTCAAGACTTACGTAAGAATGAATTGACTGGTGCTATTGAATACACTGATTCAACTGGCCGTAATCGGGTACTTCAAGGTAACGACCTTGACTTGATGACTACCAAGCTTGCGTGTGAACACGGTGTGTTCATCCCTGAACCACGTGTAAAAGCTGCTATTCAGTATGCAGCTGGTATGAATTCATACTGTCCTATTCGGCGGTATTTAGATCATTGCAGTGCACACGCCAAGCCTCACGATGCCTGGCAGCGTATCGGTGAAGTCTTCCTAGGTAACCAGCACAACATTGCCACACTCGCTATGCAGCGAATGATGATTGGCGCTGTTGCTCGTGCGTATAACCCTGGCTGCAGTATGTCTTGGCTACCCATCTTGGTGGGTGCACAAGGCGTTGGTAAGTCTATGTTTAGCCGTAACCTTGTACCACCTGCTCTGTTCTCTGAGGTGACTACACCTCTTGAGACACTAATGAAAGAGCAGTACCGGTTGCACGTTGCTTGGTTGCTTGAGCTTCCTGAGATTGATAACTACTTCAATGTAAGAAACATTGAGAACTTCAAGAACTTGATTACTACTCGTTGCGATGAGGTTAGTACCACCTGCTCTGTTCTCTGAGGTGACTACACCTCTTGAGACACTAATGAAAGAGCAGTACCGGTTGCACGTTGCTTGGTTGCTTGAGCTTCCTGAGATTGATAACTACTTCAACGTAAGGAATATTGAAAACTTCAAGAACTTGATTACCACTCGTTGCGATGAAGTCAGGCGTCCTTACGCTGCACTACCTGAGCGTCTGCACCGTAGGTTTGTACTGATTGGTACGACTAACCGTAACCAGTTCCTTGTTGACAGTACAGGCAACCGTAGGTTTGTACCGCTTGAGATTGGCAGTGGTTTCCAAATCCCTTGGAAGCAGCTAGCTGAAGAGCGTGATTCACTGTGGGCTGCAGCAGTTGCTGCTTACCGCAGCGGTGAACACTATGAGTTCAACAGCGGTGAGATTGCAGCGATTGCTGATTACATCCAGGAGTTCGGTGACCCTGACCCTTGGATGGATAAGGTCTCTGCTTATGTATCAATCCGCAGCGAAGTTACTGCTGCAGAAGTATTGACGCATGCACTTGACCTTGACCCACGCAATCAAGGTAGACGTGAAGCACGTCGTGTTGCTGATGTATTGCAAGCAATGGGTTGGCGACGACTTGTTACTTCACGTAAAGATGAGTCTGGTAAATCTAAGTCGGTGCGTATCTGGCAGCGACCTAAGAATGACCCTCTGACTGAAACGCATTTTCTTCACGACTTCTAATTATTTATTACTATGAACGTATCTGATATTCAAATTGGACTGCGCGTCCGTGTCAAACAGAATGATATGACTGCTCTTGTAGTAGGCAAACCTGAATACTATACCCCCAAAGCGAAGTTGGTTCGTATAAAGTATGAGAACAGCACCCGTTATGAACATATGATTAACAATCAGCTGGAAGCTCTACCTAAACATCTGCAATACCCTGCTCTTGGAGGTAGCTACGAAAAACCTGAAGGTTCCTTTTGATAAACAAGCACGCCAAATCCCTCTTTGGAACTGGCTTCTTGCTATGATAAGGGTATGGATAAGTTCTATGTATACGCTTATTTAAGGGCTAACTATACTCCTTACTACATTGGTAAAGGTTGCGGAAAGCGTTGTTATATAGGTCAAGCAAAACGCCACGCAAAAAAGCCAAAAAACCCGCTATTGATAATCAAACTCAATAGTGGGCTTTCTGAAGATGAGGCTTTTGAATGGGAAAAATTTTACATTAAAGTACTCGGCTTATCTATAGAAGGTGGTTTACTTCACAATTTTGATTATGGCGGTCGTGGTTGTAGTCATACTAAAGAAACTAAACTCAAGATTAGTACAACTCTAACTGGAAGAACTTTAAGCAGTCAGCACCGCCAATCTATAATTACTTCAAAAATCAACCCAATCACACTTATTAACAATCAAGGTGCTAGTATTACTTTTGAACGCACTGAAGATTGTGCTTCATATATAGGTGTTACGCGACAAAGTATTTACCAACTTCGAAAAGGTTTAATTCAAAGTTGTAAAGGTTACAAAATAGCGTGATGTCTGCTTATTAAACAGGAGTTAAAAACAATATGTCTGAAGCCCAGCCCAGCCGTAAAGTAGGTGGTCATGCTTATGGCCGTCGCACTGGAAATATTTCTAACACTGCTGAAGAAGGGGAGCTCTGTATTTATACAGGGCACTCGCTAGGTATTTCTAACACTGCTGAAGAAGGAGAGCTCTGTATTTATACAGGGCACTCGCTAGGTCGCTTCTCCTCACATTCAATGCGCTTTGATAGTCATCAAGCGTGTGTACGCTGTGTTGCAGCAGCACGTGAAGGTAGACTGTCATTTGATATTGACCGTCTACTTAAGCGTGAACGCAGGCGTGCTTTGAAGTTCTGGTCACAGGTTGACTTCGGTGACCCTGATGAATGCTGGAACTGGAATGGTTGCATTAATAAACGTACTAAGCAGCCACAGTTTGCTTGGCGTCGTCACGGCATCAGCAGCTCTACTCAGCATCACCCGCAGCGTGTTGCTATGTGGTTTACCTGGGGTGACCTTGGCTACACAGGTGTGAAGACTACTTGCGGTAATAAGTATTGCTGTAATCCATTTCATCTAATTCCACAAAACGTTGGTGTCTTCGTTGACCACGATAGTTATATGGAATCATTTGAGCTTGCTTGTCAGCTGCATACACTTAAGCAGCAGGTTGCTGAGTTCGTAATTGAAGAAGCTCTTAAATTTGAACGTATGGTTGACCAGTCTGAAGAGATTGATAATCGTTCTGATCTTGTACTCAATCCCAATACTGAGTTCGGTGACCGCTATGAAGCAGTAATGACCGACTTACTTACCGGTCGTCACATCAGCCAGACTGAACCTAATCAACCTGGTATGTACCGTAAGCCTACAGATAATGAAGATGATGATGATCAACTTGATTATTAATCCACATTATTAATTAATAACACTTATCCTAATTAAGAGAGTCATTTAAAAATGTCTAGAAGAACCGATCTAATTCAAGAACTACTTCAATCTAAAAAGTTTGGAGAAGAGAAGAAGCAAGAGCAACAATTCTTGATGGCTACTGCAGAGTTAATTCTGTATGACCTTGTGAATACTGCAATTAATGGTGTTGAAAAACACGGTGCTGGTTCTTTAGTTATTAATCTGATTAACGACTCATCTACATTTATGTCCGGTCACTCTATCGAATTTGATATTCGTGTAGCTGAACGTGAGCGTGATGAAGATGTACTTGAGTTCTTACGTGGATTGATGAAAGAGATTGATGAAAATGACTGGAGCAAAAACGTATTGATTACCTTAATTAGTGATGCTGGAACAAGAACATTTGCTGTCGAAGCAGGAAGGAGCCAAGAAAGCCTCCGAGCGCTTGCAGAAGAATTTATCGGATAAGCTCAAAGCACAAGGTCTGAAGCTACCGCTTTACCCTACACCTCAAATCATTGAGCGTGCTCGTACAGTGATGGGCGGCATTGACTTTGACCCTACGTCTGACCCTGTTCAGCAGGTGTTAGTCAATGCAACATCTGTACCGTCTTTAGAAATTAATCCGTTGCAAGAGCACTGGCACGGTAACGTTTGGGTATCGCCTAAAGGTGCTGTCCGTAACTCACGCATCTGGTTTAACAAGACAATTAATGAGTACCGCAACGGTTATATCAATAGCTTCTTTTTCTTTACCAGCGCCTCTGAGATGCTCCGTGCATCGCCTGTTGCTTGGGATTATCCAGTGTGTATTCCATTCAAACGTATCAAGCAGCTTAAGGCTACTAGCCAGGGCTTTGAACCTGTATGTCCATCGACCTGGAACTTTATTGTTTATGGACCACCAACTGATTCAATTATTTCTGACATTGATAAAGTCACACTGTTTTATCACACGTTCCGTGACATCGGTCGTATCGTTTATAACGAATATGCAGGAGATAACTGGAACAAAGACCTCGCTTTTTATGAAGAGAATAAAGGTGAGATCTGATGAACAAGAATTTAAACAAAGACTTGCTCATTGAATTACCTTCTAATACTTTTGTACATCCGTGTCGGTTGATACAGAAAGATGGTACGTTGATGTGGAAACACGCATTTACTGAGTACACAATACCTGAAACGTTAGCTCAAGAACAGCACATAATAAAAACTGCTCAGCGCCTTGAGGAACTGAACAGTTGGGTGTCTCGTGACTTAGATGTGTGGCAGTGTCTTACTCCTGTTTATTGGTTCTGTCCTAGCACTGCTGAATTATCTACTGGCTACACTGTTTATTTCAAGCACGCGCTCTACGATAATAAACACACTTATAATTGCTTAGTCTCGCATATACTGCCACACGAGACCCTTAACTTTCGCAATGACCTTTTACAGTTCAAGCGATGTTGACGCGACCTATCGGTCGCTTTATTATTTTAGCGACTCAATTAGACGCCTAAGATACCACTCTGCTTTTTGTGCATCTTGCCTTGGATTTTCTTTAAGCCACATACGCAAGATGTATTTAATGACTTGTGCCTGAAGCATTCCTGCTTTCGGTGTTGGTGCATCTTCGATTGCATCTTCAATGATGTCAATGACTTCTACCTTGCCTGCAGTGTAGTGCTTAGGTGAATCTACATTTTCTTTATGCTTTTCTTTTTCAATGCTGTCTTTCCACAGCTTAGTCACGTTAGGTGCAAGGTCAACTTGTGCTGATTCTTTTCCAAGCTTCACCCAATTGTGATAGTCGTCTTCCCAACCTTCCATACTTTTAAATGATTTGTTGATTTCTTCGTAATCCATGTATCGCGTTTGCGTGGTTCACTACCTAATATAGAGAAGAAAATGATTATATGAGAGATATGCCTGCACCTGATGGTGACCCTACATTCATCAAGAATAAAGAGCGTTACTTCATTGAAGTAGCACGCACAATCGGTACTGCATCTACCCATCCGATTGTCCCTGGTGGTTGTGTGCTTGTACGTGATAGAGAGATTATTGGTGATGGTCGTTCAGTCTTAGCTAGTTCAAAGGTAGAGATTGACTGTATTACTTATGCCATTGCTACTTGCGCCAAGCGTGGTACACCAACGGCAGGTGCAGTGATATATAGTACGCGATATCCTTTCTCTGCATCTGTCTTTCAAGCGCACTTAATGGGTATCCGTAAGTTCATTGTGCTTGCACACGAATGGGAACCGTATTACAAAGATGAATTCAGACGTGCTGCTCGTCTAGCAAGAGAACTATCGATTGCTATTGAGCCATTGTTTGATGATGATGATAAACGCTTTGCTACTAGTCAGCACAAGCTAGATGAGTTTGACCCTGTAGATACTGAAACTAAACACCATGACGAATGAACTTTTGTTTGACCTTGAAAGCACTGGCCTCCTCCGCCGTGGTTCAACCATTCACTGCCTTGTAATTCGAGACACTGATGGTGACACGCAGGTCTTTGATTACAAGCCTGAGCGTGCTGTGATTCAAGGTGTAAAAATGCTTGAGAATGCTGATGTACTCATCGGCCATAACATCATCAGCTATGACATCCCTCTGCTCAAAGAGCAGTACCCTGACTTTGAATTTGACGGGCAGCTGATGGATACGCTTGTCCTCAGCAGGCTGTACTATCCCAACATCATTGACCGTGACTACGAACGTCGCCCTGCAGGTATGCCACAGCGTCTGTATGGACGTCACAGCTTGGAGTCTTGGGGTTATAGACTGAAGTGTTTCAAAGGCGACTTCGGTAAGCACGAAGGTGCTTGGGATACTTATACACCAGAGATGCTTGATTACTGTATTCAAGATACAGAAGTCACACTCAAACTTTATCAACTAATGCAACGGAGAATGCAGACTTATGCTTGACTACGTTTTATTGGAAATGCGTATGGCTGAGTTGATGGCTCAGCAAGAAGCCAGCGGCTTTCGTTTTGATATGGATTTGACCGCGAGGCAGCTGAACGTGTTCGTGAAGAGCTCTCACGTGAGGCTCAAAATATCACTGAAAAAATTTTGGCGGTCTATCGCTATTATCCCGGTCGCGTCTTCACACCAAAACGTACTACCAAGAACAACGGTTACGTAGCAGGTGCACCAATGACTAAGCTGCTTGACTTTAATCCTTGCTCACGTCAGCACATTGCTTGGGCATTGCAGACTTTCCGTGGTGCACGCTTTACCAAGCTCACTGAGACTGGCAAGCCTAAGGTTGATGAAGCAACGCTGTCTGAGCTGCGTGATGTCGCACTGTCTCAAGACAACCAGCGGTTGCACGATGAATGTGAGATGTTTATCCGTCTGCTTACATTGCAGAAGTGGATGGGTCAGTTGTCAGAAGGTACTAACTCTTGGTTCAATACCATTGAGCAAGACAACTGCATTCACCACAGCTGCACCCTTGCTACACAGACAGGGCGTAATGCACACCGTGGTCCCAACCTAGGTCAGGTTGTATCTGCACCCTGGGCACGTGAGCTGTTCATTCCACACCCTGGTCACGTGATGGTTGGTGCTGACCTTGAAGGTCTAGAGCTGCGTGCACTTGGTCACTACCTTCACAGGTTTGACAACGGCTCCTTTGCTGATGTTGTACTCAACGGTGACATCCACCAGCAGAATGCAGACCGTGTTGGCTGCACACGTAAAGAAGTTAAGACGATTACGTATGCCTTCATCTATGGAGCAGGCGACCAAAAGCTTGGCCATAGCCTCAAGCCTGAGCTATCTGATGCTGCAAAGAAGCAGCTTGGTGCTGAGTTACGTCGCAAATTCCTTAACGCTATCCCTGGATTGGAGCCATTAATTGATGCAGTCAAACAAAAAGTTAGAGCAAGCGGTCGTCTTAGGGGCCTTGATGGGCGTCCTATATTCTGTACTGCCGAACACGCTGCCCTTAACTACTTACTTCAGTCAGCTGGTGCAATTCTTTCCAAGCGCTGGTGTGTCATCGGACAGCAACTATTGGATGATGCAGGACTGACGTATAACGTTGACTACACCCGTTGCGCTTACGTGCACGACGAGCAGCAGTTCAGTGTGGTGCCTAGTGAAGCAGACCGTGTTGCTCAATTGATTGTCGATGCAGCACCTATGGCTGGTGACTACTACCAGTTCAAAGTACCTATTACTGCAGCGTCTGATATTGGTGCTAACTGGTCTGCTACGCACTAGCTAGAATATATACATATGGAGTGCGTTCAACCGCAAGGTCGCAAGTAAGTCTTTAGGACTGAAGGAACGGGTTTTACCTTAAACACTACCGGAGAATAACAATGACTCAAGTCGAAGTTATGGGTATTGAATCTGCCCGCAAGAAAATGATTCGTGCTCGTAAAGAGTACCAACGTGCACTGCTGCAAGACACTGCTTATCGTGGTGTCCATTACTCAGTAGAGCATCCGATGTCTGAGGTTCACGGTACATTTATTTACCGTGGTCATACCTATAGCAAATAATCCTACGCCCCTCTAACGAGGGGCTTTTTTCTATTTCTTTTAAATACCGCTAGACCGTAACTGTTTACTACGTGCAAGCTCTTGTCCCTTATTACGTAAGCGTTGCTGCTGTGTTTGCAAGCCTGCAGTAAAGCCACCGGTACCAGGCGTCTGCTCCTGTCTACCAAGCTGTACCTTGTTATTCCACGCTAACTGACCACGACGTACACGAGCTCGTGCAAGAGCACTAGAGCGTGCTTGCGGTTGATACTGCGCTTTATCTTCTGCACTTAAGCGACGTTTATCAACTGGCTTATTACGTAAGTTCGTGCTCTTCACATTATTCCTGCTTAGTCTTCTCTATTGTATCTGAATACCAGCAGTCAATCCACTCAGCCTTTGGGTCAAGTAAATCTGGGGGCAGTGCTTCTTGAAGCATATTGAGGGCTGCCCTCTGATGAGGTAAATTGTCCCAACGCTTGATGATTTGTACTAAATCAATCTTGCGTCGATTCACTTGATGCCTACTTCGTTATTCAACCGATTGACTGCTTTAGCAATAGGCAGCACAGTTGTCATAACTTTTTTGAGCATCTCTTTATCTTGCTTGTCGTTAGCTTCAACCACAAGCTCTACCTTATGCTCAATCTCTTTAACTCTTTCTTCCTGCCTCTTTGCCATTGTGCTTGTGTATTTTAAACTAATGACCAAAGCAAGCAGGGGTCCAACTATGTAGTACATATTATCGATATTATCTTGCAGAAGTCTAGCTAATTTTAGCCGATGATGAGACCGTCGTCTTCTAAGTCATCATCTTCATAGCCTTCATCTTCAATGTCAGTATTGATATCATCGTTCTCAGATTCCATAGTCAGAAGATGGAGGAAAGTATCTTCTGACATAATCTCTGGTAAACCTGATTGTCGTTCGTCAATCTTGAACATAATACCGTTGGCACGCAGCGTTTCTTGTACGCCGTTTTTCTGCTCCATGCGTGTCTTAAGCAGGCGCAAGGCAGTTTTCTCTAAGGCTGGGCGGCTCATACGTGTTACTTCGTAGCGTGCCCTCTGCAATGCAAACCTTTGTTCTATCGTCAACTTCGACATCCAATTCCTCCTCAATAAATCGCTTGTTAGAAATCCATTCTTCAATTAATTCTTTTGCAGTATGATTGTAAAACTCCTGCATTTCAAACCACTCTAACCAATTTGCTGAACCTTTTGAGTGATTACAATCTTGACAGGCAGGGATAAGATTACTTCTTAGGCTCGAACCTCCTCTTGATTTTGGTTTGATGTGGTCGAGTGTTGTTGCGCGGTTACAACGACAGTAAGCACAGAAGCCGCCCCAGCCATATTTAATTGACTTGCGGAACCTACGCTTAGCAACCTGTTTTGATAAACAGGAAAGGTCAAACATAAGGTCTGACCAGTCTTCAGCAATTCCCATATGAGTTGTTATTAGCAACTTGCTATAAGACTACTAGCTTTACGATTCTTTTTGTTAGGTGTAGTGCAATTACTGTGAATCTCTGCGGCCATTTGCAACAATGGCATCTAACTTATCTTCAATGCGTAACATATGACTTTCTACTCTGTCAAGCACAATCTTAAAATCACCTTTAGATACGTAGGCTTGAGCCATCGATAATTCAACACTGTCGATTCGCTTGTCCAACTCTAGTAACCTCGAATAAATTCTGTTTGTGATTACAGCAGCACCGGTAACGATTGCAATGACTGTAGGAATGGCAGCTTCAAGCATCTGTATCTGTGTGTTTTAAACGTTTTCTAATGCTCCAGCCATCTTCACCAAAGGTACCATCTTCAGTTACCTCAGCTTCAATTACTGGGTCTGTGTGTCCTACTTGCTTTTTGTAGTCGCTTACTGCGTTGTCTAGTTTGTACGGCAATGTAGTGTAAAACTTTTCACGAGCAATTGCTTTTTGCAATTTATCGATGCTGTTTTCAGTTGAAAACGTCCACAGCCATTTGCCATCGGCTGGAACATTCAGTCCTTTTTTCCTACATTCTTGAGGTTCTCAAGCAGATGGAAGACGACTTGAATGATGCTGTTGTCCTTGAGGGGGCTCAGGGCAATCAGTTCACTAGCAGCAGCTACGATAATCCAAAATGCAGCGGATTCTAATACAGCCATTGTTATAAATTAAATAACTCTTTCTATTCTACTAAGAACTTAATCAGCTTCTATGGCGTGCAGTTTTCTTAGCTACATCATCAGGCTGTCTACTGTGCTGCTCACCTTTACGAATTGATGCACGCTTTTTTGCTGTAGACCTTGCGTACTCTTTGTCAGATAAAGCAGCACGTGCTTTCTTAGGTAAGTATCTCTCACCTGTTGCCTTGGAACCTTGAGTGCTGTTCTTGCCGGACTTGGTGCCCCACTCCTCTTTAGTCCAGTTAGATAAGGACTTTTGTGTTGCGTGTTTAGCCATTATTGAACTAGCGATTTTCCACGTTGATAAGCACGCTCAACGCGTTGAGGCATATTGTCTTGAATACGATAGTATTCTTTGCGTTGTTCAGGTGAACCGCTAATGCCAATACCTAAAGGCCTTCCTTCAAATATTGGAGAGAATTGATAATTAAGACGTTCTATTCCACGTTCTCCAAATGATTCTGGATATTCAGTTGGTGTAGCAAATATTGTTTTATCTTCTTGATTGCCGAGACCTATAGCTTCAGTAGTACCTACTGCGACACCTTGAGCATTAGCTTCCTCAAGCATCGTAGGCACTGTTTCTTTTTCATATACATAACGAATAGTTGAGCCTTTTGTTGGATCTAACTCATTTATTTGAACATCAGAAGGCGCGTAAGGTTTATTATACTTCATCATATTCTGTTCAAATTTATCTGACAAATCAGTTTTTAATTGTGAGTGTCCTAACTCATGACCAAGCACATGTGCTCCGCCTTTGCCTGGGTCTACGTATACATTTTCCGGCTTATCAAAAGGCACATATCCACCTCCTGTGTTGTATCCATCATCTCCAGGTTCTAGTAAGATTACATTACTATCTTTTCCTGATTTGCTTTTAATGTGGTCATACACAGCTTGTCCGGTAGGTCCTAGTCTACCGTCTTTAAAAACATCTGTTGCCATACGTTGATTAGCCATTAGTTTCCAAATAACCCAAATATTTTTCCTGCAAATCTATTGACTGCATTCTGAGGTGGCGGTGGAGGAGCAGGTGCTGGCGGTTTAATTGTGGAAAAACTTGCAGGTGATTGCCACCCATAATCTGCTCCGCCCCATTTTACATCTTTTCCATTTAATACTGCAGGTGTGCCAAAAGCTCTTGTTCTATCATTAGCAAGTGTTGAATCTACAGAGTCCATTGCTGGTGTTACAGCTAAGGCTGCTTCTTCCTCACGACGTCTTACTAATCCTGGTAGTCCGCCGTTGTCATAAAGAGGCAGCGCATCTGCTACAGCTTGAGGGTCTCCTGACCTAATTGCCCTGTTGATTGTTCCAAAGTTTTTGTCATCTTTTACAAAATTTGGACCTGTATTGTATGCAAAAGAATCGACTGCTACTTGCGCGTTGGGCGGAAGTTCGTCATAGCCGGGCTCTTGTGATACTAAACTTCTTGTTCTATCAATGTGATAGTTGAGCAATTCTTTGGCTCTCTCATCACTAATTGAATCATTAGGTCCAATTGGTGAGCCATCTTCATATGACGTGCTTCCATAACCAATGGTATGAAAGTCCTCGCCGTCCAGCTGATAAGCGTCGTTTTCTTTACCTTCGTATTTACGAATAAGCTCAGATCTTTTATTGTCAAATAAACTACCCATCAGTTTTTATAACCTCCGCCTTTTGACTTGTACTCTTTCGCCATCATCTGTGCCTTGCGTGCGCTCCACTGTCCAGGAGCACCACCTTTGCCGCCAGCTTTGATGCGATTAAAGATTGATTTACGCAGTCCTGGCTTAGTGTAGTTACCGGCCTCATTGACGCGAGACTTTGCTTTGTCTTTTGCTTTAGCTCTATCAGCCATAGTATTTTTACACTTTCTACTATTCTATAAAAACTACGATGCTACGCTAGCTACGTTCTTCTCTATACCTTTCTAAAATAAATCATCTATAGATAGCTAGGGATTTTAAATATAGGTATATAGAAACTACAGTAGTTACTGTAGCTTTTGTAGTTCTCTGCTTAAAAGAGATAAGGTGACTCTGCCGTAGCGTGCTGTCATTGACCGTGGTGCGTGTCCAACGAATGCATCCTGTACACGTTCAAGGATGCCTGCTTCATTGCACCTGCTTGTAAAACTATGGCGTAGCGTATGTGCTGCATCACCTAACGGTAGATTCATATTCTTCTTGAATGTTTCACTCCAACTGCGTCCTGGGTCTTTAGCTTTGGACATTTGAAAGTCAGGTATCAAACGATAACAAGCAGGGTGGATAGGCATCTTCCTGATGGAATCGTCATTTTTGAGCATTCTGTTCTCTTGATGCACGAAATTGAAATACGGTATTTCTGTATCCATCACAATATTCTCTGGGTAAATACCTGCAATCTCTTGTATACGAGCACCTGTGTACCAAAGGAATACAAAATAGGGGTCATCGTGATACTTGCGGTAGTGCTCCCACGGGTACAGCTCTGGGTTGCGACGGAGGTACTTCAACCCTCTGTCTGCTTTGTTCCAAGGGTTGTCACCGTTGATGAGTTCAAAGTCGATTGCTTTATTCCACAACCCACGCAGCGTTGCAATTCGTTGCTTGAGTGTGTTCTGTTTCAGTGGACCGTTGGGCTGCAGCAGTCTTGACCTGTACTGCAATGCCACTGCCTTGTTGACTTCAGCAATCTCTAGATGCTGTAGAGGTTTCAATGCCTTCTGCCAGTTGGCATAGGTACTTTCTCTGACTGGCTGGATTGACCGGCAGACATCTGCTAGTTCGGAGACTCTCATTAGCTTCATAGACAGGTATAAGCAACGCCTATCGATAAGCTATTGAAAAACCCCACGAAGTGTGGGGTTATCTTTGGCTAACGGAGAGGGTGGGATTCGAACCC
>Ga0208794_1000829_pt1 | contig 16762 bp, 18 predicted proteins | sample 32_taG_FD_184106 | JGI IMG/M metagenome (GOLD analysis project Ga0208794, IMG submission 184106) | Marine viral communities from the Gulf of Mexico - 32_GoM_OMZ_CsCl metaG (SPAdes) (version 2) | ecosystem: Environmental > Aquatic > Marine > Oceanic | place: Atlantic Ocean: Gulf of Mexico... | reverse complement strand
GCCTGATCACACTCCTTGCGAGTGCGCCACTTAGTTGCGTACATGTGATCGTGGAATACTGCCGGCTTCCTGCTGCGCCCTGTCTTGCTGAAGATAGGCGCAAGTATCCGTGGAATACTCGCGAGGTCTGTAACGAACCCGCTGGGAACAGTGTAGTGGAAACTACCGCTGTAGGCTACATTGCCGACTACCGCGAAGTGTCCCGGCTTACTGTCTATCGAACGTAGCGTAAGATCGGTGAAGGTGCCGCTCAATGTTACGCCCCTGTTGTCGGAGCAGGTTGGTCAGGAGTGATACCGCCTGATTGCCCCTCTGCAGGAGCAGGTTGGACAGGTGTGATACCGATCTCAGGATTGAATTCGCCATCTCCTATCTTACCGCAGATGTCGAGATTAACAACCTCCCCAAGCACTCCAGTCTTGATGCAAGCACTGAATGGTTTTATTGTACCACATGAGGCCGATAAACACAAGACCCCCGCAACGATTGTGTTACGAACAATGGAGAAAATCTGCATTATTGAATCCTGGCTCATCACAATATCTCTAGTATCTGGACAACAATTAAGCCGCTGCCGCCAGCCCCGCCGGTAGTAACAACTGCGCCGGCGTTGATCGCGCCGCCACCGCCACCGCCACCCATACCACCAGCGCCGCCAGTGGTATCTCCAGCACCGCCACCGGAGAAAAGGCCGCCACGGAACCCCGCAGAATTTGCGCTGGCCTTTCCGCCGTGTCCACGAAAGTCTTGCTCGGAAGTGGAAGGCGTACTGTAATTGAACTCGAACACAGAAGAAAACGGAGTGCTTGCATCAGAAACTGCAGACGCGATCAGTCCTTCTGGGGTCGCTAGGACGCCATTCGTGGAATTGTCTGTGCCACTCAAGGGGCTGCCGCCGTATGCGCCTGTAAGCGCAGGGCTTGCACCGCTTACGGTAGCGTCTCCGCCAACGCCACCCACACCGGCCCCGCCGCCGCAAGCAAAAAGTAGCGAGCTGGCCGATGTGTGGCTGGACGTGCCTTTCCCGCCCTCGAAACCAATCTTCTTGATGATCCCTGCAGAGCCGCCGCCACCAGCTGCGCCACTAATCCCGCTATAAGCCAAATCAACGCCGCCGCCCCCATCTCCGCCCGTGGAGCTGCCTGCGTTTCCTGAGCCGCTACCGCCGTTACCGCCAGATACGGTTGACTGTGATGAGCCGGTTGTATATGCGGCGAACCCGCCGCTACCGCCGTTGCCAGTTATCGTGGTTATGTTAGACCCGCTAAACGACGAGTTGCTGCCGGCAGAACCGCTGGCCGTTGCCCCCTCAGATGCCGCTGTAACGCCTCCAGCGCCACCGCCGCCCACAGTTGCCGTGTAAGAGGTTGTCGAAAGAAGCTCTACCAGGCTGACGCCCATGCCTCCAGCGCCGCCACCGCTGGCCGCAGCGGAATCCGTGACCGTGTTGGAGTTCGTGGCCGCGCCACCACCGCCACCACCGCCAATTACATAAACCAGAGCCCTGCAGTTAAACGGAGGCTGAATAAACCCATCCGTGGTGAGAACTATCTCTTGAATCGCCCCGGAGGGCTTGCTAGTTGTTTGTAAAGGCATTACTCGTCATACCCCATTGCTACCATGTTTACGTTAGCCGTGTCAGACTCGCCCACGATGAACTCGTTGGCCGCCAGCACGATCTGCTTAAAGCTGGCCGTCTCATTGTTTGCGAGAAACAGAGACTCGATCAGCTTGCCGCTTGCCTCAAAGTTAGAGGTGGTGGAGCTAATGCCCAGCTGCACAACGGCAGTGGAGCCTGATGCGTTCAGGATCTCTACGTTGAATGTGCCGCCGCTGGTGCCAGCCTGCACGATATCGGCAGCCGTTGCTGCAGAAAGGTTTACTCGTCCGTTCTTGACGCCCATTACATGCCTCCCATAAAGAATAATTTAGCTGACGATACTGCCGTCAGAGGTTCGCCACCCAGCGTGACCGTAGAGGGCAAGGTTACCGCTCCGGTGAATGTCGGGCTGGCCGAATCCGCCTTGGTGGCGATTGCCGTCGAGATGTTGTCGAACTCCGTCTCGAACTCTGCGCCCTTGATGACCTTATCGGGATCGCCGGTTGTCAGCGTATCCTTCGCCTCAAAGTCCGTTGTCTTAGTGTAATTGCTCACTAGATGACCCCGCTAATCTTCCAGTCCAGATCCGGTGATGTTGCGCCAGACAGGGTTAGGCGAATCGTGTCGCCAGCCTGGAAGTTGTACATGGAATTGTCGTTAGCGGTGATGCCGATGGCTGTGCCGTTGTCCAGAACGGTAGAGGTTGTGCCCTGTACGTCCTGCTCAATGGCAACACTGCCGCTGCCGAAAGTTCCGTTGATGGCAATGTGTACGGGGTGCTCTTTTACGAGAAACCAGCTAGTGGACCCGTCTGCCGAAAATGTGCCTGTTTCTACTGCCATTTCTGGCCTCCTTTGGTTAGATTTGGCCCTGTGGGCGCGATATAGTTTTCCGAATGCTACCCTAGTAGCGTCCAGTTTTCAACACTGTTAGAGACAATAACAACGCCAGCCGTCACGACGACCCACAAGATTATCTTGGTGGCCCACTTGCCGATGCTGTTTTCGATCCCGACGGTAATTAGCGCTGGAACTTGGTCTCTGACAACCTTTTCGACGTCTGACAGCCTAAGCTGCTCGGCGTCCTGCTTGTCCATTCTTTGGTGGATTGATTGAAGCATATCTTTGTTTATCGCCACAGTTTCTTCAGCCGACTCCGCCACCTGATTCAGTCGCCTTATCTGGAGGTCGTGAGAGTCTACCCGCTTCTCTACATGATGAAGTCTCGCTATAAGGTGAGACTCGTGGTTAATGTTATCCAAGCCGATTACTCCTTGATGTGCCTGGGACCGTACACAACATGCTCGAACTCGTGCTCAGCAATGTGCTTTAGTGCTCTGTTAGTGTTTATGGAGCCGTCATGGCTCCGGTGAATCCATATCCTGTGCTTGTTGCCGTCCTTGTACATGCAGCCATAGACTCTCTCGTCGAGGCAGGGCGACTTATCCTTGTCGACAATAAACCACTCGACCGTACCGTGATCCGCCAGCTCATACTCCTGGCCCTTGTCCACTGTAGTGGTGTGAGGGACAGCAGCACAAGACTGGATCAGTAGCAGTGCGGCTAGAACCCTCACAGATTCTCTATCTGGCTGTCATTCAGCCGCTTGTTGAATATTTTAACCTTGCGGACGGTGCCGTTGAGGTGGAAGCTGTCAGCGTGGTTGATGCCAATGCCTATCGTATCTTGACCTGATGGCATATTCGCGCTTGTGTCCGGCGTCCCGTCACTTACGCCTTCAAAGTAAAGCTCAACATCATCGGCTGCTGCTGCCGCAGCGATGTTAGAAGGTACGCCGCGAACAAACCCAGAAGAACCTGTAATATCCGCCTCTGTTCCAGTGACTCGCACAAACGTCCTTGGGTTTGCCCCCGTAGTTACATTTGTCTGGAACCTATTGTTTGCGCCGCCGCCTGAATCAACAGAGACAACATAACCAGCCGTATCAAACTGATGAGGAGCAGCTTCAGCGCTCATCGTCATCGGGAAGCTGTCGGCAGCTCCCGTTGTGCTGTAAGTCAGAACATCAGCATTCCTAGCCACTGACGCAGTAGTAGTGGGCTGGTAGCTTGTTGGAAAGGCTCCTGCTTCTACTTGTGCGCCCCATATGAGTATGGAGGAAGTGCCGTCGAGGTCAACTATAGTATCGTTATCCGCCTCCGCGACATAAATCTCAAAGTCGCCGGAGAGGTCGGTGGTGGATGACATTACGATCCAACACCTATACCAGCCGTTGCCAACATACTCCATGCCAACGTCAGAGTGATTGCCGCTGACAGTGCCCACAACGCCGTTGCTTAAGTCAAAGTATGTCCCGCCGTCATCGTCAAACCCAAAGTGCTGAAGCACTGCCCAGTCAAGCTGGCCTGCCTTTAGGTACGCTGACATAGTGTTATTGCCGCTTGATACCGTTACCGTCTGATCTATGTGGACGGAGTTTGTGCCTGTAGCTGAATTATCTAGCAACCTATTTGCTGTTTTCGTTCCGTCAGGGGCAATAGCATAGTTTTGAGAATCTACAGACCTTACGTTCACCCACGTAGAAGACAAATCCTGCGAGTGCAGCGCAATATTAGTCCTCGCCTCCTCTGCCAGATAGCCCAGAGGGCCGTCAGAGTCCCATGTGGAGGGAATGTTCTGCTCTATGGTTACGTTACCATTAGCAGTCCATGTCTCGCCTGTAGGGGCTGTAGCAGTGCTTACGCCGGGAGTAAATGTACGTGCGTCGAATTCAGCCTTCAGAGTGCGAGAATCGCCATACCCACCATATATTCGAGCAACGGCAATCTTGCCTGCAATATTGTTGTTTGTTGAATCCAGCGAGCCAACACGGACAGTTGCTGTGCTTGCGGCGATGCTTGCAATAGTCAACGTGACTGTTTCACCCAACTGTGTCCATGTCACCTCGCTCGCGGGAGTCTGTGGTCGGTCTTCGGTAGTGTAAAACTTGACCTCGTTGTTCGTGAAGTCAACATCTACTCTTACGCCGTACATAACGCCATCAGAAAAATTAGTCGCTACGGTAGATTGATACAGCGTGGTTGTGGAGCCGTCATCAGACAAAAAGATACCAAGCGCCCCGCTAGTTCTGATGCTCAGACCATAACTGCGCTGCCCAACACTTCCGTACTTGCCAATAAGGTAATCGGTAGCGGCAGGCACCCAATCGTCAGGCGCCGCCCAAGCCTCAAGGCTAATGTCGCTTGTAATGTCCAGCGCAGCCGAATCCGGGGTAGAAAAGTCATCTGAAGAACTCCCCGGCAAATCACCCCACCTGGCTAGAGGCGAGAAGGCTTTGGCTGCGCCGTTGAGAGTCCAGATGTCGGGGAGTTCGATGACTGATACGTTGTCTAGCTTGAACGTCGCAAGCGCGCCAGAAAATGCTACGTATTCACGGGTGGAAGTGGCTGTAAAGGTTCCGGTGTAGGTTCCGTCGCCGCTAGTCGTCTGAATCGTGGTCGTGCCTGTTAGGCTTAGGTCGCTGCTGAGAGAAAACGACGGGTTTCCTCCAGACACATCCGAAATTTCAAAAGAATATCGATATCTTTTGCCAGCGGTAAGCGGGGCTTCCCACACCAGCTTTCTTGCGGAAACCGTCGTGTTCGACCCAGAGTCCACGGCCTTGCCGGAAACTACCGACCAATCCGTCCCCGCCGACCAACCCGATAGATCACTGTCAAACGTTCCGTTAGTAATTAGGTTCGGGCTGCTAACCTGGCTCTGTGTTTCCCAAGTCTTGCCTGCCTCATAGTCATTGGCGTTGAAGTCAACAACGGGTGTGGCAGTTGGGTCTGTGGAGTCTATGACGACTGCTCGGGCGACAAACCCGTCCAGCAGATTATCTGCGCCTGAATCAAAAGCCCCGACTGTAATTTCTGCCGTCGAATCATAGATTGCGGTAGCGGTAGTCGATACGGCAGCGCCCAACTGCACCAAGTTCAAGTCGCTCAAAGATGTGCCGCTTGGCTGATCCGAAACCCAAAATGTCACTTCATCTGCATCGCTATCCCATATAGCGAATACCCAATGCCCCGTACCATTTGCGAACCCGTGGGTTACAGTAGATTCGGGGTTGTCTGCCACATTCAAACCGTCTGACGAGGACACCCACTGTAGCGTTCCATTAGGGTGCAGGTTAAGAACAACACTCCGCTGATTCCCGGAAGTTGTCCACTTCCCAATCAATAGCGCCGAGTCCGAAGGTGTCCAGTCCCGCAACATCGCGTAACCACCTAAGACATGAGACTCGGTCGGGAAAGCCCCATTGTCCGGCGTGCTGACATACGTGCCTGACGCACCATCCAGCTCAATCCACTGGCCCTTAGATACCGCTGGGCCTGTAGCTTCTGTGACTACGCCAGTCTCTTCATAGTCGATAAAGGCATCTGCATTAAATGTCCAGACCTCGCCTGTTGTGGAGCTTGTCAGCGTGGAGCCGCCTGTGTGATCTTCGGCGTTGAAGTCGATTATTGGTGATGCCGCGACATCTGTAGATTGTCGAACTTGAACAGAGAACACTTGGCCCGGCGTGTCATCTCCTGTACCGCCAAATATCGCACCAATTGCAACAGGATCTGTTTCTTCGTAGTAAATTCCAGTTAGCGCGCCCCCGCTATCTGTAGAAAGGAGCACCCCATCAATATAAAAAGACATAGCTCCAGCAGAGTGGTCATAAACAGCGGAAATGGTATATCTTGCCCCGTCGGTAAGCCCGTGGAGCGCAGACTCAAAAGCGACCTGCGCCCCCGACGTTCCGTCTGGAGAGGAGGAAAAAAGAATTTTCCCTGTGCCGCGCATAGATAGCACCCAGCCTCTACGGGACGTGTCAGCAAGATGCCCAATAACATTGTCAGTTACGCCGTTTGAGTAAGCATCAAAGCGAATGTCTGCATCAATCCTAAAGTCGCTTGCTAATAGCTGAGGCGGGTTCGGCGTACTCGCATAATCTCCTGTACCGTCCAGATCAAGAAACTTCCTGATCTCCTTAGTATTGCCGTTGAGGGTGGAGAAGGCTTTAACGCCGTCCCTGTTGAGGCCGTGGTCGGCTTCTCGGAATGATGGATTCTGCCACTCAGTATAATGCCCGGCTGTTGCGCTGTTGGTATTAAGATACAAGTAGGTTGTAGTGGCTGTGGCTGTAAAAATACCCCTGCCAGTGTCTCCTGCCTGCAAGCTGCCTTTGATCAAGGTCGCGCCTGTTCCATCAGCATTGTTTGATACCTGAATCCGGCCATTTACAGCGCCAGACAAAGTTACCATGTCTGCCGATATAACGTATTGCTTTCCGACGACAGTGGGAATTGCTGGCGGTCTTGCCGAGCTAAACGAGCCGTTAGTCACCCTGATAGTGCCTGTTGATGGAGTTGACAGGGTTCCGCCGGAAGTTGCCGTCCAGTTAGTAGCAATATCCGAAAACGTAGGGTCAACAACAAGCTCCGGCCCAGTCGCTACACCCGTAGAGACATACTCGCCGGGATTCTGGTTGGTCTGGCCGGTGACTTCTTCTACTTGTGCCTTTGAGATATTCAAGGTAATGGCATCATCAGCCCTGATCTGCAAAATAACATCGGTCCCCGCCGTGTCCGTGGATGCTGAAATGGAAAAAACTTGAGCAGTAGATGTAATCTCGCTGCCGATTGAAACAAAATTGCCTGATAAAGCATCGCCTACCAGACGAACCTGAAGCGCGGCATCAGATGAAACGGTGCCGGATGCAAGGCTTAACTCAACTCTTGCAACAAATGTGCGGGCACCCGTGCCGCCGCCATCATCAACAATCGTGATTGTCTGCCCGAAGTCAGCGCCATCTGTGCCATCCCACGAAACCTGTGTGGCTGAATCAACCGTTACCCCAGTGTCAACAACATCCCAAGCCCCATTGGTCATGTCCTCTGCTGCTGTGATCAGATTCTTTACATCCCTGCTGCCTGCCATCCTAGCCTGACCGCTCTTGGCGGTCCTGATGAGACCTTCGTGGTCGTGGTAGGTGGCTTCTGTGGCGCGTGTGAATGTGCCAGGGTTGACCGTATTAGACATAGTAGGCTGCAAGCTGTCCTGCAAGCCTAAGAATAAAGATGGTGCCGGGACTCCCTCAGACCCGCGAATAGACTGTCTAATGCTCTGACGAATGGAATTGACTATTGCGTTTCTCAACCGGACACCTCAGTAGAATTCATTGTATTAAAAGGGTGGGAGGCCCATGAAGGACCTCCCGGTGGGGTGGTCTTACTCAGGCAGAGCCAGAACAAAACCAGCTTCAGGACGGTAAGCCTGAACGCCGTACAGGCAATCAGCCGTGTACAGGTTGCTCAGGTATTCCTGCTTGTACTGAGTCTGTGAACGAACACCAACCTGCTCAGCCAGAACGATAGCTTCCCGGTGGAACAGGAGGCCGCCGCGAACGTCAACTGAACCGCCAGAGTTGTTGGCAGCAGTTTCGATTACTGGGCAGTTGGAAGATACGAACACGTCGATGCCGTACAGGTTACCGATCAGACCGCTGTCTACCTTGCCGCTGTTAACGAAGTCGGTAGAAACATATCGGTCGATGCCCATGACAGCGTTACGAGCTGACGGAGGGATGACCAGAGATCGGCCGTCCATCGGGACGTCGTTGTCGTCGAGCTTCTGGATCATGTCGCGGAAGAAAGCGTCCGTGAACACGTCAGCAGAGGCAACGGTGTCAACAGCGTAAGCAGTGGTCGTGCCGTTGTCGTTGAAGAACGCGCCAGTGTGAACGTAGTCAGTCTCGGCAACAGTGTCAGAGAATACAACCGCGCCGCCGTTACCGAAAGCTGTACCTACAGAGTGCAGGTCAGTGTCGATACGCTTAGCGAGAGCGTAACCAGCGTCCTGAGTGTAGAACTGACGGAGTGAGGACAGAGCCTGTACTTCAACGATATCTTCTACCAGACGTGAGTATTCAAAGTGACGGTTAATGTCAATCGTGATTTCGCTCTCGGTGTTGGCGATGATCGTAACTGCGGTGTCAGCAGCCTTAGCGTTTGCTTCGCCGCGAACGGGAGCAGGAACGTGGATGGTGTCACCTTTCTTGCCGGTCATCTTCATCTTCTTGACAAGAGGAGCCAGTTTGAGAGATTTCTCGTAAGCAGCGATGATCTCGTCACTCCAGATTTCTGGAATAAAAGTTGCAGCTTCTGTCTTTGCGGTATTACCAGCCGCACCTGGATAAGTAGCCGTAGCCATGATTTAGTCTCCTTTGACTATTTAACTCGACCCTCTTGGTATGCCTGCATGATTTCAGGTTGCAGAGCTTCGTACCTTGCTGGGTCATTCTTCATCAGTTTAATAAGGTCTGCCCTTCGGTAAACTTTCTTGGAGACTCCCTCACCGCTTCCGCGAGCGCCGCCAGTGCTTGCCGCCTTGAGATCACTCTTGCGAGCCTTCTGGTCAGCAGCCACAGTCTGCTTTGCGGCAGATTTGCGCTCCTTGAACAAGCTGAACAGCTCGTCAGCCGCCTCGGCATCGTACTGCTGGTCTGCTCTTACGAACAGCTGCTTACGAATGTTAGACGCCTTGATCCACTCCGCGAAACTGGCATCCTGCAAAATTTCTTGCATGTCAGGGTGCTTTGATTGCAGAGCGGCCATAGCCGTTTGTCGCTTGTGTGCAGCAGCAGCTTCTCGGGCCTCAACCACCGACGGGTGATTATCAATGGCCTGATTTACTGCAGCCTGCGGATCGGTGAAGTAGTCCAATTCGTCTACTTCCGTTTCGGCCTCTTGTTGAGGTGCCTGTGATACACTCTGTTCAGTGATGAACTCGTCTACCACTTTACGAAGTTCTCCGACCTCGCTCCCCTGCTTCCCTAGAGCCTTCTCGGCCTCTTGGTGCATCTGGACAACTTCCTCCAGGGACTTGCCTCGATACTTCTCAGGGATGTTAGGTTCTTCCTGGGGTTGCTCCTCCGTTTCGACAGCTTCGATGCTCTCGATAGGCTGAGTCCCATCATCTTCGTTCTCGATAGTATCTGCTTGTTCCTCCTCGGGAGGCAGATCAATCAATCCAGCTCTTGACATAGCTTATTAATCTCCGTGACTAAAATCATTATGGAGTGGGTTTATTGCCGGCCTTTTCGTGCTCTTTCACCCATCGCATGTGTCTACCGGGGAAGTCCCCAGAGGCACCTTCGAGGTGGAAAGCCGGAGCCGACAGTTGTCTGGTAGCATCTTTGCCGCAGTCGCACCTTGAGACTTTGACATCGCCGCGTACCATCTTTTCTGTTACGTGCCCATCTGGACACTTAAAATCAAAAATCTTGAGCATCTTCACCTTCCTCGGCCTGCTCTCTAGCAACAGCCACTGTGTCGGAGAAGTACAGCACAGACTGTAGGGCGGCAATCTGGCCCTGTCTGTGGTGCAGCTCGTCTGCTGTCTTGACCGTCGCCAGGTCGTTCAGCAGCTTAATCTTGTTTTCCACCTCCCCAATGAGCAGCTTGTAGCCCTCACTGTTGAACATCACGTTCAGGTGGTCAAAGTATTCCTCTAGCTCTGGGGTCATGGGTCTCCTTGATTATCCTCAGCAAGCAGGGCGATACTATCATGGGGTTTTGATATATGTCAACCCCGAGGTGGTCAAATTGACCAATATTGTGTCTATTTCGCCACCTTCTTGGCTGCAGGCTTCTTTGGCTCTGGCTCTGGCTTGCTCTCCAGGGCCTTGATGCGCTCCTCCAGAGCCGTCACACGGGCCGACATACGGGCATAGCTCGCGTTAATCTCCTCTAGGGCTCTGTTGAATTGTCCTTGCGTGATCATGTTAATCTACCTCTAGGTTGCTATTAGTTATGGTACGTCACTCACGATGTCTGATGCTGTCATATTGTACATAACAAAGTCTGCACTTCCTACGTTATCCTGAATGACTGAGTAAGTATCACCGTCCCCCATACGCCACCAGTGAGAAGGGGCGGCGCTCAGCAGGCTCAAGTCGTGCGGGGCGCCCGAGTTGTAAATGCTGCTAATATTGCCCGATTGGTCCGAGTCCCAGACAGCCAGCTCGTCTACCCGACAGTTACTCTGCAGGTACTGAGATGACGCATATCTGCCTACCCGCAGATTGTCGGCATCTACAGGGCTGGACCAGCCGTAGTTTGAATGCGACCAACTACCGTTTGGAACCGCGTCCACCCCGTCAATGAAGATGCTGAACCTGCTATAGTAGCTGTTGATGTCTGCGCTACTCGACCCTGTTGATCCCCCATCATAGGCTACCAGAATATGGTGCCAAGTGTCGTCCACTAATGTTCCTCCAGCAGAGTGGAAGTTCAGGTAGTTGACGCCAGAGCATGTGCCGTACCTGAAACGCAGCCTGTTGTTGCCGCCTTGGTAGCGTAAGTAAAACTGACCGCCATTGGTCGTGTCGTTGTCTCCGAAGTAAAATATAGTTTGGCCGTTGCTGGTACTAGTGCTTCCTTTGAACCAGACCTGAAGTGTCCAAGCGTCTGCTGAGCCGCTACCGTTGGATGTGCGCCCTAATGTTGAGGCCAGGAGGGAGGCATTAGCTCCCAGCCAATCTTGGTTCTGAAAGTTGACACTCTTGGTGTTCGCAAAGGAGGGCGTAGACACAACAAGTGAAATGGTCTCTGTGTCCTCGCCAAAGTAGTTAATAGCCTTGGCAGTTATGTTATACGTACCAGCAGAAAGACTAGAACCGCCTATGAGTTTCCTCACGTTGCCGTCAACCGTTGTTACGCCGCTGGGCAAGTTTGACCACTCGTACCCCACGCCATTTGTTGCTACGAGTTCGTAGTTTAGCGTGTCGCCTGCGGTAAGGTTTACCGTAGTTGCGGAGGTGATAACAGGAGCATCGCCACTAGCGCCGCCTGAGTGCGCAAACAGCGCGTTAAGCTCATTAACAGCAGTAGCCAACGTCTGTGTTACCACTGTGCCGTCAATGCTTGCATTGGCTAGGCGAAGGTCGGTATAGATAACAACGTCCACGCTGTGCTTGATTATGTTGATGTGCCCATCGTCATTAGCCACGGCTCTGATGGAGTTGACCGCGTAAGCATCACCGTTGTCCAGAAGGACTGTCGTTTCCGTCTGGTCTGTTGTAAAGTCAATGGTGTCGGTAGCCGACAACAGGAAGCGCCCCGTGTTGCTTGCCACATTGGCATTGGTATTGATGTAGTCAACCGCTGCTTGAGCGCTGGCAAACGCATTACCGTCCCTGTCTGCAAAGTCCGTGTAGTCTACAGCGTAGAACTCGTACTCTGTAGTCCCCCCGGTTTCGGTCCTAATGTCATTAATAATGTCAATACGACCAGAATCTTCGGAGTTTATGGAGGCGCTGAGGCATGCGTTGAAGTAAGCAGGGTTGGTTGAGCCTACGAAGTTGATGCAGTTAGCCGCTTCGTTTCTTGTAATCTTAATCGCCATTAGCGCACCACGGTGTAAAGAGTTGTCAGAGGTTGTATAAGAATCTGGTTGTCTGCGCGTATTGCAGGCAATGCCCGAGCATTAATATCCTCCGGGGACGCAATGTAGGCCGACATCTCTACGCGGTTTAAGTACGCTTTGCCCTGCGCACCTGTACCGTAGAAGATGGGCTGGACAGTCAGCGGAAACGTATATGTAACAGCGTCATTTTCGTCACGAGTGGCAAAAATAAGCCCCACCTCCAGCGTTGTGTTAGCCACCTGCGGCACTACGTTAAAACTAAACCGGATAAGAGCGAGATCACCCTGCTTACAGTCGCTGAAATCATAGGAGCCGTTGGCGGCTGTGTACTGCAGGGCTCCGGTAGTGACTGCTGCAGACAGCGCAGTGTCGTCAAACAGAAACATGTTCTCAAAACCTTCGGGCATATTCAAACCACCCATTAAGCCCTTTGTCTGGTCAAAGCCGGGACGTGTCTCGCCCCAATACTCGACATCGTTAGCGGTCTGTTGTGCGGAGCTAAAGCCAAAGCGCCTCCAAGTCCCAGCATCAGCCTGCGCCTGCGTGTACTGTACGTTAGAGCCTAAGTCGTTGGCCCCTGACTGCCCCGTGGTTCGATCAGCGAACCCGCCTGTAAATTCATATCCGGCGTCACTGTCAGCGCGAGAGCTTGCGCTGCCGTACATTCCGATGGTGTAGCTGTCACCACCCTTACCGGCCTCCGGCAGCTCCCCGGCGTCAATCTCGGAGCCGTCTGACAGGGTGACGACAAGGTGGTTATCTAGGGCTACTTCTACGCTTTTTACGGATACACCGTCGTCCCCGTGTTTACCATCCTTGCCGTCTTTTCCGTCTTTTCCGTCTTTGCCGTCCTTGCCAGCCTTCCCGGCGGGTCCAGAGGGTCCGACCTTCCCGGTCTCGCCCTTTGGCCCCTGTGCTCCGTCTTTGCCGTTCAGCCCCTTGTTCTGGGCGACCGCCTCGATCTTCTTCTCAAGGTAATCGAGGACCGCTAGAATCTTGGCTTCCATTTAGCCTCCCAGTCGGGACATCAGTTGATCTTCAACCGCCCTGGCTCTAGCCTTGTCCTCTGTTTCCTCCTGCTTGCCCTGCTCCTTGATCTGGAGATCGCGCTCCTTGAGTGAGAGTTCAGCTACTCGCATCCTGCGCTCAAACTCCTTGTCGTCAGAGTCGCCGGCCTGAAGGTTCTTGGTTGCAGCAGCCATCTTGTCGATCTCCACCTCCATCGGGATGTACTGAGTCTCCGTGGCGTACTTCTGGGCTCGTGACATAGACTCCTGAGCAGACGCTTGCAGCGCCTGTGTCTGAGCATTCTGGAAGTCCAGTTGAGCCTGCTGCATAGCCATCTGAGCCTGCTGAGCCTCTGGTGAGGGCTGGTTGGCCTGACGCAGCGAAGCGATCAGCTCCTCACGGTTAGCGAGGTTCATGTTGTCGATGATAGACTCGACCAGGGTTGAGTACAGAGGTGAATCCGGCGGCATAGTCTGCAGGAGCTGCACCAGCTGAGTGACCTCGTACTCACGAGCGATGATGCCCAGGGTGGAGGTTGCTCGGAAGTTGTAGTCGGATACGGGGTACGACTCCGGGTCGAACTGCATGTATCGGTGAGCGGCCTTCTTAACAAACGGGATCAGGAACGAATCCTGGAAGTTGATCAGGGTTCGCTTGTGACGCTTGATGATCGCGCCCAGGGACATTGAGATGCCTGCTGCGGTCGCTTCGCCATTAACCTGACCGGCAATGCCTGCTGAGTCTACAGCGCCTGTAGCCTGCTGTACCATCTGCTGAAGCGATGCTGCTTGAGCGAATGTGATCTGGCTTACCTGCCCGAAGTTGAACGGATGCAGGACCTCACGCGGGTCGCCATTGGTAATCAGCATCTTGCCCGGACGAATCTCCGGCTTAGCGCCTCTTGGCATACGCGTGGCGTCTACAGCCATCATCGGGTGCACTGTGAGCGCCAGAGCGTCGATACGAGCGCGAATCTCAGCATCCAGAGCCTTCTGTGAGTTGTAACCCTTCTCGCATACACCGCGGCCCCAGAAGCGGCCAGGAACCACATCCCAAGGGAATGCGACAACCGGACGATCCTGCATCATGTAGGGGTTCTCCTCGGCTTTGAGCAGGACGCCACCATTAGCGATAACGACGACGGCCTCCACGTACATATCCTCGCCTTCGACCTCTGTCTCTTTGGCAAGTATGTCTCGCGGGACTAGGCCGTAGTACTTGGTGAGTCGAACCTTGTCGTCATGGTAGACGGTCAGGTCCTGATCGGGCTCAAGGTCAGCATCGGGGGATGCCGAGCCCACTGGTACGTCGTTGTAGACGCCCTGCTCCTGCAGCTGATCAACGTGGTGTGCCGACACGAACTCATCTATCGCAACACCCATCGCGTCGTCTACGCTCGTCGCAACTGGGTCGATCAGAAAGTTCTGGGGCAGTACAGGGTTCATCTTAACGCATACGCGCTCTGTGATGTTCACACCGAACGCCTGTAACTGACCATCCATCAGTGGTTGAGTAGCTGGCGCAGCGTATGGACGCTCCTCGATAACCAGCTCACCGATGCCTGTGCCGAATACAGCAGCGTTGATCAAGCATTCCGAGACAGCCTTCCGCACCTTGTTGTATGCGAAATCTTCTTCCAACTTGTTTCTCAGGAACATGGCGTCTGCACTATCCTGATCCATTACGTCGTCAGCAATATCGAACCATCTGCCTCGGCCGAAGGTTGCTTCCTCCATCTCCGCCACGTTGGACTCGACCGCCTGCTGGAGAGCTGGGGCGATAATCCTGCTGCGCTCCGAGGCTCTAGTGGAGTCCTCTTGAGCCCAGATGCCGCGCCACAGCCTGTAGTATTCTTGGTGCTTCTCGGAGTAGTTGCCCTCGTAATGATTGCGCCAGTTGTCGCACTTGGTCATCACCCAGTCGGCTAGGCTCTCGTCGGCCATCAGCACATCGTTCTCGAAAATGTCAGTCATTACGTATCCTAGTATCCCGCGTGAAAGTCCAATACTTCATACTCGCCAACCTCCATGTCGCTATGGTAAGCCACATTGGATAGCTGGTCGATGTACGCCAGAGCGTCCACAAGGTCGTCGTGAGTCAGCGGGTCAGGGAACTGAAATAGTTGGTCAAGGAACTTCATATTCCAATCACCCTTCTTCAGCTCCACGTACCCGTTCTCAAATCGGCCCTGCAGCGCCCACATGATTCGGTCTGTCTTGTTCTTGTTGCCGTGGGTCAGCTCCTCAATCCTGAAGAACGTCCCGTACTTCTTCTGCAGGTCCATGATGGGTTTCATCACAGCCTGCTTTGCTATGCCTCGCTCGATTCCGACAGAAACCGGCTGGTAATCTCTAACTGCTTGGAAGATTTTTGCCGCAGTCTCCTCAACCGTCCAGCGTCCGTGTATAATGTTCTCAACGACCCATCCTTCTGTAGAGACATGGACAACAGCAATCGCCGTGTCGTCGAGCCTGGAGTTCTTGCCTGTTTTCTTTCCAACCTGTTCAAACCCCGCTAAGTCGATGGCTATGTAGGTGGACCCGCTCGGCTTGTCACCAGAGAAATACTTGACCCAATCCTCCTTGAACATCTCAGACCCTCTGGCCTCGAACGAAGCCAGGAACTCTTGTCTGAAGGCGTATGATGACATACTGCGCTTGGCTATGTCAATCTCCTCTGGGTCCAGCAGAGGGTTGTCGTATGAGGTGAAGTGCCAGGCCCTGTAGGTCGGGTCGTCGTTCAGCTCTGCGTACTTGTACAGCTCGTAGAAGTGGTTGCGCCCCATCGGAGTACCGATAAACAGCGCGTTACCCTTTTGGTCAGCCAGTGCAGGCCGCAGAATCTCCTCGAATACAGAGGGCTTCATGTCGGCGTATTCGTCCAGTACAAGGTACTTCAGAGACACACCACGCATGGTTTCCGGCCTGTCAGCGCCCTTGAGGCTGATCACAGCCCCGTTAATCAGGGTTATCTGGAGGTTGTTGATGTGCGAGCTCTTAACTACCGGCCTACCCAGGTCCAGCAGCAGGTTCCACATAATGTCGCGAGCCTGCCCCTGCGTTGGCGCCACATAGAACACCTGTCCGGGCTTGTCGCTCAGGGCGTTGATGATGAGCTTCCACGCAGCATAGCGGGACTTACCGCACCGTCTACCGGCTGCTACCACCTGGAATCGGGTGTCATCTACCCACAGCTCTTGCTGCCACGGCAGAAGCTCGACAGATAGGTCGGACATTAGCTATATGTCCACACGATCAGGTCTGCGGAGTCTCGATTGTCCACATGGACAAATCCCCTTGCAACCCCAATCCCCTTGAACCCCGCTTTTACGGCCTCCTCGATGATTTTCCCGCGCTGCCAGCCTCCCTGCACCCTGATGTCAGCGGCGATGCCTTGCGCGTGAGTCCCCGGCTTCTCTTTTGTCGACTCTCTGGGGTGATCGGGTGATCTGTATCCTGAATTGACGTGGAACGGGAATCCGCAGGCTTCGCGCAGGTCGTCCAGCTTTATCAAAAACGCTGGGTCCATCTCGTTCTCGCCCGAAAACTTGCAGTCGAACTCGCTGATATCAAAATATCGCATCAATCTACTTCCTCGAAATCCGCGTCTAGGGGTTGGTCAGGGATATTGACTCCTCCAACACCCGTTATGTTGATCTGTATCGAGTTCTTGCCTGCGCCCTTGGTCACTTCCTGTTCAAATGCGGCAGATGGCAGCACTCTGTCCATAACCA
>Ga0208794_1000828_pt1 | contig 16788 bp, 7 predicted proteins | sample 32_taG_FD_184106 | JGI IMG/M metagenome (GOLD analysis project Ga0208794, IMG submission 184106) | Marine viral communities from the Gulf of Mexico - 32_GoM_OMZ_CsCl metaG (SPAdes) (version 2) | ecosystem: Environmental > Aquatic > Marine > Oceanic | place: Atlantic Ocean: Gulf of Mexico... | reverse complement strand
AACCGATCCGGCCTCAAGCAGCGCTCCGCGCAGCAGGCCAAACATCCTGTCGCGGGATGGAGCAGCCCGGTAGCTCGTCAGGCTCATAACCTGAAGGTCGCAGGTTCAAATCCTGCTCCCGCAACCAAATCAAACGCCCCGCAGCTCAAGCCGCGGGGCGTTTCGTTTTGGGGCAGGCCGCAGGGTAGGATGAGGCGGTCAGCTTCCATGCCGAGTTCCTGATGTAGATGCCCGCAGCCGAACCCTCGATGACGCCCGGCTCCCTCGCGCCTCCTGAGCCGCCATCGAAGGCGCTGATGCAATGCTCTGTCCCGACTTGGCCAGTGTAGGGTGGAGTAACGTCGTCCATACCGGCTGTTCGCATCCGCCGATGGAGCAAGCCTAGAACCGAGGCCTCCGGATCTGGGAGCCTATCGCCGTCACGTTTCGCTCAATGCTGCCGAACCTGCGACCAAGCATGGCGGTAGCGTGTCGATGGTTTGAAAGGACCAGCGATTCGCTGGTGCAGCCCACTCATCAGCCTGAACAATTTGCAGATGTATTGTGAGATTGTTTCTGCTGCTGGGGCTGCAAAACCTGCTGCCGAAGTTACGCTGCGTTGGCATCACATCCTTGCCATAATGGTGTCTCGCTTTCGAAACTTCGGCATAGGCCGTGGCGCATTGGGAGGGGGGCGGGTTTCCGAAGTGGAATTATTCCCCCTAGCATCCTCCAACCTTTTCCCATTCAGCGCCAATACGGCGTGGGCGCTCTGGCGCCTGGAGGAGGCACTTTGCCTGCGGGGCGGAAAATTGCCCTGAAAACGGCGATTTGGTGGCGGGGATCGGCCCGTTTCGCGACGGCCGGTTTTGACGATTGCAGCCCATGTTTTAATTTCGGGCAAGGCGGCGCTCCGAATTGTCGGAGACGACCGCCGCAGCCTGCGTCCCGAGCGCAGCAGTGGCGAAGGGCCGGAAATGACGATGACGATGAGCGAGACCGGACGGACCGAAGGCAGGGCGCTGGCGAAGGACATATTGATGGCCGGCCGCTCCGGCGACCGAGCCGGCCGCACCACGCGGCTGGTCGCGGTGTCGCCGCTGGAAGGGTTCTACCGGCACCGGGCCAAGCGCTGGGTCGATCTCGCGCTCACGCTGCTGGCCATCCTGCCGGTCAGCCTGCTGATCGGCGTCATCGCTGCGCTGGTCGCGCTGGAGGGCGGGCGGCCCTTCTACCTGCAGCCGCGGGTCGGCCGCGATGGCCGGGTGTTCCGTATGATCAAGATCCGGACCATGGTCCGCGACGCCGAGGCCGCGCTGGAGCGGCACTTGGAGACCGATCCTGACGCCCGCCAGGAGTGGGATCACCACCAGAAACTGCGCCACGATCCCCGCGTGACCCGGCTCGGCCGGTTCCTGCGGCGCAGCTCCCTCGACGAGCTGCCGCAATTCTTCAACGTACTGCGCGGCGACATGACCCTCGTGGGTCCGCGCCCCTTCATGCCGGGCCAGCAGCACTTCTATCCCGGCACCGAGTATTACCGGATGCGTCCGGGTATCACGGGCTTCTGGCAGACCTCGGTCCGCAACGAGGCGAGCTTCGTGCAGCGGGCGACCTATGACCGCAGCTATTACCAGGCGCTCTCGCTGCCGACGGATCTGCGGGTCCTGCTGCGCACCGCGCGTGTGGTCTGGCGCGGCAGCGGGCAGTGATGTTCGCGGCGCGCAACGACACTCTTGGGTTCGTGCCCGGCTAAGGCCATCTTGGCGTCATTGCCATGCCGCCTGGAGATGAGAGCGGCTGAGGCCCACAGGCTGGACGGACCGCTGCATGCCCAACGCCATCGCCTCGATCGCCCTGATGGGCTGGCCGCTGGTCACGCTGGCGCTGTTCCTGCGCCTGCGACCCGGCATGGCCTTGGTGGCGAGTTTGCTGGCCGGCTACCTGCTGCTGCCACCGCTGCCGGCGGAGTTCGATCCGCCGATGCTGCCTTCGCTCAACAAGGAGACGATCCCCAGCCTGTCGGTGCTGGTCATCGCCTTGGCGCTGCGCCGGGTCGGCCCGCGCGAGCTGTTGCCGCGCCATCCGCTGATGCTGGGGGCGCTGGCGGTGTTCCTGTTCTCACCGGTCATGACGGTGATGACCAACACCGACCCGCTCCGTTTCGGCATCATGGAGCTTCCGGCGCTGCGGCTCGTCGAGGTGCCAGGCATCGTCATCCGTCAGGCCCTTCTCGTGGGGCCATTCCTGCTGGCGCGGGCGCTGCTGCGACGGGAGGAGGATCACCGGATGCTCCTCTGGGCCCTGGTCGTGGGCGGCCTGGCCTACACCCTGCCGATCCTGCTGGAGGTGCGGCTCAGCCCGCAGCTCAACACCTGGATCTACGGCTACTTCCAGCACAGTTTCAGCCAGATGATGCGGGGTGACGGGTTCCGGCCGATCGTGTTCCTCTATCACGGTCTCTGGGTGGCCTTCTTCGTGGCCATGGCGGTGCTGGCGGCGATCGGCCTCGCGCGCGAAGGGCAGGGCCCCCGGGCCGTCTGGAGCTGGGGCGTGGCCGGTTTGCTGGGGATCGTGCTGCTGCTGTGCAAGTCACTGGCGGCGATCATCTACACGGCGGTGCTGGCGCCCGTGCTGGCGCTGACGCCCCGGCGGATACAGCTCTTGGCGGCGGCAGGCATGGCGGCGCTGTCGCTCGGCTATCCGCTGCTCAAGGGGGCCGACCTGGTGCCGCAGGAGCAACTGCTCGAATGGGCCGGATCGGTCAGCGCCGACCGCGCGCAGTCGCTCGGCTTTCGCTTCGACAACGAGGACGTGCTGCTGGAGCGCGCCTGGGAGCGGCCGGTGTTCGGTTGGGGGATCTGGGGGCGCAACCTGCTCTATGATCGCGATTCGGGGCGGACGACGACGGTCACCGATGGCCGCTGGCTGATCGTGATCGGCGTGTTCGGTTGGGCAGGCTACCTCGCCGAGTTCGGGCTGCTGGCCTTCCCGGTGCTGGCGCTGTGGTTCGGCAGCGGGCGCGCGCCGCCGGGGCCGGCCACGGTGACGCTGGCGGTGATCCTCGGCATGAACCTCGTCGATCTTCTGCCCAACGCGACGCTCACACCGCTGACCTTTCTTGCGGCGGGGGCAGTGCTGGGGATGGTCGAGACGATGGCGGCGGTCGGTCGACGGCACCGAACCGTCCCCGAGCCGATCCGGACCATCCTGTGATCCGATCCGGCCTTCTGCCCGCGATGCTGGCCGCCCTCCTGCTGCTGGCCACGCAGGCGGTACCGGCACGGGCCGCGCCGCTTCTGGGCATGAACCTTGCCGGGATATCCGACTGGTCGACCCAACATCCCTTTATCGATCTGATGAAGACGGCGCGGCCCTGGATCGGGCATCTGCCTGGGCAGTGGGGCGGCATCGAGGCGGAGGAAATGGTCGCGCAGGGCCACGTCGATCGCGGCGGGACGCTGCTGTCGATCCCGGAGGGCGCGCGCCATGCCGGAACGCTGATTCTCACCGACCAGCCCGAAGCGGCGGCGTCCCTCTCCGGGCGCTACGTGCTGCGCCATCAGGGGCGGGGCGAGGTCGAAGTGGCCGGGCGCGCCCGCAACGTCGCCCGCGCGCCGGGCGAGATCCGCTTCGATTACACCCCGGGGCCGGGCGCGGTCGAGATCGAGGTGACGCGGATCGATCCCGCCGATCCGTTGCGGGCGATCAGCGTGGTGCGGGAGGACCGCCTCGCCCATGCCGCGGCCGGGGCGCTGTTTAACCCCGACTGGCTCGCCCGGATCTCGGGGCTGCGGGTGCTGCGTTTCATGGACTGGATGGAGACCAACGGCTCCGATCTGCGGAGCTGGGCCGACCGGCCCCGACCGGATGATCAGGGCTGGACCCGGGGCGTGCCGGTCGAGGTGATCGCAAGGCTCGCCAACGAGGTCGGCGCCGACCCATGGGTGACGCTGCCGCACATGGCCGATGACGACTATGTCCGGCGTTTCGCGACGACGCTGCGCGAGGCGCTCGATCCACGCCTGAAGGTGCATGCGGAGTGGTCGAACGAGGTCTGGAATTTCGGTTTCGCCCAGGCGGGCTGGGCGCAGGAGCAGGCGCAGGCGCGCTGGGGTGATGCGGCCCCCGGCGACGCCTGGATGCAATATGCGGGCCACCGCGCGGCGCAGGTCGCCGATATCTGGCACGAGGTCTTTGCCGAAGATCCCGGCAGGCTGGTGCGGGTCTTCGCCACCCAGACCAGCTGGCCCGGGCTGGAAGTCTCCGCCTTGGAGGCGCCGCTTCGGGTCGCCTCGGGCGCCCCTCCGCCTGCCGAGAGCTTCGACGCCTATGCCGTGACCGGCTATGTCGGCCACGACATCGGCGCCGATGACGGGCTGACCGAGCTGCGCCGTCGCATGGCGAGTGGCACGGCGGTGGGCTGGGCACGCGAAAGGCTCGCCGTGGATGTCGCGGAATTGACCGACAGGTACTGGCCCCATCACACCGAAGCGGCGGCGCGCTATGGTTTGCGGCTGCTGATGTATGAGGGCGGCCCTCATCTCGTCGCAGGGGCCGAGGCGCGCGACGACGCAGCGGTGACCGGCTTTCTGGCCGATCTGTCCTATGCGCCGGAGATGGCCGAGCTCATCGACGATCTGGTGGCGGGATGGCGCGCGGCCGGCGGCACGCTCGCGACCGCCTATCTCGATGTCGCCGCTCCCTCGCGTTGGGGCAGCTGGGGCAACCTGCGGCATCTGGACGATTCCACCGCGCGCTGGGACGCCTGGATGCGCGCCAACGCCCAAGGCCCGGACTGGGAGGCGCGCGCGCCCGGCACCTTCGCTGATGGCGCGACGCTCGTCGGTGGCATGGCGCCCGAGCGGCTGGTCGGCACCCCCGAGGAGGACGTCCTGCTCGGCGGCGGCGGCGATGACGAGATCCATGCCGGACCGGGCGACCGGGTCGATGGCGGGCCTGGGCGCGACATCGTCCTGCTGCCCGAGGCGCTGCGTGCGGCGCCGGTGACGTGGCAGGACGGGCGGCTGGCGATCGGGGCGGGGGCGGCGCTGCTGCTGCTGGCCGGGGTGGAGGAGATCGCATATGGAGAGGGACCGCCGATCGCCACGGAGACATTGCCATGACCGGCGTGCCGCTCGAGATCCTGATCCCTGCCAATAACGAGGCCGCGCAGATCGACGCCTGCCTCGCCGCACTGGCCGAGAGCACGCCCGTGCCCGGACCGGTCGGGGTCACGGTGATCGCCAATGGCTGCCATGACGATACCGCCGCGCGGGCCCGTGCCGCCACTGCGCAGATGGCGGCGCGGGGTTGGACCCTGCGGGTGATCGAGCTGCCTGTCGGCGGAAAGATCGCTGCGCTGAATGCCGGGGAGGCGGGCCTGCCCGACACCGCGATCCGCGCCTATCTGGATGCCGACGTCACCGTCTCGCCGCCGCTGATGGCGCTAATCCACGCGGCGCTCGACCGCGCCACGCCGCTCTATGCCAGCGGTCGGCCGCGGATCACCGGCCGGGGCAGGGTGGCGCGCGCCTATGCCCGGCTCTGGGCGCAGTTGCCCTTCATGGCCCATGGCGTGCCGGGCTGTGGTCTCTTCGCCGTCAGCCCGGCGGGCCGAAAGCGCTGGGGCGCCTTTCCCGAACTGATCTCGGATGACGGCTTCGCCCGCCTGAACTTCGCCCCCGAGGAGCGCGTCGCGGTGCCCGCCGATTACGATTGGCCGGTGGCCGAAGGCTTCGCCGCGCTGTGGCGGGTGCGGCGGCGGCAGGATGCCGGCATGGCCGAAATCGCCCGGCACCACCCCGACATGATGACGCGCGAGGGCAAGCCGGCCTTGGGCGCGGCGGGCGCGGCGCGGCTGGCGCTGCACGACCCCGTGGGCTTCGCGGTCTACGGCGCGGTCGCGCTCGGCGTGCGCCTTGCCCCCGCACCGCGCGGCTGGAGCCGCGGCCGTTGAGCGCGGCGCTGCTGGGACGGTTGCGCTCGGGAGGGATCGGCGCGCGGGCGCTGCGCTCGGCGGCGATCATGATCGCCGGGTTCGGCACGGGTCAGCTGCTGCGGCTCGCCTCGAACCTGATCCTGACCCGGCTGCTGTTCCCCGAGGCTTTCGGCGTGATGGCGGTCGTCATGGTGTTCATGATGGGCCTCGCCATGTTCTCCGATGTCGGCATCTCCCCCGCCATCATGCAGAGCAGGCGCGGCGATGACCGCGATTTTCTCGATACCGCCTGGACGATCCAGGTCGGGCGCGGCGTCGCGCTGTGGATCGCGGCGTTGCTGCTCGCCGCGCCGGTGGCGCATTGGTACGACGCGCCGATGCTGAACTGGTACCTGCCGGTCGCGGCGCTGGCGCTGATCGTCAACGGCTTCAACCCCACCAAGCTCGAGAGCGCGCACCGGCACCTGCGCGCCGGGCGGGTGACGCTGATCGAACTGGCCACGCAGGCCACGCAGATCGTCTTCGGGCTGCTTCTGGCCTGGGCATGGGGGTCGGTCTGGGCGCTGGTGATTTCCGGGCTGATCGGCGCGCTGGCACAGCTAGTCTACCTGCACCTGTTCCTGCCCGGTCCCCGCAACCGCTTCCGGCTGGAGCCCGCCGCCGCGCGCGAGCTTGTCTCCTTCGGCAAGTGGATCTTCCTCTCCACCGTCGCAGGCTTCGCATTGGCCCAGAGCGACCGGGTGCTGATCGGCGGCTACCTGTCGCTGTCGGATTTCGGCGTCTACAACATCGGCCTGTTCCTCGCGAGCTTTCCGATGATGCTGGGCCAGATGGTGACGCGTCGGGTGCTGATCCCGGTCTACCGCGACAGCCCGCCCGCCAAGAGCGCCGCCAATTTCGCACGGCTGCGCCGCCTCAGGACGCTGGCGACCGCCGGGCTGCTGGCCGCGGTCGCGGTGCTGGCGCTCGCGGGTGTCTGGCTGATCGAGGTGATGTATGACGACCGCTACGCGATGGCAGGGGGCGTGGTGGTGCTGGTGTCTGTGATGCAGATCCCGGTGCTGATCGGCCTCACCTATGATCAGGCGGCCCTCGCCTCGGGGCGCTCCCGGCGCTTCTTCGTGCTGCAGGCCACACGCGCGGCGCTGACCGTGGCCGGTCTGTGGCTCGGCCTGGCTTGGGGCGGGCTGCTGGGGGGGCTGCTAGGGCAGGGCTTGGCCTATCTCCTCGCCTACCCGGTGCTCGTCTGGGTGGCGCGCCGTGAACGGGCCTGGGATCCGCTCCACGACGCCTTTGCCGCGTTGGCAGGGGGGCTTATGGCATTGCTGGCGCTCACGGCGAACTGGCCCGCCATCATGACATTGGTTAGCATCTCCGCAGGCTGACACACGCCCCGGCAGAACCGGCGCGTGGTCGGAAAACTGCCGTATTCGGGCACGACACTGGCGGTATCCAACAACACGACGGAGAGCGGATCATGGCGGGGGCCGGCGATCTGGAATTGGGCGATATCGCGATCACCGGCATGGCCGTGGACCTGCCCGGCGCCGGCACGCTCGACGCGTTCTGGGAGATGCTGCGCGAGCGCCGCAGCGCGATCCGTCGCCTGACCCCCGAGGAGATGGCGCGGGCCGGTGCCGATACTGCCGGCCCCGACCACGTGCCTTACGGCGCGCCGCTCGACAGCTTCGACAAATTCGACGCGGGCTTCTTCGGGCTGAGCCCGCGCGATGCCGCAATCATGGACCCGCAGCACCGCCGCTTCATCGAGACCGCCTGGGCCGCGCTCGAGAATGCCGGCCACGTGCCCGAGCATTTCGACGGGGCGATCGGCGTCTATGCCGGCTGCGGCCCGAACGAGTATTTCAACCACAACGTCATGGCCAACGCCGCTCTGGTCGAAAGCGCCGGCCCCTTCCTGTTGCGCCATACCGGCAACGACAAGGATTTCCTGGCGACGCGGCTGGCCCACATGCTCGACCTGACCGGTCCGGCCGTGTCGGTGCAGACCGCCTGCTCGACCTCTTTGGTGGCGGTGCACATGGCGGCGCAGGCGCTGTTGACCGGCGAATGCGACATGGCGCTGGCGGGAGGCGTCACGATCCTTTCGGGACAAGGGCAGGGCCATCGCTGGCGCGAGGGCGACATCCTGTCGCCCGACGGGCAATGCCGGGCTTTCGATCACCGTGCCGCCGGAACGGTCTTCGGCTCGGGCGCGGCGGCGGTGGTGCTGCGCCGGCTCGAGGACGCCCTCAACGACGGCGATCACGTATGGGCGGTGCTGAAGGGCAGCGCCATCAACAATGACGGCTCCCGCAAGGCCAGCTATCTCGCCCCTTCGGTCGAGGGGCAGGCGCGCGCGGTCGCGGCGGCGTTGCGGGTGGCTGGGGTAGGGGCGGAGAGCTTGGGCTTCGTGGAGTGCCACGGCACCGGCACGCCGCTTGGAGACCCGATCGAGGTCGCGGCGCTGACCCGAGCGTTCCGCGAAACGACCGACCGCGCCGGGTATTGCCGGATCGGCTCGGTCAAGACCGGGATCGGCCATACCGACACCGCTGCAGGCGCGGCCTCGCTGGTCAAGGCGGCGCTGGCGCTGCATCACCGGACGATCCCCGGCATGCCCCATTTCGAGGCCCCGAACCCGGCATTGGCACTCGAGGGGTCGCCCTTCGAGGTGGCGGCGGAGACGGTGCCTTGGCCAGCCAGCGCCGCGCCACGCCGCGCCGGGGTCAATTCGCTTGGCGTCGGCGGGACCAATGCCCATGCGGTTCTGGAGGAAGCGCCCGCACGCGCCCCGGCCATAGAGAGCGACTGGCCGTTCCAGCTGATCCGGGTCTCTGGCCGCAGCCGCGCTGCGCTTCAGGCCACTGCAGCGCAGCTTGCGGCACATCTGCGGGCTCATCCCGATCAGCCCTTGGCCGACGTGGCCCATACGCTGGCCACCGGGCGGCGCGCCCTGCGTCATCGCCGGGTGCTGCTGGCCGACAGCCACGAGGAGGCGACAAGTCTTCTCGAGGCGGGCGGTGCGGTGCAGGAGGCGCAGGCGGCGCCCGAGATCGTCTTCATGCTGCCCGGCGGTGGCGCGCAGCAGCCCGGCATGGGCCACGACCTCTACGAGACCGAGCCGGTGTTCCGCGACTGGATGGACCGGGGCTTTGCCGCCATGGGCGCGGCAGGGGCCGAGTTTCGGGAACTGTGGGCCGCGGCATCCGGCGAGGAAGCCGAAGCAGCGGCCGCCGTGCTGCGCAGACCGTCGCGGCAACTGCCGCTGCTGATGATCGTCTCGCATGCGCTGGCTCAGCTCTGGATCGGCTGGGGCGTGCGGCCCGATCGGCTGATCGGTCATTCGATGGGCGAGAACCTGGCGGCGGTGCTGGCCGGGGTGATGTCCTTCGAGGAGGGGCTCGGGTTGGTGCGGCTGCGCGGCGCGCTGTTCGAGGAAACCGCGCCGGGCGCGATGCTCTCTGTGCCGCTCACCCCCTCGGATCTGCGCGCCGAGCTTGGCCCCGATCTCGACATCGCGGCGATCAACGCGCCGGAACTTTGCGTGGCCTCCGGCCCGGTGGCAGCGATCGAGGCTCTGGCGGAGCGGCTCGCCGCGCGTGGCATCGAAACGCGCCGGGTGCCGATTGAGGTGGCCGCCCACAGCCGGCTGCTCGACCCGATCCTGCCGCGCTTCGAGGCGCATCTGCGCGACATGACGCTGTCGCCGCCACGGATACCGATCGTTTCGAACCGAAGCGGCGTTCCTCTCACCGATGCCGAGGCGACCGATCCGGCCTACTGGGTCGGGCATCTGCGCCACATGGTGGATTTCGACGCTGGTCTCCATGGGATGGGCGACGGGCCCCGGATCTGCATCGAGATGGGATCGGGGGGCATCCTCGGCGCCCTGGCTGCGCTGCAGCCCGGGATCGGTGCGGGACGGGTGCTGCCGGGTCTGCGCCCGGCGCAGGAGCCCGGCTCCGAAGATCGCTGGATGATCCTCGCGCTGGGGCGGCTCTGGGCGATGGGCGGTCGGTTCGACGAGGCGCAGCTCGCGGGTGAGGGGCGGCGCCGCCTGCCGCTGCCCGGCTATGCCTTCGAGCGGGAGCGCCACTGGATCGAACCCGATGCAGCGCCCGGCCGTTTCGCCGCCCCGGCCAAGGCGGAGCCCGTACGCGAGGATGACATCGCGCGCTGGGCCTGGCAGCCCGGCTGGCGGCGGCGCTACCCCGATGGGAATTTCGAGGCGGGCGGTGACCTGGCGGCGCTGCCGCCCGAGACCTGGCTGGTGCTGCGCGACGAGACCGGGCTGGGCGACGCGCTGGTCGCACGGCTGCGCGCCGGTGGGCACCGGGTCGCCACCGTGGTGGCGGGGCCAAACGAGCTGCGGCGCGGCCCGGAGGACTGGCAGGTGCCGGTCGGGGCCGGTGAGGCGCCATTTGCCCGGCTGGTCGCGGCGCTGGAGCGCGAGGGAATGCTGCCTGACCGGGTGCTGCATCTGTGGACGGTGACCGGCTCCGGCACCCCCGGTCTTGCCGCCTTGCATGTGCAGGCGATGCAGGAGCGCGGCTACTGGAGCCTGCTGCACCTCGCTCGGGCCTGGCACGCGGCGCAGGGCGACCGGCCGCTGCGCCTCGTCACCGTCAGCAGCGATGCCCAGGCGGTGACGCCGCAGGAGCGGCCGGACCCGGCCAAGGCGACGCTGGCCGGGCCCGCGATGGTGATCGGCCGCGAATTGCCGGGGATCGGGCTGTCCTGGCTCGACATTTCCGCGCCGAGCCGTGCCAACCGCGCGGCGCTGGCCGAGGCGGTTCTGGAAGAAGCCTTCGCCGCGCCCGAACCGGCGCCGGTGAGCTGGCGAAACGGGGTGCGGCGCCGGCGGGAGCCGCTCCGCGCGACATTGCCGGAAACGCCCGATCTGCCGCTGCGACCCGGTGGCGCGGTGCTGATCACCGGCGGGCTGGGCGGCATCGGTCTGACCTTGGCCGAAACCCTGGCGCGCGACTGGCAGGCGGGAATCGCGCTGGTGTCGCGCCGAACCCTGCCGCTGCGCGCCGATTGGCCGGGACTGGCCGCGGGCGGTGCCCGTCAGGCGGAACTGTTGCGTGCGCTGCTCCGGCTCGAGGCCATGGGCGCGCGGATCGAAGTGCTGCGCGCCGACGTCACCGACCCCGAGGAAATGCGCGAGGCGGTTGCCGAGGCCGAAACCCGGCTTGGGCCGCTCAGCGGCGTGATCCATGCGGCCGGGCGCCTCGACGACGCACCGGTGCTGGGCCGTTCGCCGGAGGCGAGCGAGGCGGTGATCGGGCCCAAACTGCAGGGGCTGATGGTGCTCGATACGCTGTTCCCGGACGGTCGGCTCGACTGGATGGCGCTCTGTGCCTCCAGTTCCGGCTGGACCCTCCCGGCCGGGCAGGCCGACTATGTCGCCGCCAACGCCGCGCTCGATGCCTGGGCGCAGCGCCGCGCGGGCGGCGCGACGCGGGTGGTGGCGATCGATTGGGGCGCCTGGGCCGACACCGGCATGGCCGCCGCATCGCAAAGGGCGGCGGAGCCGGTCGAAGAGGGCGAGGCCCTGGTGTTGCCGATGCTGGATCGGCGCAGAGACGAGGCGAATGGCGAGACGGTCCTGACTGCCCGCTGGAGCCCCGCTTCGCGGTGGTTCCTCGACCAGCACCGGTCGCGGGCGGGCGACGCGCTGCTCCCCGGCACAGGCCATGCCGAATTGCTCGCCGAGGCGGCGCAGGCGCTGGGGCTCGCGCCGGTCGCCGTGCAGGATCTGCGCTTCCTCGCGCCGCTGCGCTGCCCCGATGCGGGCGTGACGCGGCTGCGGCTGCGGATCGGCGGGGGAGAGGAGATGCGGCCGGTGGAGATCGAGGCCGCGCCGGCCGGCGAGGATTGGCAGGTGATGGCGACCGCGCAGCTCGGCAGCCATGCAAAGGCGCGCGGCCGGCTCGATCCGGAGGCCATCGCGGCCCGGCTTCCGGCCCCCGAAGCGTTGGCGCTGCCGCAGGAGGCGCATCTCGATTTCGGTGCCCAGTGGCGGGTCACCGGCGAGGCGCGGCTGGGTCAAGGCGAAGGTCTGGCGCGGCTGCGGTTGCCGCCGGGATCCGAGACCGGCATGGCGCTGCATCCGGGTCTTCTGGACATCGCCACCGGTTGGGCGATCTCTCTGATCGACGGCTATGATCCGGCGCGGTTCTGGGTGCCGGCGGGATACGGGACGCTGCGGCTGCATGCGCCGCTGCCGACCGAAATCCTGAGCCATGTCCGGCTGACCGGCCAGGAGGATGGCGCAGCGCGGTTCGACGTCGTGCTGGCGACGCCCGAAGGGCAGATCTGCGCCGAAATCGAAGGATTCGCGCTGCACCGTCTCGCAGGCGAATTGCGCTTCGCGACCGCCGCGCAAGCACAGGCGGGGCCGGTGCAGCCGCCTGAGATCCGGCTCGGCATCCGTCGCGCCGAGGGCGGGCGCGCTTTCATTGCCGCGATGGGCGCGGGCCTGCCGCAGATCGCGATGACCACGCTGCCGCTGCCCGACCTGATCGCGGCGCAGGAAACGGCCCCGCCGCTCCCGGTCATCGCGGTGCCCGAAACGGCAGTGCTGCAGCCCGAGGCCGGGTTCGAGACCGAGACCGAGGCCCGGCTTGCCAAGCAATGGACCGCATTGCTCGGCGTGGAGGGGATCGGCCCCGATGACAGTTTCTTCGACCTCGGGGGACATTCGCTGACGGCGGTGCGGCTGTTCGCGGCGATCCGGCGAGAAACCGGCACGGCGCTGCCGATCTCGGCGTTGTTCGAGACGCCGACGATCCGCGGTCTCGCCGCCCGGCTCGACGCGAAGACTCCGAACCCTGCAGGCCCGGCTGCCCCGGCGCTGGTGGCGGTTCCCGAGAGCCATACCCATCTCGTGCCGCTGGGACGGGCCGGGACCGGCATGCCGTTCTATGTGGCGGCGGGCATGTTCGGCAACGTGATGAATCTGCGGCACCTGGCGCAGCATCTGGGGGCCGACCGCCCGGTCTGGGGGTTGCAGGCGCGCGGCGTCGCGGGCGATGCCGCGCCGCATGACAGCTTCGAGGATGCCGCTCGCGACTGTCTGGCCGAGATGAAAAAGGTGCATCCCGGCGGGCCCTGGATGATCGGCGGGTATTCCGGTGGCGGCATCACTGCCTTCGAGATGGCGCGGCAATTGCAGGCGGCGGGCGAAGAGGTCGCCGCGGTGATGCTGCTCGATTCGCCGCTGCCGGTTCGGCCGACGCTGAGCCTGCGTGACCGGCTGGCGATCCAAGCGATCGAGTTGCGCCGGGCCGGCCCTCTCTACCCGGCGCTCTGGGCCGGGCGGCGGCTGCGCTGGGAGATCGACCGCCGTCGCTATGGCCGCGAGGCCGGGACACCAGCGGCGAGCGAGGCCGAGGCCGCGGTCGAGAACGCTTTCTACGCGGCCTCGGCCGCCTATGAGCTGCGGTGCTGGGACGGTCCGCTGACCCTGTTCCGTCCGCCGCTCACGGGTCGCTGGCGCCTGCCGGGCAACCGATTGGTCAACATCGATCGCCGTTACGTAATCGAGGATAACGGCTGGCGCCGGTGGGCGCCAAATCTGGACGTGGTAGAAGTGCCGGGCGACCATGACAGCATGGTGCTCGAACCCAATGTCCGGGCGCTGGCCGCGCGCATTCGGACGCGGCTCGCGGCGCTCGATCCGGGCGGACCACGACTTCAGGCGGCGGAGTGACGGTTGATGACGCGACTACTGACGGTGATCCTCAACTGGCGCACGCCCGACATGACGCTGCGCGCGGCGCGCAGCGCCCTCGCCGCGATGCAGGAGATCTCGGGCGAGATCCTGATCGTCGACAATGATTCCGGCGACGGCTCTGAAGAGCGGATGCGCGACGGCATCGCCGCCAATGGCTGGTCGGAGCGGGTGCGGCTGATCCAGTCCGGGCATAACGGCGGCTTCGGCGCCGGCAACAATGTCGGCATCCGCGCCGGCTTCGCCGATGGCGGGCGGCCCGACTTTGTTTACATCCTCAATTCCGACGCCTTTCCCGAACCGGAAGCGATCGCGGCGCTGCTCGCGCATATGGATGCGCATCCGAATGTCGGGCTGGCGGGCAGCCTGGTCAACGACCCCGACGGCACGTTGCACCTTGCCGCCTTCCGGTTTCCCTCGCTCTTGTCGGAGATCGAGGGACCGCTGCGCTTCGGACCGGTGTCGCGGCTGCTGGCGCGTTACCGGGTCTGGATGGACGTGCCTGCCCATACCGGCCCGGTCGATTGGGTTTCGGGGGCGAGCCTGATGATCCGCTCCGAGCTGCTCGACGAGATCGGCTTCTTCGACGAGACCTTCTTCCTCTATTTCGAGGAGACGGATCTGTGCCGGCGCGCCCGCGATGCCGGCTTCGAGACCCATTTCGTGCGCGAGAGCCGGGTCGAGCATATCGGCTCGGTCTCGACCGGCATGAGCGAGTGGGCCCGGGTGCCGCAATACTGGTTCGATTCGCGGCGGCACTATTTCCGCAAGCATCACGGCGCGGGCGGTGCCGTGGCGGCGACTCTGCTGCACGCGGCCGCTGCGGGCCTGCATCGGCTGCGCTGTCGCCTGATGGGCCGCGATCCCGGCGATCCGCCGCATTACCTGCGCGATCTTCTGCGCCACGAGCTGCGTCATTGGCGGCGAGCAGACCGTCGGGGGGCGCCCGCATGAGCGCACGCATTGCCCTGATCGGTGACAGCGCGCTGACGCTGGAGGCCGCGCGGCAGGCGCGCGAGGCCGGCTTCCAGCTTGCCGTCGTGGCCAGCCGCCATGCCGGGACACGGGACTATGCCGAGGCCCATGCCGTTCCGCTGCACGACCCCGATCGGCTCGACACGCTGCCCGAGGGCATCGACTGGTTGCTCAGCGCCGGCAATGTCGCGCTGCTGCCCGAATCGATTCTGCGGCGGTTCAAGGCGGGCGCGATCAATTTCCACGACGGGCCGTTGCCCGAGCGGCCCGGCCGTAATGCCCCGGCTTGGGCGCTGATCGAAGGTGCGCGCAGCCACGCGATCACCTGGCACCTGATGACCACCGGGGTCGATGCCGGCGACATCCTGCTGCGCCAGGGGATCGAAATCGCTCCGGACGAGACCGCGCAGAGCCTGAACGCGCGCTGCTTTGCAGCCGCGGTAGAGACGTTGCCTGCGCTGTTCGCGCAGATGCGTCACGGCCTGCGGCCGCGCCCGCAGGCCGGAACCCCGGGTCGCCTGCATCGCGCCGCCGACCGTCCCGTCGCTGATGGCCTGATCGACGGCCGCGGGCCGATCGACCGGGCCGAGCGACTGGTCCGCGGGCTCGACCATGGCGACCACCCTAACCCGCTATGCCGGGCCAAGATCGCGATTGCGTCGGGGTTGCTGCTGATCGGCGGGGCGCGGGTTTTGGAAACCGGGCCGCCATCCCAGCCGCCCGGCACGATCCGGGCCGTGCGGGATGGCGCGCTCGAACTGCTATTCGAGGACGGGGTGCTGGCGCTGACCGGGCTGCGCCGTCTCGATGGCGGTGTCCCAACGCTGCCTGAGGCCGACGACAGGCTGCCAGCCATTTCCGATCCGGACGGGCTTACCGCCCGGATGGCCCGGATCGCGCGGCACGAGCCGCATTGGCGTGCAGCGCTTGAGGCGCTGAAACCAGTGCCGCTGGCAGGATTGCGGATGCAAGGTCGCACGAAGCCGGACGGCCCGGAGGAGATCCTTGAGACCCCCGACCTGCCCGGAACGCCTACCCTGCGCGCCGCGGCCTGGGCGTTGCTGGCGGCCCGGCTCGACGGTGCCGCGCAGGCTTTGGTCCTGCCATCGAACGACCCGCACCTGTCGGATTGGCTGCCGCTCGATGCCACTCCCCGCCCGGAGGAGACGCTCGTCGAACTGGCGGCTCGGCTCCAGGCGCAGGCCGAGGCAGCGCGCGACATGGGCGGCTTTGCCGCCGACCTTCCGACCCGGCTCGGTGGGCCGGTGACGCCCCCGACCTTCGCGCTGGGCGCGGGGCTGCGCGGCGGGGCGGTGCTGGGCTTCGATCCCGAGGGCGGCCTGCTCCGGGCTAGGGCAGGGGCGCTGCTGCCGGGCGTGCTCGACCTGTTGGCGGCGCGGCTCGCGGCGCTGTTGGCGGCCGATCCGCAGGCGCTCTGTGACGACCTGCCCGCGCTGTCAGAGGCCGAGCGTGCGCTGGTGCTGACGGATTGGAACGCTACCGAGGGGCCCGTGCCCGGCGGCACGCTCCATGCCGCCGTCGCGGCGCAGGCGGCCCGCACGCCCGACGCCGTGGCGGTCATCTCGGGCGAGATGCGGCTCACACATGCCGAGCTGGAGGCGCGGGCCAACCGCATGGCCCATGTGCTGCGCGACATGGGCGCCGGTCCGGGCGCCCGGGTCGGGCTGCACCTGCGCCGCTCCGCGGAGATGGTGGTGGCGGCGCTGGCGGTGCTGAAGTCCGGCGCCGCCTACCTGCCGCTCGATCCCGGTTACCCGGAGGAGCGTTTGGCGCTCTATCTGGAGGACAGCGCGGCGGCGCTGGTGATCACCGAAGCGGCAATCGCGGACAAGCTGCCGCCGGGCGAGGCGCGGCAACTGCGTCTCGACGATCCACGCATCGCCGCCGCCTCCGACACCCCGCCGGAGGAGAGCGCCACGGCGGAGGATCTGGCCTATCTGATATATACCTCCGGCTCCACGGGCCGGCCAAAGGGCGTGATGATCGAGCACCGGCAGGCGATGAACTTCCTCGCCGGCATGGATGAGAGGGTGCCGCAGACGCCGGGCGACATGATGCTCGCGGTCACCTCGATCTCCTTCGACATCTCGGTGCTGGAGCTCTTCTGGTCGCTGTCGCGTGGTTTGGGCGT
>Ga0208794_1000825_pt1 | contig 16818 bp, 19 predicted proteins | sample 32_taG_FD_184106 | JGI IMG/M metagenome (GOLD analysis project Ga0208794, IMG submission 184106) | Marine viral communities from the Gulf of Mexico - 32_GoM_OMZ_CsCl metaG (SPAdes) (version 2) | ecosystem: Environmental > Aquatic > Marine > Oceanic | place: Atlantic Ocean: Gulf of Mexico... | reverse complement strand
TGGTCAGTGCCGTGCTGGTGGAGATCGACGACAAATGGGCCGCCGACACCAAGGCCTACATAAAGTGGGAATGCCAGGATGCGTGATCATGGTGTCAGAGAATTTCCAGACCACCGGTTGCACAATCGGCCGCGCTCAGCATCTCTTACGGCGCAGGACTTCGGGCGTCCGAGGTCTGCAACCTAAAGATCAGCGATATCGACAGCGACCCGATGCTGATCCATGTCGAGTTGGGCAAGGGTCAGAAGGACCGGAAGGTGATGCTGTCACCCGGCTTGCTGGATTTGCTAAGGGCCTGGTGGCGCGAGGCACGTCCCGAAGGCTGGCTGTTTCCCGGCAAGCCGAAGATCAACCCGATTTCGCCGTGTCAGTTGAGCCGCGCTTTCACCTCAGCCAAGCATATGCCAGGGGTCAAGAAGCCGGCGACATTGCACACGTTTCGACACAGTTTTGCCACCCACCTTTTGGAGGCAAACACCGACGTGCGGGTTATTCAGGTGCTGCTCGGCCAAGCCAAGCTGACGACCACTGCGCGATACACTCATGAGGCCACCAAGACGATCCGCGACACTGTCAGCCCCTACGAGATGCTGGCCAAATTGCAGGATCAGACGGTGAAGCGAAGTCTGGAGTGACCGGACGCCGGGGTGCCCCGGACCGAACTGGAGATTGCTGATATCTTCCGCGCCCATGGTCCTGCGTGGCGGCTGGCCAATGCGGGGCATGTCAGCCTCTCCCAGTTAAAAGTGATGTCGGCTATCGAGGCCTGCCGGACTGAGGCTCTTGGCGGGCATGTGGCTGGCTGTGCCACATGCGGCCACCATCACATCGCTTATAACTCCTTTAAGAACCGGCACTGCCCGAAGTGCCAGGGACCGGCCGCGCGCGACTGGATGGAGGCACGGGCCGAAGATCTGCTGCCCGTGGAATATTTCCACGTCGTCTTCACCCTGCCAGCTGAGATCGCGCAGATCGCCTATTGGAACAAGAAGGCGATCTATGGCTTGCTGTTCAAGGCGTCGGCCAAGACCGTCATGACCATCGCGGCCGACCGCAAGCGCATGGGCGTGCGAGTGGGCATGACCAGCGTGCTGCACACATGGGGATCGGCACTGACCCATCATCCGCATATCCATATGATCGTCCCCGGCGGCGGCCTGTCGCCGGACAGCACCAAATGGGTCGCCAGCAAGCCTTGGTTCTTCTTGCATGTGCGCGTGCTGTCGCGCCTGTTCCGCCGCCTCTTTCTGGACGGGCTCGTGGCGCTGCACCAAGCCGGAGACCTGGCTTTCTATGGGGACTTGGAGCGGCTGGCGCTGACGGACGCCTTCACCACCTGGCTCACCCCTTTCCTTAAATCCGAATGGGTGGTCTATTCCAAGCCGCCCTTTGGCGGCCTAGAGGCCATGCTTGCCTACCTGAGCCGCTATACTCACCGCGTCGCCATCTCAAACCACCGCTTGGTCAGCGCTGATGCCGACACCGTCGCCTTCCGTTGGAAAGACTACCGCCTCAAAAATGGGGACCGCCAGAAGATCATGCGCTTAGCCACGCCTGAGTTCATCCGACGCTTTTTGATCCACGTCCTTCCTGACGGGTTCCACCGGATCCGCCACTACGGCCTGCTGGCCAGCAGCGCTCGCAAAGCTAATCTCACAAAGATCCGCAAACTGCTCTGCGTCCAACCACCAGATCAGGCAGATGTCCAAGACGCTGAGCCAGACGTCACCCCGCTCACGCTGCGTGAACCATGCCCATGCTGCGGGGGACCCATGCGCATCATCGAAATTTTTCGTCGCGGGCAGAAACCGATGTCACGCGCGCCACCACGGGAGCAGGCCGCATGACCGGCCTGTCACAGATCATCAACCCACGCTGGCTGCTCCGTGCAGAACCGGACCGAGCCACCTGCGCCGATCAGGTATCAGCAGGTTCCCAAACCACAAATCCACCCAGGACATCGGTGGCATCCAGCAGCAAGATCTGGCACGTCAAGGTCAGCTCCCTGGGCAGAGCGGTCATTGCCCTTTTTCAGTAAGCCCATGATAAAGTACATGGTCTTTTGGCCCGCACGGGGAGTTCCGGAATGAAATTTGGTCTGTCGTTGGCTCTGATCCTGGTCGCAGTGCCTTCTCTTGCTCAAACCGTTCCGGGACTTGCCCATCTCCGGGACACATCCGACGACGCGCGTCCTCTGTCCATGTCGATCTGGTATCCGTCTGAGGAAAAAGCATCGGGCACTGTCGGTGGAAATCCTGTGTTCGAGGGGCTTGCAGCAGCACCTGATGCGGAGTTCACGCAAAGCCCGCTTCCGCTGGTGGTCATATCACATGGCGGCCTGCGATCCGCGACTGACTCAGGTGCCTGGCTCAGTTCCTCCATCGCACGGGCAGGCTTTGTTGTGGTCGAAGTCAATGCGCCGCGCCCGGACAACGCCGAAGCTGCTGTGAACGAAATCTGGCAAAGACCCCAGTATATAAGCCGCGCGATTGACTTGGTGCTGGCCAACTCGACTTGGGGGCTGCGAATTGATGAAACCACGGTGTCAGTCGCGGGATTTGCACTTGGCGCGACCGCGGCCCTGTCTGTCGTCGGAGCGGAGCTGGATGTCGCCAGCTACCTTCACTCTTGCGCGCCGGACAGAGAGCAGCCCGGACCGGATTGCGGATGGTTTGCGGCCCAAGGGGTGGACATGTCGGCCACCAACCTGGACGGCCTGGCCGGTATGGCGCGAGACCCCCGCGTGACTTCGGTGATTGCCATAAACCCGGAATACTCGGAAGACCTGGGTTCAGTGCCGGCGGATGTTCGGGCGCTATCGATTTCCCTCGGCCGGCTCGCGCACACATCGGCTGATGGTCAGCCGGCTCCGTCCTTTGTCATGCCCCAAGCGACGGCATCCGATGCTTTCGCCGTTTGCACGGTCGCCGGACCGAAGATCCTGATGGAGGAAGAAGGTGATGCATCGATCTGTGGTGGATCTTCGGACGCACGCCGGGCGATCCACCAGGACGTCTCTAACGCAGTCATATCCTTCCTGAATGGCGGCCCTGAATAAGCTGAGGCGGACCCTCAGACCGGCCCATAGCTGACCTTAGATCAAGTTTCAGCGAATGACTGAAACGCCCTCTATCGCCCGGTGCCGAGGCTTAGACGAATGTTCGCATTTTCTGTTCATTTAAGTGGCACATCTTAGCCCCTACGGCTTATCGGTGTCAGTTTGGGGGCCGAGCCCCAGCAAAGCTGCCGGCTCTCAATGTGGTCGATTTCGGCTGGCCTGAGCAGCCTTTGAGCGCGGTGGCCAGGTCGACCTGATATAGGCAAGTATGGTCCAAATTTCTTCGTCAGAGATTACCTCACCGAAGGCGGGCATGCCGCTGTTGAAACCCTTCACCCCCCGGGCCGCCAGCGCAACCTCGCCCCCGAGTTTGGTGTAGTCGAACAGCAGCGTATTATCATGGTGCCAAGTATGTCCCGTTGCATCATGCGGCGGCGCGGGCAGCACACCATCTTCGTCTGGGGTTCGCCAATCGGGCTGTCCTTCGAGGTCTGCACCATGACAGGCGGCGCAGCGCTCGGCGTAGAGCGAGCGCCCCGCGACGAGATTGCGGCCTTCGAGTTCGTGATCGGCCTGCGCTGCCGATGCGGCCGCACAGAAAATCAAAGCAGCCCGTTTCATGCAACTTCTACCCATGTGCGCATCCCTCCGATCGAGTGGCTCAACATATGACAATGGATCAACCAGCGCCCCGGATTGTCGAAGACGCAGAGAACATCGCGGCTTTCGCCAGCAACGACCAAGGTTGTATCCCGGAGATCGCCGAGGCTGCCGTCAGGGGCCACCTCATAGAAGTGATGTCCATGCAAATGAATGCCGTGCGGGAATGCGGTATCATTAACCAAGGTGATCCGCACCGTTTCGCCGCGTTCGATGGCGGCAAAGGGGTCCTGTTGCAGGTCCGAGACGTCGTTGAAGGACCAGACATTGGCACCGCCGTGCCGACCGCCCATGGCACCGCCCATCATGGTCAGCGTCAGGTGCTGGGAGGGGGCGCCCGGTGCCGGGAGGTCCGGTGCCGCCAAGGTCGGCAGAGGCCCCGATTGCCTATCCGTATTCTCACCAGAGATGGACAATTCGGCGAGACGGTAAGGCTCCTGCCGCGTGGGCATGTCAAAGGTGACCGGGCCGGTGACATCGACGATCAGATCGGCCCGCTGGGCCGGCGCCAGAACGAGGTCAGAGGCCGCGCGGGGTTGGCTGAGTGCCATGCCATCCAAGGCGACGACCGAACCAGAGACACCAGAGATGCTCAGGGGGAAAATACGATTGGTCGCCGCATTGATCAGCCGCAGGCGGATGCGATCACCTTGCCGCACCTCGCTTCGCGAGAGGAAGCCGCGGGCAAAATTGCCCATATAGCCCGCATGGGCAACGCTATGCATGTCGGTGAATTCATCAACAAGGCTGCCATCTTCGTCGATGATCCAATCGGACAAGATCAGGGTGATGTCGTGATCCAGATCGAGGGGGGCGTCGTCTTCGACGATCAGCGGCCCCATCAAGCCGCGCGCCACCTGCTCTTGCGAGATATAATGCGAATGATACCAATAGGTCCCCGCGTCGGGCGGCACGAAGCTGTAGGTCTTGCTGTCACCGGGGTTGATCAGGTCTTGCGTCAGCACCGGAACGCCGTCCATCCGGTTTTCCAGCCGGATGCCGTGCCAGTGAACGGCGGTGCCCTCTTGCAGGGAATTCTTGACCTCAATCGATGCCCGCGCACCCCGTTTAAGCCTGATCTCAGGCCCCGGCATTGAGCCGTTGAACCCCAGCATTGCGGTGGTGCCTTCGCCTTCGGGAAGGATCTGCTGGCTTACTGTTTCGGCCTTCAACTTCAATGGCGTGACGCCAGCAAAGCTTGGAAGGGGCAGAACCGCAGCGGCGGAAACACTGGCGAGGAATTGTCTTCTGTTCATGTCATGCCTTATCGGGATGAATTGCGATTGATGCTGCCACGGGGCACAGGGCGCGCTGATGTCCGAGGCGTGTTGGTATGTCCTGCAGGGGCCAATTCCAACTGTCGATGACGGGTTGGAGGTGGACCGCCTATGCGCTCTCTATCGGGAAAGAGAATATGTCGAACCACTTGGGTCATCCCTTCTCTGACAAGGGGGCGCGTCCCGCCATGACCTGCAGCACGAAGCTTCCTGACGCCGTAATCATGAGAAAGCCGTGAAATGCCTCTATCCCGGTGATGAAGCGCAGGTGCCCCACGGGGGTCAAATCGCCGCGCCCCAAGGTGGTGAAGTTGACCAGCGAGAAATAGAAATAATCCATCATCGTGGTGGGCTTGCCCGCCGGGCCGGATCCGTTCAGCGCGCCGATTTGCAAACCCTGCTCGGCCCAGAGGAAGAACAGCGTATAGATGAAAGCCTCGATGACATGCGCGAGTGTGATTGCGCCGACGGCCAAGCCAAGGTTCTGGCCATGCGCAGCACTTTTGCGCTGCGCGATGGTATCGGAAACCCGTTTGAGCACGAGATAGTGGATCGCCGTGCAGATGCTGACGACCAGAACGGATAGAAGCATTGCTTGGACCATGACGGGGCAACCTGCTTTGTGGGGGGCTTTTCCTCAAGCGATTACGCCGGGGCGGCGTTTGATCTGGTTGCAGGGCCTATCGCTGAGCCCTTCACAGTTGCAGTTTGCAGGGCCTCCGCAGGCATCAATGCGTCATCCATCAAATCCTCAATGAAGGTGCTGAGCAACTGGGTGCGCCCGGTGACGGCAGCCTTGCGATAAATCGCGTTTGTCTGCGCTTTGATCGTTCCTTCAGAGGTGCCGCGCAGTTCCGCAATGTCGCGGGTGCTCAGGCCTTTGACCAGAAAGACGGCGACATCCCGCTCTGCGGGCGTCAGACGCCAGTCGGTGAAATGCTGCGTCATCACCATCGAAAACTCCGAGGTGCATCGGCGCATCTTCTCTTCGGCGAGCCGCGCACGTTGCAGACTTGTCCTGAGGGCGATCCAGCCAAGCGCCACGCCGAGGTTCAACCCGATGGCCAAGATCGTTTGCTGATACTCATGGCTCTGCCAGATCAGAAACTCAGATTCCATTCCCATAGCGTCCAACAAGAAGCAGACGGTAAAGAAGATCGCCACAATGGCCTGTAGTGTTGCAATGGCCCAAAGGGCAATGGTTCCACGCGTTTTCATAGCTCGAAGTGCCTTATATTTGTGGAAAGCACAGGGCCGGCCCGGTCAGCCGGCCCTGCGATTGGCGCTTACTTCATCTCAGTCACAGTCAATTTGCCTTTGACACGGTCCGCCACGAATTCGATGTCTTGGCCTTCTTTCATTTTAGCAATCAGCGCTTCATCGGCTTTGAACACCATAGTCATCGACGGCATATCGAGGTTTTCGAGTGGGCCGTGGATGATGGTGACCTTATTGCCCTTAGCGTCGACCTTCTTGATCTTCCCGGTCGAGTAGACGGCAGGTGCCTCGGGAGCCTCATTAGACTGAGCGACGGTGATCGGACCGTGCATGCCGGATTCGTAGTGGCCGGGGATCAGGCAGGCGAACTCGAAGCTGCCTTCATTGGCGAAGGTCCAGATCACCTCGCCCTCCATGCCGGGATCAAGGCGAACGGAGTTCGGGTCATCATGCTCCATGTCCATCTTGGCCATCGCTTCTTTGTGCTCAGCATTGCCATCCATCGTGTCGATGACGAACTCATGCTCGATCTCGCCTTTATTGGTGACAGCAAAGCGGATGGTATCGCCTTTTTTGATGTCGAACTCGGCGGGTTCAAAGATCATCTCGCCGTCGTCGGTTTCGCGCATGGTCACCTCGATGGTGCGGTCAACCGCCTCGGCCTTGCCGGGCATGCCTGCGGCCATTTCCTTGTGCATATCGCCGTGGCCGTCATCGCCGTGACTGCCGCCGTGGGTGCCCGCGGCAAAGGCCGGAGCCGTGATGAGAAGGTTGAGGGCGGTCGAGAGAAGAAGTTTGTTCATTGTTTTTCCTGTATGTTTTTAGAGGTGATTATGGTCCAAAGGCCGCTTAGCCCTTGGAGATTGGTTTTGGCGTAATCTGGGTTTCCGGGCTGAGGTTCTGCGCGAAGTCTGGCAGCTCGCCTGTCCATTCATACGCTTCGGTGCCCGGCGGGTTTTCATACCAGCCGGGATCTTCGTAGTCGTCCGCGTCGATGCCTTCGCGCACCTTCACGACCGAAAACATGCCGCCCATTTCAAGGGGTCCATGCGGCCCCCAGCCGGCCATCATCGGCACGGTGTTGTCGGGCAGCGGCATCGACATTTCGCCCATATCCGCCATGCCCGCCGTGCCCATGGGCATGAACTCAGGCTGCACGCGGCGGACCTGACGTGTCATGTTGGAACTGTTGGTGCCGATTAGCGTGGGCACGTCGTGACCCATAGCGTTCATCGTGTGGTGCGACTTGTGACAGTGGATCGCCCAGTCGCCCAGATGCTCGGCCACGAACTCATAGGCGCGCATGGCGCCGACGGGAATGTCGATGGAGACCTCGGGCCACTGCGCCGATTCCGGCACCCAGCCGCCATCCGTGCAGGTGACCTTGAAGTCATAGCCATGCATGTGGATCGGGTGGTTGGTCATCGTGAGATTGCCGACGCGCACGCGAACCTTGTCGCCATGGTTGACGACCAGGGGGTCAATGTCCGGGAAGATGCGGCTGTTCCATGTCCAGAGGTTAAAATCCGTCATCGTCATGATTTTCGGGATGTAGCTGCCCGGATCGATGTCGAAAGCGTTCAGCATAATCAGGAAATCCCGATCAACGCGCATGAAATCGGGGTCTTTGGGATGGACCACGAACATGCCCATCATGCCCATCGCCATCTGCACCATCTCATCCCCATGCGGGTGATACATGAAGGTGCCGGATTTGGTCAGGTCGAACTCGTAGATAAATGTCTTGCCCGGCGGGATGCCCGGATGGCTCAGCCCGCCGACACCGTCCATGCCCGAGGGCAGGATCAGCCCGTGCCAATGCACCGTCGTATGTTCCGGCAGGCGGTTGGTAACATAGATGCGCACCCGGTCGCCCTCGACGGCTTCGATGGTCGGACCGGTGGACTGACCGTTGTAGCCCCAGAGGCGCGCGACCATACCATCAGCAAGTTCACGCTCGACCGGCTCGGCAACGAGGTGAAATTCCTTCACGCCATTGTTCATCCGGTGCGGCAGGGTCCAGCCGTTAAGCGTGACCACGGGGTTATAGTCCGGCCCACTGGTGGGACGGGTCGGCGCTTGGGTGAGGGCCGAATCCATCTCGGCGGCCTCGGGCAGGCCCATATTCATGGTCTGGCCCCATGCTTTGGAGGACACGAGCGTTGCACCCGCAGCGCCGGCCCCCAGCAGTTGACGTCTGTTAATCATCTGGTTGCTTCCTTGTCTCAATGTCCTGCGCCGCCACTGGCGGCGATCTGTGTCTCTCCGCCGGCACCGCCGCCGCCGCTGCCACCGCCGTAGATCGCGGCGGTCAGACCGGCAGAGGCCAGCCAGAACTCACGCTTGGCATTGGCTGCCTCAAGCTGGCTTCCGATCTTTTCGCGGGCATCGTTCAACAGATCGAAGGTGCTGGTGATCATGCCGTTGTTGCTGAGCAGAGCCTCTTCATCGATGGTGCGGCGCAAAGGCAGCACCACGTCTGAGTAGTGCCGTGCGATCTGGTGGCTTGAGCGGTAGGCCGTGGCCGCCGCCCGGGCTTCGGAGCGGACGTTCACCGCCCGTTCGGCCAGCACATTGGCGGCTTGAAGATAGCTAAGCTCGGCCTTGCGCATTCGCGCCTTGCCGCTGTCGAAAATTGGGATGACGAACTCGAACTCGACCTGAGGTGAGATACTGGTCTCGACTTCCCCGTCCTCTTCCTCACGCTCGATCTCGGCACCAGCGATGACTTCGAGGTCGGTCAGGGTGCGGGTGGCATCGGTCAGACCATAGGCCTTGGCCGTTGCTGCCAACCCCAGCCGGGCGACTTCCAAATCAACACGATTGGCGAGCGCCAGCCGTTCGATGCCCTTGTGGCTGCTGACCGTATTGGGCACGCGGGGCAGAGCATCGGGCACATAATAGGCCACGTCCTGCCCCCAGAGCCCCATGAGCCGGGTCAGCTGTTCCTTAGCCAATTGCGCATCCAGCCGCGCCTGCGCCAGCTGTCCGGCCATCTCGGCATTGAACGCCTGCTCGCGGGCCTGTGCGGCCTTGTTGAGCGCGCCGGTCTTGCCCAGCTGCTGCGCCAGTTCCGCCGCCGCATCGGTGGTGACGGCAGCACGTTTAAGGTAGCCCACCGCCTCAAAGGCGGCGACCGCGTTGATCCATGCCTCGCGCGTTTCATTGGCCAGTGCCAGCGTGTCGCTCACCGCCTGCATCTGCGCGTGCTGGAATTCCGCCTCGGCAGCGGCGATGCGCTGTTTGCGGGTGCGAGCGTCCAGCAGGTTCACGGCGATCATGCTTTCCAAGGCACGGTAAAGCCCGACCTCGGGCGCGCCGATGCCCAGCAAGCCGATGGAGACGACGGGGTTTTCTGGCGTGGACTGCTGCCATGCTTCGGCCGCCGAGAGGCCGATCTGCGCATAGGACGCCTGAAGCCCCTTGTTGTTCAAAAGCGCGACCTGCACAGCGGTTTCGGCACTGATCGTTTTACCCTGCACCATGGCGCGGACCTGTTTGGAGGCCGCGACGGTCTCGGCCTGCGACTGCGCCCAGACGGTGCGCTTGCCGATGGCCTTGGAGGTGCGTGCCTCCACGGTGGCAAAGCCAGCATCACGGGCCGAGAAACTCACCGGCAGGTCCGTTGCCGTGCAGGCGCCCAAGATCAGTGGTGTAATGACGGCGGCGGTTTTCAATTTCCAACGCATCAGTGGTTCATCCCCTGCATATCCATCCCTTGCATAGGTGCCTGTTCAGCGTTCAACCGTCGCCAATCGAGCGGCTCCACCACGCCGCGACGCCGGTAGCCTGCAAAGGGTTGCTCTTCGGCGGTCGTGGCACTGCCGCGCGTGCTGTTGTCGGCGGCGGTCATCGCGGCGACTTCGGGCAGAGGCGTGGGCTGCTGCACATAGGCGGCAGTGACGTCTGGAAATGGGGGGAGCGTCGTGGCGCAAGCCCCAAGGGTCAGGGACATCGCCCCTGCAATCAGTGGTAATTTCATTGGTTTTTTGCCTGAGAATAAGGTGATCTTACCCGCAGCCAGACGCCGCGGATGCAAAGGCCGTTAGTCGGCCGGGATCAACTCAGGCTCGAGGCGGACGCAATTGACCAGCGGGTTGGCCAGAGGCGACAGAATGGGACACGCTGGTGTATTCAACGGATCGCGCAGCCGTCATTTTCGCGTCCTGCGAGGTGGTCAGCGCCGCCGTCAGGCAGATACCACCACAGCAAGGCTCGCCTTCGAAACTGTCTGGTGTTTCTGTCTGGTCCAGCATGGCCGCTGCGCCCTGATGCAGTTCGGACGCTGCGGCCATCTGGTGGCCCGCGTGATGCGCTGCCTGCGCGCTCTCATGCATCCCGCTTTGTGCGTGAATCGAAGAGGGCGGGAGCAGCAACAGACCACAGGCCAAAACCACGCCGAGAAGGACGCGACAAAGGTTGGATATGTTTGCCAGAGCACGCATAGGTGTTATCAGTGTCGTAAGTCGCAGAGCCTGTCAACGCGTCCAGCGCTGGAAGGATTGCGGTTTTCTGGCGGAAAACGGCCTAAAGTGCGGGGCAGCGGATTGACGTTCTGACCCAAAGTGGAGGCCAGAGGCGCTGGCTCCGGTGCCAGAGCGCGATGGGCATTCGGTCCGAAACGCCTACTTCGACGCCTTCTGCAAAAGGCCGATCAACTCGTCAAATTTGGCGCGTTGTTCTTTCGGGTCGCCGCTGGCAATCGCAGCCTCGACGCAATGCTGGGCGTGGTTCTCCAACACAAGCTTTTCGACCCCCAGAACGGCGGATCGGATGGCCGCAGTCTGTGCTAAGATGTCCATGCAGTAGCGGTCGCCCTCAACCATTTTCGCGATGCCGCGCACTTGTCCTTCGAGCCGTGATAGGCGGTCCAGCGTCTTTTCCTTGTTAGCCTTCATGAGGCGGCGCTCCATTTGAGATTTGTTGCCAACCGGATAATATACCCCATATGGGTATAAAACGAAGGCACACATTGGCAATTTAGGAGGACAATACAATGGATTCAAAGAATAAGCACGACGATAGAACAAGCAGCGGCTATGGTCGGTTCTTTGCGATGATCGGCACCTCGACGGTCGTGATGTATGGCCTGATGTATCTTAACACTTATGCCCTTGACCATGTCTTCTTCTCGCAGACTCGGATGTGGATGGCGCTCTATATGGGCGGGGTAATGGCAATCATCATGCTCGCCTTCATGCTCGGCATGTATTCCAATCGAAAGACGAATTTTGCGATCTTCACTGGGGCTGCCATCGCCTTTGCGGCCGGCGTCTACTTGGTCCGGTCGCAAGATACGGTAGGCGACACCGCTTGGATGAAAGCCATGATCCCTCACCATTCCATCGCGATCCTGACCAGCGAACGCGCAAACCTGTCCGATCCGCGCGTGCGCGAGTTGGCCGACGCGATCATCGAGGCACAGCGCAGCGAGATCGAAGAGATGAAGCTCTATATCGAAGACATCGAAGCGAACGGGGATGCAGCGCCTGGCACGCCCCGCACCAAACCCTAAGATAAAGGAGCATATCATGCCATGTGACACCCGCGATGTCGCAGACGTAACAGCTGACCCAGCCGCATCCGCGACAGGGAAAACCGCCGTGCTATACCGCATGGCCCTGCCAAACCACCTGTGCCCGTCAGGGCAGAAGGCGCGATGGCTTTTGGAGCGCAAAGGCTACGAGGTCGATGACCGCCTATTCCGCGCGCGGTCCGAAGTCGACGCGTTCAAGGCGCAATACGATGTTCCCACAACGCCACAAGTTTGGATCGAAGGGAGACGCATCGGCGGCTATGACGCTCTGCGCCAGGAACTTACCGACTATGAACCTGCGGCGACCACTTACAAACCGGTGATCTATCTCTTTGCCGTGGCTGCGGCGACAGCGCTTGCTCTGTCCATCGGCTTTCTCGGCGCGATCACGTGGCAGACGCTCGGTTGGTTCATTTCGGTCTCAATGATCCTACTGGGGATGCAGAAGCTGCGTGATATCGAAAGCTTCACTACGATGTTCCTCAACTACGACCTGCTGGCACGCAAATGGGTGCCATATGCCTACGTTTATCCATGGGTTGAAACCGGGGCGGGCGTATTGATGACCGGGATGTTGCTAACCTCAATTGCCGCCCCAGCCGCACTCTTCATAGCCACGGTTGGCGCAGCAAGCGTGTTCAAGGCCGTCTACATCGACAAGCGCGAGTTAAAATGCGCCTGCGTTGGCGGCAATTCGAACGTGCCTCTCGGATTTGTGAGCCTGTCCGAAAATCTAATGATGATGGGCATGGCCATCGTGATGTTGGCCAAGATGTTTACCTGAAGGTCGGGCGCAGCATCTTGCGCTTAGCACGAGTTAGCAGGGCGGAAATGGTCAACTGAAGCAAACGTGCATGGGACGAGTGCTTGACTCAGCTTTGTTCGCATAGCTGCCGTTCGCGCGTTTTGCGGCGAACGGCGGCTCTCCGCCCTTGGTGTAGATTAGGAGCCGCCGTTCGCTGCGAAACGAAGGGTCTTTTTGAATTGAAGATTGCTTGCCCCTTCCAAGTTGTCGAAAGGCTTTTCGATCTCAATAATGCAGTGATGGCCATTAGGAATAGTTAGACCGATCCGAGATAATAACCGATGGCCTCTGCCAGTTCAGTTTCCTCGTATCTGAAATGAGATCGCACGACCTCCTCCAACTTTCTGAAGGCGGTGGCGGCATGAAGGAAATTCGCATCGTTCGGATCTTCCGTCAATACGTCCGCCGCGCGGTCGAGGCGGAGGATCAACTCATGCACCACCGCGTGCTCCGCCTTCAATTTGGCGACGACCTCACGGAACTTGCCTTTACCCGCCGCCTCGATCCGAGGGAACATGTCGGTGCTCTCGATGTCGTGGTGGAACTTCAGAATTTGGCATTCGCGTCCGCAAAGCGAACCGAAGGCGCGGAAATTCTCTGCCATATCGAGCGAAAGCACGATCCGCTTGAGGTCATCGGGCGGGCTGTCCCCCGCTTCGATCCGCGCCAGAACCGCTCCGATTTGGGCCATCTCCATCAGATAGTGCCGATGAATGGCCGCCAGCTGTCGCCCCTGAGCACGGTGCCTATCCGTCGCCTCCGGCACCGGCGGCGCTGTCGGGCGGGCAGCCTCGTCGAGGCTGAGTTGATCCAGTGGCTGATTAGAAAATTCGGTCATGATAGACATGCAAGTCCTTGTTCGTGAACGTCGACCGCCGGTGCAGGAGGCAACGTCATGGGTAGAAGACGCCTCCCTGCGCCCGTTTGATCTTGGGCTTGCCCTCCGGCGCCGGGATGAAATCGGCCTCGTCCCCCGGCACCGTCGAGAACTTACCCTGCCGCCATTCCTCGCGCGCCTCTTCGATGCGCTCGCGGCGCGAGGAGACGAAATTCCACCAGATGTAGCGCGGCCCCTCCATCGGCGCGCCGCCGAAGAGCATGAAGCGCGCATGGGCGCCGGTGCCGTCATCGACGCCCGTTACGGTGACCTCGTCCCCGGGGCGGAGGACCAGTAGCTGCCCCGGCGCGAAGGTATCCCCAGCCACGTCGATCCCGCCGTGGATGGTATAGAGGGCGCGTTCCTCGGTATTCGCCACGATCGGTGCCTTCGCCCCCGGCGCAAGGGTCACGTCGACGTAAAGCGTGTCCGAGGCCGTCTTGAGCGGTGAGGCGACGCCGAAGGCTGATCCGGCGATCAGCCGGGCGGTCAGTCCCTCGACCTCAACCGTGGGCAGGTCGGTCTTGCCGTAGTGCAGGAAGGCGGGGTCGCTTTCCTCCTCCGCCTCGGGCAGCGCCATCCATGTTTGCAGGCCGAACAAGCGCTGGCCGGTCTTGCGGCGCTCGGGCGCGGTGCGCTCGGAATGGACTATTCCCCTGCCCGCCTTCATCCAGTTTACCGCGCCGGGTTCGATCGCCAGATCGGTGCCGAGGCTGTCGCGGTGATGGACCTGTCCCTCAAAGAGATAGGTCAGCGTAGCGAGGTTGATATGCGGATGCGGGCGCACGTCGATGCCCTGATCGGTCAGGAATTCCGCCGGCCCCATCTGGTCGAAGAAGATGAACGGGCCGACCATCTGGCGCTTGTCCGAAGGCAGCGCGCGGCGGACTTCCATTTCGCCGATATCGACGGCGCGCGGGACGATCAACGTCTCCACCGCATCGACGCTCTTCGCGTCCCCGGGGATTGGGTCGGGACAGGGGCTCCAGCTCATGACGTGTCTCCTTTCAGCTTTTTCGTTGCAGGACGTCCTGCCATTCGGGGTGACGGTCGATCTGTGCCTTGGCGAAGAGGCAAAGCGGCACGATCTTGCGGCCCTCGGCGCGGGCGTCCTCTACGCCGCGGCGTACCATCGCTTCGCCGACGCCGCGGCCCCGCAGGGCCTCCGGCACGCCGGTATGGTCGATGATGATCGCGCGGGCGCCGAGGCGGGAGTAGGTCATCTCGGCCTCGTAGCAGTCGACCACCGCCAGGTAGCGGCCCTTGCTGTCGCCCTCTTCGCGGGTAATCTCGATCTCGCTGTCCATGGGTGCTCTCCTTACATTTCGGTGTTCAGCTGCCTGCGCAGCCAGTCGGCCTCTTCGGCGACGATACCATGTCCGGCGCCGGGCAGGATCAGCGTCTCGACCTTGGCCCCCATGTTCTGCAGCACATCGGCGCTCTTCTGCACCCGCGCCAGCGGAATATGCGGATCGCGTTCGTGACAACCGAGCAGCACCGGCACATCGGCCAGCCGGCCCGCATAGTCGAAGGTCTTGGCCGGACGGTCGTAGAGGTCGGCCCGCGGAACGCCGCCCGCCTCGCCCGTGCCGACCAGCCCCCCGGAGAGCGCGGCCACAGCGCGGAACGGACAGGCCAGCCGCGCCGCCGCCTCCAACGCCAGACAAGCCCCCTGCGAAAAGCCGATCAGCGCCACGCGTGTTGGATCGAAACCCTGCTCAGACAGGTCATCCAGCAGCGAGGAGATGACGCTCAGCCCGCTGCCGAGCCCCGGCTCATTGGCCGTGAGCGGCGCCAGGAAACTGTCCGGCCACCAAGACTGCCCGGCCGCCTGCGGGGCCAGCACGGCGAGATCCTGCAGGGCAAAGTGTTTGGCCAGACCGAACATATCCTCCGGCGCGCCGCCGCGGCCGTGGATCATCACCAGAGCCAGCCGTGCGCGTTCCACCGGAGCACCAGCGCTGACCAGCCTTTGTCCCGCGTGCGGACCGGTGCCGCGCGTCACCGCCCCGAGGCCGCTCACGACGGGACCCGGATCTGCGGCAGCACCTGCTCGATCTGAGCGCGGTGAGGCTCAAATTTCTCGGGCAGTTTCAGCGCCTCACCCAAGTGAGCCGGGTCTTCGTCCACGGCAAATCCCGGTGGATCGGTGGCGATCTCAAACAATACGCCGCCGGACGTGCGGAAATAGATCGCGTCGAAATACTGCCGGTCGATGACCGGGGTGACCTGTTGGCCCGCGGCAGAGAGCCGCGCCCGCCATGCCAGCTGCTCTTCCTCGTTGCGCGCACGGAAGGCGACATGGTGGATAGTGCCTGCGCCTGAGCGCCCGATTGAACGAACGTCCGAGGTCATTAGGTCCACGGCCGAACCACGCTCGGGTTCGGTCGAGCGGTAGCGAATACGGGTCTCCGTCCCGCCGGTGCCGCCCGTGGCGGCGGCCTCCTCGCCCTCGCGCACGTAGCCCATTGCCTCAAGCACAGCGGCGGTGGCCGCGACCTCTTCAAGCCAAAGGGTCACGCTGTGAAACCCCTCGTCCCGCGCGCCGCCTTCGATCACCTCGACCCGCAGCCCGTCGGGGTCACGCAGCGCGATGGCGCGTTCGCCGAAGCGATCGAAAGGTCCTTCGAAGTCGATGGTGGCCTCCGCCAGTTCCCCCATGCGCCGGTCCAAGTCGGGGATCGCATAGGCCACCGCCGACGTCATGCCGGGCCCCGCGCGCCCCGGGCCTGCATCTACGAATGGAAAGAATGTCATGATCGACCCGGGCGCCGCGTCCTTATCCCCGTAGTAAAGGTGATAGGTGCCGGGATCGTCGAAGTTCACGGTGCGTTTGACCAGCCGCTGCCCGAGGGTGCGCACCCAGAAGTCAAGGTTGTCCTGCGGCGGGCCGGAGATAGCGGTGACGTGGTGCAGGCCGGGGATGGCTCGGGAAGTGCCTTGGGACATGGTGCTCTCCTTTCGATGCCAGCGGCGCGAAGCGCTTCCGGCTTATTGTGTCGGTCGGTTGGGAACTTATGTAAGGCGAGAGTTACCAAGTGAAAGTCGTTACCAAATGGAAACCACCCAGAAAAAGGCACCCGGCCCCGGGGACCGGGACGCAGTTGATATCCCCTGCGCGGCGGACACGCTGCTGCGCAAGCTCTGGGGACAATGGAAAACCCATGTGATCTACGTGTTAGGCGATCAGCGTGCCTGCCGCTTCGGTGTGTTGCGACGCCAGATCACCGGCATCTCTCCCAAGGTGCTGACCACCCGCCGGTGGTGTAACTTCAGGTCTGGAAATTCATTTGATGCTGGCGCCATGAGCTTCTGCCGGGGCGCGCCCCCGCAGAAGCTGCCCATTCTGGTATTCCATGGAAGTGCAAACTCATCATGGAGACGGAC